>Ga0181559_10000139_pt1 | contig 58166 bp, 50 predicted proteins | sample 011ome_21_FD_133752 | JGI IMG/M metagenome (GOLD analysis project Ga0181559, IMG submission 133752) | Coastal salt marsh microbial communities from the Groves Creek Marsh, Skidaway Island, Georgia - 011508AT metaG (megahit assembly) | ecosystem: Environmental > Aquatic > Marine > Intertidal... | reverse complement strand
CCAGTTGTTCTTCTGACAGCCTGCCTTCAATAAAAGAGCGTGAGTAAATACCGGGTGACGCATGACCCTGGAATAAAACAATATCGCCGGGATGATCCTCAGTTTCACCGCGGAAGAAATAATTGAAGCCCACATCGTAAAGTGTGGCTGCTGAAGAAAAGGTTGAAATATGTCCACCCAGGTCGTATCCAAGCTTGTTTGCACGCATCACCATGGCCAGCGCATTCCAGCGAACAAGGCCACGGATGCTGCGTTCCATGTACATATCGCCTGGCATGTTGGCTTCTTCTTCGAGCGGGATGGTATTGCGGTAGGGAGTGGTGAGGGAAGAAACAGGAAGTTGCTGACCTGACTCTGTGGATTTGGCAATCAGGCTTTTAAGCAGGAACTGGGCACGATCCATGCCCTGGTGCTTGATAACTGAGGAAATAGAATCACGCCATTCCTGGGTTTCTATAGGATCGATATCATTAAATTTTTCGGCCATAACACACTCTATGCTTTTGTTTGACTGCAATATCACCGCTGTATGATCGTGAAGTATTTACCAGCATCTGGCAAAAGCAGCAGTATCAGTTGATTCTGTTTTATCGACTTAATTTTTTAACGTTAAGCTAATAATTTTAAGATGGTGCAAATCCGTTATTGCCGGTTTGCATCTCTACTTGTATTGCCTGGACTGGCTGATGGGCCAAACCAGGGTGCTCACCCGTGGCGGGTGAAAGTCTTCCATAGCAGCAACAATCCAGTGTTTATGCACTTTTTATATATTGTTCTCATGGATCTCATGAGACGCTACAAGGAAAACAAGCCTGTAGTAAATTTACATTCGCGCAAGATTTTACTTGAAATAACTGGAATTCTCCAATCCAAGCCATTGATTTTGTAGTTAAACTACATATTAGGCTTACTTGCCAAACCGAACGCTCAAAACACCAGTGTTTACGGGTAGAAAAGCTTGTAGTGAAGGTATGAGTTTCAGAACATCCCAGGGGCAAAAACCTTAAAGCATCCCACGATAACGCGACCATTCAAAACAGGGACCAGGATCTGTCTTCCTTTCCGGCGCTATATCGGAATGGCCAGTTATCCTGTCTGAAGTAATACCAGGGTAAGCCTTCATGAGAATCCGGGTAATTTTTGCCAACGTCTCATACTGGGCATCGGTGAACGGTTTGTCATCGCAGCCTTCAAGTTCGATACCAATGGAAAAATCATTGCACTGCGTTCTGCCATCAAAACAGGATTCCCCGGCATGATGGGCCCTGAGATTAAATGGCACGTACTGGGTTGTTTGCCCTACTCTGTCAATCAGCAGGTGGGATGATACGCGCAGGTCTTTGAGGTCTTCAAAAAATGGATGCACCGAATAATCCAGACAGTTGCAAAACAGATCATCAATATACCGACCCCCAAATTCACCGGGAGGCAAACTGATATTATGAATCACCAGTAAACTGATCTGTTCACCATCAGGGCGTTCACTGACATTCGGTGAAGGCAACTGGCGGGCTGAAACTAGCAAATGTTCTTTTATTTCCATCGATTAATAATAGCCCATTAGTGCCCTGAGTTTATAATGAGTCCAGCACTAATAATCTGTTCAAGAGTGAAATGAGCGATCGCGACCCACATCATGAAAGCAAGCGCATTGGCCAAGGCATGATTGCGGCCGGATTTGTACTTGCACTGGTCTTCCTGACATATCTTTTTGATGGTGTGCTTGATAATGCGAGAAATCCCAACAGCAACCCTGAATCACTGATCAGTGCACTGGGCACAACACAGGTTGTCCTGCAGAGTAACCGGCAAGGTCAGTATGTCATGACAGGCGCTATTAACAGCGTCTCAGCTGAATTTATTCTGGATACCGGGGCAACTGATGTGGTCATCCCCTCCGGGCTGGCTCAATCAAGTGGACTCAAATATGGCTACCAGAGCCAGGCTATGACCGCTAATGGACTGGTAGATATCTACAGTACAACTATTGATGAACTGCAACTCGGGGCCATTACGTTGCATGATGTTCGTGCCAGCATCAATCCAGCCATGCATGAAAGCATGGTATTATTGGGCATGAGCGCCTTACGGCAAATTGAATTTGTACAGCAGGGTACCCAACTAACCCTGATTCAAAACACAAGTCACTGATCCCGCTGGAATACCTCCCTACCCATGAGCAATCCCCTGTTAGAAGGCCTGGAAAATACGGTTAACAATGCCCTGCTGGAAGATGTTGGAAGTGGTGACATCACAGCTGAATTGATTCCGGAAGATTACGATGCAAAAGCACGTGTGATCTGTCGCCAGTATGCGACCCTTTGCGGAGAGCCTTGGGTTAACGAAGTGTTCAGGCAGATTGATGACAGTGTCACTTTGAATTGGCACCACCATGATAGCGATGCCCTGAGTCCTAACGACGTTGTTTTTACTGCAAGTGGTAAAGCAAGGTCACTGTTAACAGCAGAACGCACGGCGCTGAATTTTTTGCAAACACTGTCCAGCGTGGCATCACGCGCCAAAACCATCGCGGGCCAGGTCCAGCATACGGGCGTAAAGATTCTTGATACCCGGAAAACCATTCCAGGTCTGAGACTGGCCCAAAAATACGCAGTGCAAGTGGGCGGATGCTTTAATCACCGCATTGGCCTTTATGATGCCTATCTCATCAAGGAAAACCATATCAATGCCTGTGGTGGCATCAAAAACGCCATTGAAAATGCCCGCAAGCTACATCCCGACAGGAATGTTGAGGTGGAAGTGGAATCACATGACCAGCTCAGAGAAGCGCTGGAAGCCAATGCGGATATCGTGCTGCTGGATAATCACACACTGGATATGTTGCGCGAGGCAGTGAAGATCAACAGCGGCAAGGCACGGCTTGAAGCGTCAGGGGGCTATGATATTAATTCTGCAATCGCCGTCGCCGAAACTGGGGTGGACTATATTAGTGTAGGTTCCCTGACCAAACATATATCAGCTACCGACTTCACTATGCTGTTTGATTAAATGTCAGAAATTTAGTTGTAGCTGCTGCGCTCACTCATCCTTCGTTAAAACAAAAGCCGGACCCACTCTCGTACTTCTTGTACTGTTCGCGGTTTCCGGCTTTTATTTTGCCTCGGCTGAGCATCGCTCGCGACGCTACCAAAATTTGAACTTTATTGGGAAGGCTTGATGCCTTCCTGGCAAACTACGATTGCCCTGAGTTATAGCCTTTTTATCCTTACGTTGCGGAATTTGATAGTCCCGGCCCCATACTGAAGAGAGAGTGGCCCACTGCTGAAATTGTCATCAGTACCATCAATGGTCTTCACCCCATTGAGATAAACAATCACATGGTTGCCTATCATTGTAATATCGTACGAATTCCACTGATCCCAGGTGTCGATGACAACTGCCGGTGGCAGGAAGTTGGGTATACCACCTGTTCTGCCGCTCTGGTCGGGGCGGTTATCAAAGATATTCGCTTCATAGGCTGTGGAATCAGTGATCGCTGAAGGATCCTGTATTCGCATAAAGACACCACTGTTGGCTCCTTCGTGATTCCAGAATTCCAGCTGTATCTGGAAATTGTCAAAATTCTCCTCTGTCACCAGGTGACTGATACCGGATGCGGAATCTGCAATAAACTCACCGTTTTCAATGCGCCAGTTGGCATCACCCACCATGGTCCAGCCATCAAAACTGCCGGACATGTCTATCCAGCCGTCTTCCATGCCGCTATCCATAGAGGCACAAGCAGTTAAAAAAGAAATTGAAAAGAAAATTACTACCAGTTTTATGCTCTTCATAATGACTTCTCCTGATGTTTACTGGTGACTTAAATAGTTATACATGCCTTCTACATTTGGCTGCTGCCAGCCGTCATAGGATCCCCAGTGACTGTATTCTTCCATGGTCACCTGCGCCTGGATTTCCTCAAGGGAGTTTCCTTCACGCATGAGATTGGCAACCTGTTCCTTGAGCTGCTCCAGGTATTCACGATGTGCGGTCAGATCTGAAAGTGTGCCCACTTCACCATGCCCTGGCGCAACAATGTCCACCTCCATCTGCTCTAGCGCACTGATGGATCCAATCACACCATCGATATCCGTACCTGCCATGTTCTGGAACGGCAAACGATTCACTGAAATGGCATCTACACCAAAGAGGACTCCCGCATCAGGAAACAACATGTACACCAGGTTGTCGGAGTGACTCAAGCCCAGGTAATACAATTTCACGCTTTTACCGCCAAGAGAAACAGTCAGCTCATTGGTAAAAGTGATATCCGGCAAAGCGATAGGCTCATCGCTGGCCTGGATATGGGGCACGGCATTGGTATGGGCAACAATGGTGGCATCAGAAAAAGCAGCGCCACCACTGGCATGATCCCAGTGATCATGACTGTACAGGACATACTTGACTGACTGGTTGAAACGGGACTGAATTTCACTATTGAGCCATTGTGCTGCATCCGGACTGATCGGATCAGTGGCTATAACCCCTTCGTCAGTCACCATGAAAACCGAAAAATGCGCATTGTTTTGAAAGCGGTAAACATCACCTGCAAGATGCGTAATAGAGCGTTGCGGTTCCGCAGCTGAAGCAGCAAATCCGCAACATATGAGAAACATTACAATTGGTACTAGTAACACACGATTTTTCAATGCCATATCCCCTCCCGAAAAGCATGTCCCACGTGACTAATTCAGTATCAGTCTCAAGAGCCGCTTAATTTGGGCACAGGCTAGCCGGACAAGTCAAGCAGGATGAGAAATCCAAAAGCCTCTTTGGTTAAAGAGCCGGGCTAATTATTGCTTTATTGAAAGATCTGATCTCCAATTCACATTGTGAATGCTATTGTCTGGACTGCCATCTTTGAGACCGCTATTCTTCTGGCATATATCAACACCCTGTTAGAACCATCACAAACTGAGCAAATATGGCTATCCCAGACATAAAAAGCATTTTTAGCGGAGAGTTCCAGACAGCAAATAATGTCATTCTTATAGAAGAAGACTCCGGACTGGAAAATCAGTCGCAAACCAATGCGGTCTTTTCTGAAAAATGGGAAAAATACAGTAAAGAGGAAATTCAGGAACAGGAAAAGCTCTTCGCATTTCAGCGGAACTGGTACCTGGATCTCTATGGCTTTGCTGATGAGGATGACTTAAGGCGCTATCTGGAAGACAAAAAAGTCATACTTGATGCCGGTTGCGGTCTTGGCTACAAGGCTAAATGGTTCGCTGACCTTAGCCCTGAAACCCTTGTCATTGGTATGGATTATTCAGATGCAGCTTTCGTGGCAGCAAAAAATTATGAAGATACTCCGAACCTGGTATTTGCCAAGGGCGATATTGCAAATACGCATATCAAAGATGGTGTACTGGATTATGTAAGCTGTGACCAGGTCATCCATCACACGGAAGATCCAGAAAAGACTATGGCCGAGCTCACCAGGATTCTCTGCCCCGGAGGCGAACTCGCTGTTTATGTTTATGCCAAAAAAGCCCTGCCGAGGGAATTGCTTGATGAATATTTTCGAAATAGAACAAAGGAAGTTTCAAGTCATCAGATGTGGGAGATGAGCGAGCAACTCACCGAATTGGGCAAACGCTTGAGCGATCTGAAGATTGAAGTTGATATCCCTGACATACCTCTGCTGGATATCAAGGGAGGCAAAATGGATTTGCAAAGGTTCGTCTACTGGAATTTTATCAAGTGTTTCTGGAATGAGTCCCTTGGTCGCGAAACATCAATTTCCACAAATTACGACTGGTATGCACCATCAAATGCCGAACGCTATTCTCAGGAAGAGTTTCTTTCCATGATCAGGAATTGTGGATTAACTGTCTCGCACCTGCATACTGAAGAAGCCTGCCATAGCGGCAGATTTTCCAGGCGTTCGTAATATGGAAGAGTAAAGAAAAGCCGATGATTTTCAGGAAATCACCAGCCTGATCAATCAAATGCTATATCTGTCACAATAAAAGCGGCTTGTTTTTAACGATTGTCACTTTCGAGTTGGTATACTCGACTGTCTAGGTTAAAAACCCACATTAACAACCTACAATAACAACCGAAAATAACAACCATATTATTATCCAGGGAGCTTGCCCAGATCAGTGGATCACTGATTTTTCCACCAACAAAATACCGCAAGCAACTCGGGAAACCCACATGTCTTCCAAACTATCAACAGTGAAAAACTTCGTGGCATCTTACTGGTTGCTCATTTTCATTGTATTGCTTGTTGTTATCGGCTTTCTTTCAAACCTGTCCTTATCAGACCTGCTCACTACATTGCTGACATTACAGGCATGGCAGCTTGCACTGCTGGTGCTGGTATTTTTCCTGGCCGCTGGTGTACATATTTCTTCAAGGAAATATCTGCTTTATGCACTGGGAGCCAGGACTGGATGGAACCACCTCTCAAAAATTCATTTTGCCTCTATGGCAGCGCATTACTCAACGCCGGTCAAAATAGGTATTCCAATCGCCATTTACCTGTTCAAAAAAATTGAGAATATTCCCTACTCGACAAGCACCGCCATGATTCTGATGGAGATTGCTATAGCAACATCACTCTGCGGTTTGATAGCTTTGATCGGCATACCTGCAATACTTGATGTCTCTTTTGAGCAGGCGATTTTCTATATTATTTTACTGGGCTTCGGAGGCATCGCAGTCATATGGGTGCTAGGATATTTTTACAGGTCATCCAATAAACGTTTTGCACTGGTGGATTATATTTTCAATACATTTGATGCAATTCGAAAAATCAGTATCGCCAGTTTGATTTCCTACTTATCGCTTTCACTAATACTCAGAGTCGTTGATGGGCTAAATCTTTTCCTGCTATGTCTTTTTTTTGCAGAAGATTTAACGCTATGGCAAGCCGTCATAACTACATCAACTGCATTTTTTATAGGAACCATCTCAATGGTGCCAATGGGTCTGGGCACACGAGATATCTCATTACTACTTTTATTGCAAAATTATGGTGTCTCTGGCGAAGCTACCCTGATCATTGTTTCACTACAAAGAGTGCTGACTACCGGGCTGAGTTTTGCCCTTGGTATTTATTGCGGTAGTGTATTAGGCATGAAAAATATCAATATTGATGAGACATCATCACAAGACAACCAATCCCACAAGAATCAAGGTTAGAACTATGGATATCAAAGGTAAACGTTTTCTGGTTATTGGCGGTGCCGGCCTGATCGGCTCTCACACTATCGATACTTTACTCAAAGAAGACATAGGTGAAATCTGTATTTATGACAATTTTACTCGTGGCAAGGAATCCAATATTGCTGAAGCCATGAAAGACCCAAGAGTTAAAATCTTTGAGCATGGCGGCGACATCCTTTTACCGGACATACTTGATAAAGCCATGAAAGACGTTGATGGCGTCTTCCATTTCGCTGCACTTTGGTTGTTGCATTGCTGGGACTACCCCAGGTCAGCTTTTGAAGTAAATATTGGCGGTACGTTTAATGTCCTTGAAGCAGTGATCAATAATAACGTCCCACGGCTTGTTTATTCTTCCTCTGCATCTGTTTACGGTGATGCCCTGGAAGAACCGATGACCGAAGATCATCCTTATAACAACAACAATTTTTACGGGGCAACCAAGATTGCCGGTGAACATATGTGCAGGTCTTTATACAACCGGTATAAAGAGACGGATAAAGCCTTTGATTATGTTGGTCTGCGTTACATGAACGTTTACGGCCCAAGACAGGATTACAAAGGGGCATACATCGCCGTAATCATGAAAATCCTGGACAGGCTGGATAACAATCAGCCCCCAATCGTTTATGGTGATGGTTCACAATCCTATGACTTTATTTATGTAGAGGACTGCGCTAAAGCCAATGTCTGCGCAATGAAGTCAGATGCGACCGATGAATTTTACAATGTCGGCCGAGGCACCAAAACCACTATCAAAGAAGTGGCAGAAATGCTTATTGAGCTTTATGGCTCCGATCAGGAAATTCAGTATGAACCGGCGGGACCAACTTTCGTGAAAAGCCGCATTGGCTCTACAGAAAAAGCGGCGAAGGATATCGATTTCCTGGCAGATGTGCCCCTGGAAGAAGGCCTGAAACAGATAATTGATTGGCGCCGTTCACAACAATAATTTACTTTTCGGGAGTGCGACTTCGGAATCATTAACATGAAACGATTTCCATTAATAAAACCCTACATCACCGGCAATACGCATGCGAAGGTTGCTGAGGTTCTGGACAGTGGGTTCCTGACCGAGGGTAAGGTAACAAAAGAGCTGGAACAGGCATTCTGTGAATACCTGCAGGTTCCACATGCGATTGCATTTACATCCTGTACTACGGGTCTGGAAACCGCATTGCGTGCACTCGATATTGGTCCAGGCGATGAAGTTATTGTCCCCTCATACACTTATCCTGCCACAGCAGCTGTTATTGCAATTGTAGGGGCAACAGCTGTAATCGTTGATGTTGATCCTCGCAACATGCTGATTGATTACAATGCCATTAGCGCAGCCATTACTGAAAAAACCAAGGCTCTCATGCCTGTATCACTATTTGGTAACCCCCTGGATTACGAGCAACTTGGAAAAATCAGTGAAAAGCATGATTTATACATCATTGAAGATGCAGCCTGCTCCATAGGCAGTGTCTATGACGAACAGAAGGTTGGCACACATGCCGATATCGCTGTATTCAGCATGCATCCACGAAAATTTATTACTACTGGTGAAGGTGGCATGCTGACAACCAGGAACAGCGAATGGGCAGAGTGGATCGAATCGTACAAGCATTTTGGAATGGCGAAAACTGATGCCGGCATGGTCTTTGAAAGAGTAGGAACAAATTACAAGATGAGTGATTTGCTTGCCGCTGTAGGACTGGAACAAATGTCTGTGGCTGATTCACTCCTGGAAAGAAGAAGAGAGCTTGCCCAATCCTATATTGAGTTGTTAGCGCATTCTGAACACGTTACCCTGCCCAGCGTAACCGACAAGGGAAACCATTCCTACCAGTCATTCTGTGTCTTTATTGAGAGCAGGGATAAAGTGATGGCTGACCTGCGCAGCCAGGGTATCGAGGTGCAGATAGGCTCAATTGCCCTTCACAGGCAGCCCGCTTTTGCCAATAACGACGCATTCCGAATAGAAGGCCCCATGAATGGCACGCAATACGCAGCTGATCATGCGCTTACCCTCCCCTTGTACAATGATCTTTCCAGGGATGACCAGGTCTATATTCTTGAGCACCTCCATGAATCCATACAAACGGCCTGATAAATAACCATGTGCGGTATCTGCGGTATCTTCCATTCAGACAATAGACCTGCCAACGAAGCGTTGTTGGAAGCAATGACATTTTCACTTGCTCATCGCGGGCCCGATAACCAGGGACTGCATGTGGATAACCAGATCGGTCTTGGGCATCGGCGTCTGTCAATCATCGACTTGTCATCCCATGCAGACCAGCCCATGAGCGATTCCCGCGGACGCTACCAGATTACCTACAATGGTGAGCTATACAATTACCTTGAATTACGGAAAGAACTGATTTCTATCGGGCATGAATTCCGCACTAATTCAGACACTGAAGTAATCCTTCAAAGTTACATTGCCTGGGGACCTGAGGCTGTCCAACGTTTTAACGGCATGTTTGCATTTGCAATCTGGGACTCTTCAGAAAAAGTATTATTTCTGGCTCGAGATCGCTATGGCATCAAACCACTCTACACAACACTATTTGGAAATACTTTTCTTTTTGCTTCCGAGCAAAAAGCACTGCTCAAGCATCCTGATGTAAAAAAAGAGCTGGATATGGAGGTACTTCCCGAATACTTCACATTTCAGAATATTTTTTCTGAAAGAACTTTTCTGAAAAATATTTCGCTTTTTCCTGCAGGGCACTATGCCATTATCAAAGAAGAAAATGGCACTGTAGCCTACCAGCCAACACTTTACTGGGATTACAGTTTCCGGGAACCTGAATCCCCTCTTTCTGAAAATGAATACCTGGAGCAGTTGGACGATTTGTTCAGCAAGGCAGTGCATCGGCAAATGGCCAGTGATGTGGAGCTGGGCTGCTACTTGAGCGGTGGGATGGATTCAGGCTCTATTACTGCCGTCGCTGCAAGCTCCCTTCCATACGTTAAGACCTTTACTTGCGGCTTTGATCTGCATTCTGCTACAGGTATGGAAATGGGTTTTGATGAACGGGAAAAATCCGAATATATGTCTTACCTGTTCAAGACAGAACACTACGAAATGGTTCTCAAAGCAGGTGATATGGAACGCTGCATGAAAAAACTGGTGTGGCACCTGGAAGAACCCCGTGTTGGCCAGTCATATCCCAATTTCTATATCTCACAACTCGCCGGGAAATTCGTCAAGGTTGTTCTGGCAGGCACAGGAGGCGATGAGCTATTTGGAGGTTATCCGTGGCGATATTATCGCGCTGTCGTTAACAATGACTTTGAAGATTATATTGATAAGTACTATCAGTTCTGGCAACGACTTGTACCCGAGAACCTGATCCAGGATATTTTTGGTCCGGTCAAAAAAGACATAAAGCATTTCGGGCCTCGGGATATTTTCCGGGATGTATTTGACCGTCACGCGCCCAGTCTGAATTCCCCTGAAGAATACATTAATCATTCCTTGTATTTCGAAGCAAAAACCTTTCTTCATGGATTACTTGTAGTCGAAGATAAACTCAGCATGGCCCATGGCCTGGAAAACAGGGTCCCTTTTCTGGACAACGACCTGGTAGATTTTGCCATGCAATTACCTGTGAGCATGAAACTGGGCAACCTCGGAGAGGTTGTCCGGCTTAACGAAAATGAAATGGGTAACAAGACCAGCAAATATTTCAATAAAACCAAGGATGGAAAGCTATTGTTGAGAAAAACCATGGAGAAATACATTCCCAGGGAAATCACCTCTGGTGTAAAGCAGGGTTTCTCAGCGCCGGATGCAGGCTGGTTTAAAGGGGAAAGTATTGACTACGTGAAGGATAAACTATTTAACAATAACGCCAGGATTTATAACTACATGGATAAAAAGACGGTCCAGGGTCTTGTAAATGAACATATCCAGGGGAAGCAGAACAGAAGACTGCTCATCTGGTCACTTCTTAACTTCGAAGTCTGGTGTGAAACTTTTCTTTAGGCAAATTCAACCTTCAGTAAATCGCTTATGTTTTGACTGAAGAATCCTTGCAGCGTCGCCTTTTTCACCACCCAATTCCACTTCCTTCAATTTCAACAGTTGATTATCGCCACAAATCACGAAGATCTCTTCTTCACCCTTTCGAACCAATTGCCCAGGCAAGCCTTCATCACTGCCTTCACACAAGGCCGTTAGCCAGATTTTTACCTGGACACCATCTGCACAGGTGAACGCCCCCGGGTATGGTGTCGATTGCGCCCTGATAAAGTTATGTACATCCAGGGAAGACATTTTCCAGTCTATGACCCCATCTTCCGGAAATCGCTGCTTGCACCATGTGGCCTTGTTGTGATCCTGCCTCTTTGCTTTTGCCGATCCTTCCAGAATAGACAAATAGGTTTTTCGTATTGCTTCAAGGCTCTTGACCTCTAGCTTTCCCATGACATCAGCGATGGTGTCATCAGGCTCAACTGTCACACTTTCCTGGGCCCAGATATCACCCGCATCCATTTCTTCGCCCAGTGTGAACAATGAAAATCCAACGTCAGTTTCTCCATTAATCATTGCCCAGACCAGGGGTGAGCCGCCACGATACTTCGGTAGTAATGAATTATGAATCCCGATAAATCCTCCGGGAACAGATGACAATGTTTCCTGGCTTATTAACCAGTACCAACCTACAACCAGGCATAAATCCGGCCCAATTGACCGAATAATGTTTTCCGATTCATGTCGGTCCGAGGCTATATATAGAGGCAAGTCCTTTTCAGCAGAAAAGGACTTGATATCATCCAGGACACTTCTCGTATCGCTGGAATCATCAATTGTCAGTATGCCCGCCAATGTATCAGGGGAAAGGGAATACATTTCCTGAAGGATTTGTAATCCCAACTGCTTACTGCCAATAAAAAGAACCCGCTGTTTATCAGTCATGCCAGTATTACTTTTCCTTCAAGCACTTTTAGCAAGAATTAGCTTTTCAAACTCTTCCATGTATTTGCCACCACCTTCACGTGATTCAGCGAAATAGATTTTCATGTCTTCCGCAGACTGTTGGCCAAGCATTTCAATTTCCTTCCTGTGCTCCATGGCCCACACCAGCCTTTCCGTGAGGTCATCCAGATTTTCAGGTGTAGCAAATAACACATTTTTGCCATCTACCCATGGTGAATTAAGATTATCCTCGGTTTCAAAGAGTATCTGCGGCTTGGCATTGATCGTATATTCCTGGCTGACACCATTAAAAGCGATGCCTCCAAGACCAATGTCGCAATAGCGCATGTAAGTCATTACATCTGTTTTTCTTCCCGCCAGGGTGACACAGTCAGACACAGCATTTTCTGTAATCAGCAACTCAAGTTGCTGCATTATCTGGGGCTCTCCCTCACCGATATAGACAATATGAAAATGATGCCCCTGTTTTTTGAGAATCGCAGCACACCTAACAAGATCAAACAGGGGTAATTTATTTTCTTCGACCTTGATAGGATGAAACCTGCCTGTGTACATAATAATAAAGGCATCAGGATCTTTCTCCCGAATCGCAGACAATTCAACGGGCATTTCGTCACCACTGTCATTCAGGACCATATGCGGTAATTCAATATAGTTGGAGGGAAATCTTTCCTTGTTCTCCAGGTTCCAGCTGGTCGGACCAAAGCAGTCAATTGCTGCATCAACGCACCGGAAAATAAATCGATTCAACCATTGCGGTAACAACCGGATATCACTCCCTCTTGCTGTAACAACCAGTGTTTTACGCCTCAGCCATTTAGCGGGTAAAGCCAGTAACGCAGTAAGCGTCCACTGTGCATGAATGATATTTGCCTGACCGGCATAGCGAAAAATATTGAACACGAATACCAGGCACAGTATCGGCAGTTGCAGCAAAGCCAGGAGTGATCCGGGGTTATATAATGGTTTACCGGGAACTCTTGCTCTCTGGAGAGAAAAGGGAAAAAAATAACGAAACCTGATAACCCGAATACCTGAGTCCAGGGTTTCCTCAATGGGTGATCCAGGAAAATGCGGAGTCAGTACAGTGACCTGGGCACCATTGGCGGCATAGCCTGCAGCTTCACCGTAAACAAAACGGGAATCAAAAACATTGCCGTGAAAATAGGGAAAACTGAAAGTACAAATAAGGATTTTCATGTCTTCTTGCATAGTGGCAAGTATAACCAATTCACCCGGCAATATTTCCAAAGCCATGCACTGAATCAGACTGATGACAGAAATCCTTAAAAAATATGCTATTTGCCGCTCAGATCACGACAATTCAGGAGTAAACTCGAATAAAATCCGGTTTCCGCTGAGCATTATTATGAATTGTGGATAAAACCTAAAAGACCGCCTGCCATTTGGGACAAATGTTATTTTGAGCTCTTCAACACCAATATACATTCTTGGAATATCAGCGTATTACCATGATAGTGCAGCAGCCTTGCTGCAAGACGGCAATATCATGGCAGCTGCACAGGAAGAGCGTTTTACCAGGAAGAAACACGACCCGGGCTTTCCGACCAATGCTGTCACATGGTGTCTTGAGCAGGCCAATATATCCATTGCTGACCTGGAAGCCATCGTCTTTTATGACAAGCCCTTATTGAAATTTGAGCGCCTGTTGGAAACATATCTTTCCTATGCACCACGGGGACTTCGCTCTTTTACGGCAGCCATGCCCGTTTGGCTGAAAGAAAAACTCTTTCTTAAAACGGAAATCAGGGATTCTCTTAAAGCCATATCAGGAAATGATGAGCTCCCATCGCTGTATTTCTCTGAGCATCATTTATCCCATGCCGCTTCTGCTTTTTATCCTTCACCTTTTGAAAATGCGGCTGTTCTATGTCTTGACGGTGTTGGGGAGTGGGCCACCACCACAGCATGGCATGGTACGGACAAACAACTCAGCGCCCTATGGGAAATCGACTTTCCGCATTCTCTTGGCCTGCTTTACTCTGCGTTTACCTATTACTGCGGCTTCAAGGTAAATTCTGGGGAATACAAACTCATGGGGCTTGCACCATACGGCACACCTAAGTATGTCGATATTATCCGTGAGCACCTGATACAAATAGCAGATGACGGCAGTTACCACCTGGACATGAAGTATTTCGATTATGCTACCGGGTTGCGGATGACAAACCGGCATTTCCACGAACTTTTTTCAGCCCCTCCACGTGAACCGGAGTCAGAAATTTCCCAGAAAGAGATGGATCTTGCAGCCTCTATCCAGGTAGTGCTCGAAGATGTTGTGATAAAACTGGCCCAAAAATTACGCAATGAAACTGGCTGTGAAAACCTTTGCCTGTCAGGAGGAGTAGCCCTGAACTGTGTAGCCAATGGCAAGCTTCACAAGACAGGCATTTTCAACAATATATGGATTCAGCCTGCTGCAGGCGATGCCGGCGGTGCAATAGGATGCGCCATGTCCTACTGGCACCAGTATCTGGATAAAACAAGACACGTGTCCAAACCTGATGCCATGCGTGCAGCACAACTTGGACCAGCGTACCCTGACATTGATATTGCCGGGTGGATTGAAGCCCAGCAATACCCCGCCCTGTGCCTCGATGAGGATGATCTTTTCGAATACGTCGCGGGTTTGCTGGATAAAGGCAATGTTATCGGCTGGTTTCAAGGCCCTATGGAATTTGGTCCGCGTGCCCTTGGCAACCGATCTATTCTGGGTGATCCCAGGAATCGCGATATGCAAACGCAGATGAATCTCAAGATTAAATACCGGGAATCATTTCGTCCTTTTGCGCCAGCGATACTGGCTGATAAAGTGAGTGACTGGTTTGACCTGGACATTGAAAGCCCCTACATGCTGATGGTAGCTAATGTGAATGAATCACAGCTGCTACCAGTAGAAGACCAGGGAAAAACCGGCCTCGACAAACTCAGGGAAATTCGTTCTCTGGTTCCAGCCATTACCCATGTTGATAATTCAGCCCGAATACAGACTGTTACGTCTGAATCCAATACCCGCTTCCATAAACTGATCACAGCATTCGATAAACTCACTGGCTGCCCTATCCTGGTTAACACCTCATTTAACGTTCGTGGCGAACCTATCGTGATGACGCCCGAGGATGCGTATCGCTGTTTTATGCGTACAGAGATGGACTTCCTTGTGCTTGGAAATAATGTCCTTGAAAAAACTTCCCAACCAGAATGGCAGGACAATACCGAATGGGAAACCGAATATGCACTGGATTAACAATGTCAGCACCTGATGTAAAAGCGCTAAAAAGTTTCGCCCGAATTATCAGTGCGGCACTTTGTTCCATTTTCGGCATTCTTTTGCCGTGGATATGGAATTATCAATGGCCAGTCTGGCCCTGGGTAATTGCCGGGATATTAATGCTGACTTCAATGATTAAACCCATTCTGCTGAGTGGGTTACACAAGTACTGGTACAGTATTGCCGAAGTTATAGGGCGCTTTAATAGCCGGATAATACTAGGTTTGATATTCTTCGTGATGATGACACCAGTAGCCTTGATTCTGCGATTAATTGGAAAGCGCCCGCTCACACAAAAGTCACAGATTAAAAATGGCAGCTACTGCCAACCTGCAACCTCACGAGACAAAACACACTTTGAGAAACCATTCTGATGATTGAGCTGCTGCAAGACTTATGGGCTTTCATGCGTGAGCGCAAGAAGTACTGGCTCATGCCTATCATCATCGTACTGTTGCTGCTGGGGGCACTCCTGGTAGCGGCCCAGGGATCTGCCCTGGCACCTTTTATATACACCCTTTTCTAGGAGTCATGTTGTGAAAAAAGAATGGCTGCTAACTCTCGGCAGCGCCATTATCACCGTGGTTATTGCTCTGGCTCTTGTCAGATGGATTGCTCCTGGATTGCTTGGCTATGCACCTGACCAGCAACTGGTCAGGGTAAGCGAGGAAGTCCCCAACTTTTACGAGAATATTTTCCGTGATGATGACTACAACACCTCAGAATTTATTTTGAATGACCCGCAGCTTGTCATCAGGGCAAAACCCCTCTATCCAGATACCGTGGCAATGGGCCCAAATGATGTACTGGGCTTTCGCAATAAAGGTGTGCCAAACAGGGCAACTATCGTCGTGATCGGCGACAGCCAGACCTATGGCAACAATGCCCGCCTGGAAGAAAACTGGCCAAGTCATATGCAACAAACCCTTTTTGGCGCTGCTCCCGAGAATGTTTACAACATGTCTGTCGGAGGCTGGGGAGGCGTCAATTACCTTCGCATCCTCGATTCTGCATTACGATTCAACCCGCAGGTTATTGTTGTAGCTTATTATTCAGGAAATGACGCTTATACAGATTTCCGCAACACATACAGCATTGATGAACTCAGCTACCTCAGAACAGACCCCTCATTGAGCTCAAACGATCTTCCTGAAGTTGTTGAGCTAAGAAGCGACCAGTTGTACCCCATTACTTTTGAAGACGGCGTCGAAACAATTTTTACACCTCAATATCGGTTTGCTCCCAATGACCGTAGTGATCCTGCCATACTTGCCGGATATGACATCATGGCTGCAACTGCCAGGGAAATAACGCAAATTGCTCTCGAAAAAAATATTCGGCCAGTCTTCACCATCATCCCTACCAAGGAATATGTCTACCAGGAAAAAATTGCTGCCGAACCCTCTGCTACATCAAATGCGGCTTACCAACAATTAATACGGGATGAGTCTCTGAATATTGAAGAACTCGAAGAGGAACTGAAAAGTATCGAAGGGGCGTTATATATTGATGTCGCCCAGGCTTTAATGACGGCCGCGTTAACACCTGAAGTACTTTATCCACCCAACGTCAACGGACATCCACTGTCACGGGGATACCAGGTCATTGGTGAAACTATCGCTTCAGCCATTGCAGATGAAAATCTTGTCGCACCCAGAAGAGGTCTTCATGGCCTGGTACTGGGGGACCAGGTTCTTCAGTTCATGCTGCTGACCAATGACGGTATGTGGACACTGGAAAGTAGAAATATCGCCACGGAAAATGGTTGGGCCATCGACAATATTCCAAGGCTGGGCGTTGATGAGATAACCAACGTGCCCTATCTGGGAGTTCTTGAAGAGGTGGATCCCGAGCGTTACGGCCCGGAAGGCTCATTGATCAATAATTAACAGGCATTTCTGCATTATCAATGAGACTTGCTAGTCCAGGATGGATTTAACCTGTTTGCAGATAGCATCGATTTCAGAGTCTTCCAGATAGGGATGCATTGGTAAGCTCAACACTTCTTTAGACAGTTTTTCAGACTGGCTTAAATCCACTGGCGCCAGAAAAGATCTTTTCCCTTCAGCAAAAACCGGTTGCTGGTGCAAACATTTTGGATAGTAGACCACTGCGGGTATACCGGCTTCCGCAAGACCTTTCCTGAGCTCTTCACGCCTTGGCACCCTGATCGTATATTGCGCCCAGGCAGATCTGTAATATTCCGGTACAGTGGGCACAGTCACCAAACCATCAAGATGCGCACTGTATTGAGCCGCCACTTCACTCCGGCGCTTCAGTTCTGCAGGGAATTCTTCGAGTTTTTCTATCAAGATCGCAGCCTGGATCGTGTCCAGTCTGCTGTTCATGCCTACCCTGACATTGTCATACTTGTTTTCGCCTTTACCATGATGGGAAAAAGAGCGTATGAGCTCAGCATAATCATCATTATTGGTAAAAACTGCCCCTCCATCCCCGTAACAGCCCAGGGGTTTTGAAGGGAAAAAGCTGGTGATAGCAACATCACCAAAACTACCGGTCCTCTTCCCCCTATATTCACCACCGATGCTCTGGGCAGCATCTTCGAGAACCCCAAGATCAAATTTTTTGGCGATATCTGTAATTGCCGAATAATCTGCAGGTAAACCGAACAAGTCCACAGTAATAACAGCTTTTGGTGAGAGCTCATTCCCGGTGACCACTTGCTTAATGGCCGCCTCCAGGCTGGAAGGGCTGATATTGAAAGTATCCTGATCGCAATCCACAAAAACAGGTGTTGCACCACATGCTGTAATTGCTTCCGCAGTCGCGTAGAAAGTGAATGCTGGACAGAACACCGCATCCCCCTGCTTTACTCCCATTGCCATTAAGCCAAGCAAGAGTGCATCTGTCCCATTACCACATGGGATGGCATGATTGGTCCCCAGAAATTCCTGTATAAGAAGTTTAAATTCGCTGACCTCAGGTCCTTCTATGAATTGTCCGTGATCCAACACCTGTTGAATTCTTGAGTCAATGCGTGACTTGAGATTGGCGTACTGGGCCTGCAGGTCAATAAACTGCAAATTAATTCCCACTTTCCACAATTGAGAGCAAAGCACCTTCCAGGCGGTAGGTATCACCTGTTTCAGAACAGGTATCTTCACCATTTCCCTGAACGGGCAGGTTCAGGCGGGTTCCATTCCTGGTGATCCAGCCGATCTGTTTACCTGGGTTCCCGACAACCAACGCATAGTCCAGGACGTCTTCCAGCACAACAGTGCCAGCACCTATGAATGCGTATTGGCCAATTGTAAGACCACATCGAATCGTGCAGTTGGCACCCAGTGTTGCACCCTGTCTGACGACAGTTTTCCTGAATTCATCCTTTCTTTCGATGAAGGCCCTGGGGTTGTGTACATTGGTAAAAGTACAATTTGGTCCACAGAACACATCATCTTCCAGGGTGACACCGTCAAAAACGGAAACATTGTTTTGAATTTTTACATTACTGCCAACTAATGCCCCGGCACTGATAAAAACGTTCTGCCCCAACGTACAATTGTTTCCGACAACAGCACTGGAACTCACATGGGAAAAATGCCAGATTTTGGTGCCTTCACCTATTTGCGCACCGTCATCAATACACGCTGATTCATGTGAGTAATACGACATCCTAGTTCGCCTTCCTGATTAATGGATGATAATCAGTGCCCGAAGTTGAAGTCAGCTCTCTATTTCTGATATCCGCAACAGTTTCAATCGCCACCCTGCTTTCCTCAACACCAAAACCGTTTCCAGCGAGGATTTCCTGGTAACTCAGCGTATGCAGATCTTCAAAGCCCCCGGAAAACTCCAGTTCTTCACCATTAATATTGATGGCTCTGAAAGTGCGATTTCCATTTTCAGTGGCACTCTCAGGCAGATCATTATGATCAACGGACAAAAACCACTTCACCCTGGCCTTTTCATATTCCAGATAACCCGCTGATTTTGAATCACTGCGCAAATGAACAATATTTTCCTGCACCTGTCCGAAAACAAATTGCAGCATATCGTAAAAATGTACACCTATATTGGTGGCCACACCTCCGGATTTTTTATCATCCCCTTTCCAGGACTGTAAATACCACCTGCCCCTTGACGTAATATAGGTAAGCTCCACGTCAAACTTTTCATTTTCCCGGGCATTTTCTACTTTTGACTTTAGCTCAAGAATGGCGGGGTGCAGTCTAAGCTGAAGAATGGTGTGTATCTTCTTACCCGAATCGTTTTCGATGTCTATCAAACCATCGATATTCCAGGGATTCAGTACAAGGGGCTTCTCGCAAATTGCGTCCGAGCCTGACCGAAGAGAAAATCTGACATGTGAATCATGAAGATAATTAGGGGAACAAATAGAGACATAATCGATCTTCTCCATTTCTTTTTTGCGTCTCTGTTTATCTATATGGCGGTCAAAGCGCTCAAATTCAGTAAAGAAATATGCGTCAGGAAAGTAGCTGTCCAGTATCCCGACAGAATCATTAGGATCCAGCGCAGCGACCAGGTTGTTTCCTGTATCACGGATCGCCTTCATATGACGTGGTGCGATATATCCAGAGGCGCCTATAAGAGCAAAGTTTTTCATTTATCCATTCAATTCTTATAGCCCTGAGCGGCCATGATCAACGATTTATTCAGAATCCTTGTACATCAGTGCAGTTATCTGTTCTGAAACCAGGCCAATGAGAAAAATAATCACCGAAGTAAGGATCAAAACGGCACTCATATTGCTGAAAGCATGCCTGGTTATAAAGGTATACAGGTAATAACAAACGCCAAAAAGGAAAAAGAAGAGTGAAGTCGGAACAAAAATCTTTAACGGTGAATAAAGCGTCCCTACTTTGAAAATAATAATCAGGAATCGAACGCCATCTTTGAAAATATTGATATGGCTTTTACCCTGCCTCTGCCTGGCAGTAATGGGCAGATATTTGACACTGTATCCGGCACGAAAAAACGCCATGGTTATTGTGGTGGGATAAGAAAACCCGTTCGGGAGAAGGTATAGGAACTGCAGAAATTTCTTTCTGCATACCAACCTGAACCCGGAGGTCAGATCCAACACCCGGTGCCCACTTATCCAGCTGGAAAGGCGATTATAGAGTGTATTTGCGATCAATCTGCCAACGCTGGCTTGAGAACCGCTATCCCTGGCGCCAACAACCATGTCCCCTCCTGCTTCAAATGATTCCAGCAGCCTGCTGATATCCTCAGGGTTGTGTTGACCATCAGCGTCCATGAAAAGGATGTTTTCTCCTTTTGCATTACGCGCTCCTGTTTTTATGCTTGCACCATTTCCCCTGCTGTAATCATGTGAAACGACATCAACCCCGTTTTTCTCACAGACATTTTTAGTGTCGTCTGAAGAGCCATCGTTAACAACAAGTATCTGATTCTCAGGATAAAGACGACGTAACTCCGGCAGCAGCCCGGATAATCCCTCCGCTTCATTTTTGGCTGGAATTACAATGGAGAAATCTGTAGTCACAACTTTTCTCAATGCCTCTTAGTCTTCTATCTCTGGCAGGGATTGCTCTAAATTACTCTGTGATCGTACAACCTGATTTGCCCTGGCTTGTTCCAAATTATCCCATAACGGTTGAATTATAGCTGTTTCCCTTCCTGATAATTCAATATTCTTGTTTTCAATATCCCTGATTATTATTTCAGCATCATCAAACAGTTCTAAAGTAATTAAATAGTTCGCCAGCCTGGCTAGTATCTGTATCAATTCAGTTTTTTGATAAGCGGAAAGAGACAGTGCAACACCCTCCTGATAATTTCCCATCAGGAAATGTATCTGACCTTCAATCCTTTCTATAAAACCGGTATACCAGATATTTTGACTGATGTTTTCCTGCTGTTTCGCTACTGTAAGCAATTCCAGTACGCTTTCTTTCTTGATTTCAGGACAATTTCCACTATTAATGACAGCAACCACATTATCCATTGCATTTAATGCATACGGTGTAGCTGGATAAACAGCAGCAATACTCTCTGCCTTTTCCAGATACTCATCCAGTTCCTCGCCAAGACCACAGCGATAGACAGCTTCATGAATATAAGTGCCGTATTCCCTTTCGTTCACAGACTGCGCAAGACGCAGCAGCCCGATTGCTTCAGAGATATTCCCGTGACGGTAGTGCAAAGTAGCCAGTGCAACAACTGCTCTCAAAGAATCCGGGTGTTCCTGTACTGCGACATGATAAATAGATTCTTCACTTTGCCATTCAGATGTTCTGACTGAAGTCATCAACATCAATAACAGCAAAATGGGAATAGTCACATATTTTATTTTTGGATAAACAGGCACGCTAAACAGGTAATAAACAACTGCAAAAAGCGGCCCTACTGCAGCCAGGTAATTTCTATGCTCAAACATCATCTCCAGGTTGAATATTGTAGATTCCAGCAGATGTGAAATTACAAACCACGCAACGGCAAATACAAATACCGGTGCCTTTTTGCGAATATAAAAACAAAGCACCAGAAGCATGATCAAAAGTACTAATAACAACGTGGTAACAAAATCAAAACTGGTTACGACATTCACGTAATCGTGAAAGAGCGTCATATCTGCCAACCTGGGGAGTAAAATCATCTTGATGTACATGGTGACAACATGAAGCTGGGTCAGCAGACGATCACCCATATCAAAACTTCTTAGTGAGAAATTTGTCAGCGATGAAAGATGAGTAACAAGATACAGTGAACCAAGTAATACAGGTGCCAGGCCAAAAGCAACAACAAAAATATTCATCTTTGAAATTTTCAAAAAGTCCTTTAACCCTATGCCATACACAAGAAATTCAATCGCGAGTACATAAAGTGGAATAAGTGCACCAGATTCCTTGGAAAATAGGGAAAGCAGCAGAAAGACGGGGAATCCCAGATAAGCATGCAGGTAAAAACGATAACCTCTGGTTTCAGAGAGCTCTCTTGCCGAAACATAGGAAAGTAATGCTGCCAATGTAAATAACGCTGACAATTGCGCCATTCTCTGCACAACATACAGGACAGTACTCACCATAAGCGGATGCAACAACCAGAAAGCCGCCGTAAATCCGGCAATCAGACGAATGTCATTCTCATTTTTTTGAGGCGATATTCTGGGGAGCAACTTATAAAGTAACCAGAAAATCAGAACACCGTTAAGAAGATGTATTACCAGGTTGTGAAATTTGTAACCCCAGGGTAAAGGGCCATGGACAATGCCGGAGAAAACGAAACTTAACATTGAAACCGTTCTGCCTAGCTGGCCGCTCTCATTGTGAGTAACCGCATAATAGATTTCATCCAGATCGAAACTATCAACATGGGCTTCCACCACATTAAGAAAATCATCCAGCAGGAAAGGTCCAGCCAGTCCCTGCCAGTAAATGAATGCTGTTGAGAACAAAACTACCAGAATGCCCAGGGCAGTGATTATGTTACTTTTCGATGGCATGAAGAGATTGAATGGATACCGGGTTGAATGAGACTTACACAATTTGATTTGGTTTGACAGAGTGTTTCATATTTTGCCTTTCCCTAACCATGGCGCCTGTCACAAACTAGTAACTATTCTTTTAAATTAGAGGCTTGCAGAGGATAAAAAGCAACTTTTTGTTAAAACAATGATTAAGACAGGGCAAAAAAAACCAGCCCTCACCGTCATCGGCAAGGGCTGGTTTTTGATTAACTAGAACTTAAATTAATTAAGTAATGGTCAATTAACAGCTTGAAGGCAGGTACTGAGTGCCTACAGTAGCTGAACAATCCCAAAGAATACCTGTAGAAGGATCTCCAGTGGGCTCCATTGTCAGCCTTACAGCTGCACCCAGATTTGCGGTGCTACCTGTAACAATAATGTAAGTACCATCCCACAGTACGGACGATACCATACCCTGGCTGATGTTCTGAACAGTGATATCTGCAGCTGTAATACCAGCGATTGTGGCATTAATCAGCGCATATTCTGAAACAAGGTTCTTGGCAGCACTTGATGCCAGTACCAGTTCAGAGGCTTTTGCACGAATTGTGTAATCCTGGTAAGCAGGAAGCGCTACCGCTGCCAGAATACCGATGATGGCGATTACAATCATCAATTCGATGAGTGTGAAACCCTTCTGGGCCTGTTTTTTAATGTTTTTCATTTTTATCTCCTGAAGAAACACTTTGGCTTGATCGTTGAGTTAACTCTAATTCCATTTGATCCGTTTTCTATTTCATTATCATATTTCGTCGTAAATATGTTTTTCACAAGCCTTCATAAACCAAAAGGAAATATGAAAACTGGCTAGAAAACAGAGGTTAATAATTGCAAGGTTTGTGCCAGAACTGGCATTTATTCAATTGAGTTACAAAGTGTGCTCCAGCTCATCTTTTCAGGTCAATTTACTCATGAATAACCCTAATATTAGACCTGCATGATGGCGTTATAACAGCAAACTCCTTGAATTTATTGAGTTTCCTGATTGACAATTTTTGTCATATTATGCAAAAAAGGTCAGATTCTGTCACTTTCTTCAGCCTGTTTTCACTTGCAGGATTCCTGTTTTCCACTAAATTGATCTATATCGGTAGTTAACAGTTCTTTTCAAATTCCCTTTCCTGGCATGGACGCATGAATTCACAGGCAACGCTACCAGCAGCCAGAAACTGGCTGGTAACCAGTAATCTGCTTGATGAAGCACTTCTCGAACAGGCTATTCTCAGCGCACAAAAGAGAAATCTCTCCCTGGTGAAATACCTGGTTGAGCAGAACATCCTCGACAGTAAACTGGTAGCCATGGCAGCGTCGCGGCAGTTTAGGCTGCCCATCATGGATCTGGATGCCATGGACCCGGCACTGCTTCCACTGACTGTTATCAAGCAGGATCTTCTCAGGAAACACCAGGTTGTCCCTCTACATAAAGGGGAGAACAGCTTGTTTCTGGGCATGTCAGATCCTGCGAACCAGGACGCTCTGGATGAAATCAAGTTTCATACCAGTTGCAGAATTGAACCTGTTGTTGTCGAACAGGATAAGCTAAGTGCTGTAGTCCAGGAGTTACTGGATCAGGATTGCAGTATCAAGCCTGGAGATATCAGTGAACATCTTGATTTCAACAGCCTGGAAATTGAAAACAGCAATGATGATCCGGAAGCCGATCAATCAGACTCGATTGATGAAACCCCGGTTATGCGTTTCGTTAACAAAATGTTGATGGACTCCATTCGTCTTGGTGTTTCTGATATTCATATAGAAACTTTCGAGAAATTTGCCCGTATCCGCTTTCGTGAAGATGGCATGCTCAGGGAAATAGCACGCCCTCCCCTCACTGTTACTCGCAAAATTGGCTCCAGGCTCAAGGTCATGGCGAAACTGGATATTGCTGAAAAGCGACTTCCCCAGGACGGTCGGTTCAGATTGAAATTTACCCGTTCACGATCAATCGATTTCCGTGTCAGTACCCTGCCCACTCTCTGGGGTGAAAAAACTGTACTGCGAATCCTGGATTTCCAGCAGCAAAAACTGGACCTGGATGCAATGGGATTTACAAATGAACAAAAACAGCAATACACGGAGGCCTTGCAGCAACAACAGGGACTTGTGCTTGTAACGGGTCCTACTGGTAGTGGAAAGTCCATGACACTTTATGCGGGGCTGAAATTACTCAATACTCAGGAACGCAATATCGCTACAGCTGAAGACCCTGTAGAAATCCAGATGCAGGGGATTAACCAGCTGGCAGTGAATGCCGATATAGGCCTGAATTTTGCCGAAGCCTTGAGGGCATTTTTGCGACAGGACCCTGATGTCATCATGGTTGGTGAAATCAGGGATTTGGAAACCGCTGAAATCGCCATGCGAGCAGCGCAAACCGGTCACCTCGTGCTGTCTACGCTTCATACCAACAGTGCCCCGGAAACCCTCTCACGACTGATGCAAATGGGTATACCTGCTTACCAGATCGCCTCCTCACTTAGCCTGGTGGTCGCCCAGAGATTGGCACGACGATTGTGTAATCACTGCAAAAAACCGGTAGAATTACCCCATAAGGTATTGATTCAAGAAGGATTTACCTCTGAAGAGGCGCAAACTGCCAGAATTCAAATTCCTGCAGGTTGTGAGTTTTGTCATTCCGGCTACAAGGGAAGACTTGGCATCATTGAAACAGTACCAATTACTACAGCACTTTCGCATGTTATTATGAATGGCGGAAATTCGATGCAGATCGCAGAGTTTGCAGAGAAAGCCGGCTTTAATAGTCTGCGTCGGTCCGCTCTTGAAAAAGCGGCTCAGGGTCTCATCAGCCTTGCAGAAGTTAACCGGATTACTGACATCCAGGACACGAATTCAGAAAAGAATACAGAAACAAACCCAGTGTTCATTTTGAACGGTAATGAATAGGATAACCTAGAGGTACATCATTATGGCAGCGCCTGCGCAAACCTCAAAAGAAGCAACCTTTATCTGGCAAGGCCAGGACGCCAGGGGGAAAACCTCCAAAGGTGAAGTCAAAGGCACCAGTGCCGCCATGGTGAAAGCCCAGCTCAGAAAACAGGGCATCAAACCCACCAAGGTAAAGAAAAAAGCCAAAGCGCTTTTTGGTGCTTCCAAACCACCCATCAAGCCAATGGACATCGCTATTTTTACCCGCCAACTGGCTACCATGATGAAAGCCGGTATTCCTCTCGTTCAGTCATTTGAAATCGTGGGTGAAGGCCTCGAAAACCCAAGCATGAAGGAAATCGTTTTTGCAATTCGGGACGATGTATCAGCCGGTAATCACTTTGCTGATGCCATTCGTAAATTTCCTCGTCAGTTTGATGAACTGTTCTGTAACCTGGTTGAGTCAGGGGAACAATCAGGCGCCCTGGAAACAATGCTCGATCGCCTTGCCATGTACAAGGAAAAGTCAGAAGCATTGAAATCCAAGATCAAGAAGGCAATGAATTATCCAATTACTGTACTGGCCGTTGCCGGTATTGTGACCGCCATTCTTCTGATCAAGGTTGTACCTCAATTTGCAGAAACCTTCTCCAGTTTTGGTGCGGAACTGCCAATTTTCACACAATATGTTATGCGTATTTCTGACTTCATGATTGCATGGTGGTTGTATATCCTTGCCGGTGTCGTCGCTGGAGGTTTTGTATTCAAGGAAGCCAAGGTGCGCTCGAAGGGATTCCAGGAAGCCCTGGAAAGACTTTCACTGAAACTGCCAGTATTTGGCGATATAGTAGAAAAATCCTGTCTTGCCAGGTTCACCCGGACACTTTCCACAACCTTTGCAGCAGGTGTTCCTCTTGTCGATGCATTGACATCGGTATCAGGCGCAACAGGCAACATTATTTTTAAAAACGCGTCACTTCAAATCAGGGATGACGTCACCTCGGGGCAGCAGCTAACTGCCTCTATCAAAGCAACAGGCGTATTTCCAATCATGGTACTCCAGATGGTCTCCATTGGTGAGGAATCAGGTGCACTTGATGCCATGCTGGATAAATGTGCAACCTTCTACGAAGCAGAAGTCGATAATGCCGTGGATGGCCTGACTTCCATGATGGAACCATTGATCATGGCCGTACTGGGTATTCTGGTGGGTGGCCTGATGATTGCCATGTATATGCCCATTTTCCAGATTGGTGCTGTGGTATAAAAACCGGTATATCAAAATTAGCTCATTACCGGTGTGTTTATACAACACCCGCTCACGCTGACTTAAAATGACTGTAGCTGATTTCTTCGCCGCGTACCCATTATTACTGGCGGTAATAGCCCTTTTATTCGGACTGATTATTGGCAGTTTCCTCAACGTGGTTATTTATCGCCTGCCAATCATGATGGAAGCAGAATGGATAGAGCAGTGTTCAGAATTGCTGGAAATTGAAAACCCGAAAAAGAACAGTTCCAGTCACGATGTGTTCAACCTTGCAGTGCCCAATTCCCATTGCCCGAAGTGTAATCATGAGATTTCCGCACTGGAAAATATCCCGGTGATTTCCTGGCTCGTTCAAAAAGGACAATGCAGACATTGCCAGAACCCCATTTCCGCACGCTACCCGATAATTGAATCAGTCACTGCTGCAATGTCAGTACTTGTCGCAGTTGAATATGGCTTCACCTGGCTGACTTTAGCCATCCTGGTACTAACCTGGTGCCTGATCGTGCTCACCATGATTGACGTGGATCACCAGTTGTTACCAGATGACATCACGCTTCCGCTACTTTGGCTTGGCTTGCTTATTAACAGTTTTGGGCTCATTTGTTCATTACAGGATGCTGTATGGGGTGCAATAGCCGGATATGGAATATTGTGGGGGATATACTGGTTATTTAAACTTCTGACCGGCAAAGAGGGTATGGGGTTTGGAGATTTCAAGTTACTTGCAGCCCTTGGCGCATGGCTGGGCTGGCAGGCTCTTCCCATGATTATCCTGCTCTCTTCTTTTGTTGGCGCTGTTGTAGGCATCTGCATGATTGTCATCAAGGGCAAAGATAAAAATATTCCCATCCCCTTCGGTCCTTACCTTGCCAGTGCTGGTTTTATTGCCCTTATCTGGGGAACTGAGTTGACCAACCTGTACTACAGTATTTACTTCTAGCCTGAAGAACGGAACCTTCTAATGCAGGATTCCCGACTCTAATCTAAATTCATGTCTAAATTCATATCGAAATATATAGTTGGCCTCACCGGTGGAATAGCTAGTGGGAAAACAACTGCAGGTAATATTTTCGCCAGGCTGGGTGTTGATGTTATTGATGCAGATGAAGTTTCCCGTTCCCTTGTAAACGCCGGGTCACCCTGCTTTGATGAAATTGTGCTGCACTTTGGAAACGACATCCTTGATTCCGGTGGCGACCTGGATCGCGCGAAACTACGGGAGCTGATCTTTAACGATGATCAACAGAAACAATGGCTCGAAAACCTGTTGCATCCGCTTGTAAGACAGGAAATTGAACGCAAAATTGAGGTGAGTTCCAGTAAGTACATTATTCTTTCAGTTCCACTGTTACTGGAGTCCGGTAATTATGACTTTGTCGACCGTATTCTTGTAGTTGATGTGCCGGAGGAAACACAGGTCTGTCGAATTATGCAGCGCGATGGCAGCTCTGAAAATCTTGCCCGGCAAATAATGAGCACTCAAGTATCAAGAGATGAGCGCCTCAGCCATGCCGATGATATTCTGGATAATATTAATGACCTGGACTCACTGAAGATTCAGATAGAAAACCTTCATGAAAAATATCTTCGGCTTGCCGCAACAAATGATTAAAATAGCATGGCTTTCACTATCAAGCTGACAAAAGATTTTTAACCACCATGACTGAAAAAAAACAATCCAGCATCAGGAAAATTAACTGTCCAACCTGTCAGAAAATCGTTACCTGGTCAGAAGAATTTCCTTTTCGTCCCTTTTGCTCCAAGCAATGCCAGCTTATTGATTTTGGTGACTGGGCCAGTGAACGCAATGCAATTCCTGCTGATGATAAACCTGAGGATTTCAAGCTTGATGATCTGGAGCCAGGGATCAGTGGCTCGGACTTTGAGAACCCAGAAGGATTCTGACCTGTTCGATTATTTCAGCATTGGCGGCGGGAAAATCATGACTGTCAAACTCATCCACTGAAATCCATTTCACAGGCTGACCTTCACAACCGGAAGCCTCTCCGGAAAAAACACTGACATACCACACATCAAGCAGAACCTCCTTGTCGCCATAGTCATGGCTAATCTGTAAGAGCGCAGCACTCTCTCTTACTTCTATATTGACCTCTTCAAGAAGCTCACGCCTAAGAGCTTGCTGAACATCTTCGTCTGCCAGAACCTTCCCACCGGGGAACTCCCAGAGCCCTCCCTGGTGCTGTGACGCATGGCGCCTGGCTATAAGGACTTGCCTTTCGCGGTTAACCACTACCCCTACTGCGACATGAACCGGCATTCCAGATTACGCCTCAAGTTCTGTATTCTGCATTGATGGTGACATAATCATGGGAAAGGTCACTGGTCCAGACAGTTTCTGCCTGGTCGCCTCTATCCAGTGAGATCCTGATTGTAATTTCTTCCTTATCCATGACTTGCTGACCCGCTTCCTCTTTATAGCTGCTGGCTACAGATCCATGTTCCACGATACAAACATCATCAAGGTAGATAGCGACTTTGGAAATATCCAGGTTTTCAATGCCTGCACGTCCAACTGCTGCCAGAATCCTTCCCCAGTTGGGATCAGAGGCAAACAGGGCCGTTTTCACCAGGGGGGACTCGGCAACGGTATAGGCAAGTTTCAGGCATTCTTCCTTGCTCTCGCCGGCTTCTGCGGTGATTGCGACAAACTTGGTTGCCCCTTCTGCATCCCTGACCAGCCCCTGCGCCAGGGAAAGAAACACAGACTCCAACGCTTCAATAAATTCTCCGGAATCCTGATTTACCTGAACCCCGCTTTTTCCTGTAGCAGTTAACATGCAGCAATCATTCGTAGAAGTGTCACTGTCCACCGTGATCCGATTGAACGATTTATCGACCGCCTGGCCAAGCATTGCCTGCAAGTCATCCTGGCTAATATCAGCATCCGTGAATATATAGCCAAGCATGGTTGCCATGTTTGGCTTGATCATACCGGCACCCTTGGCTATCCCGGTGATGGTAACTGTCTGACCCTCGATCTCCACCTGGCGGGATGCTGCCTTGGGTCTTGTATCTGTTGTCATGATGCCGGTGGCACAATCCAGCCATGTATCTGCCGCCAGTGAATCCAGCGCATCCGGAATTACATCATTGATTTTTTGTACGGGTAATTGTTCACCGATTACGCCAGTGGAGAAAGGCAAAACAGTACTGACTGGCAGATTTTTTAACTCTGCAATCTCAAGACAAGTCTTCAGGGCATTATCCAGGCCAGCCTGACCTGTCCCGGCATTGGCATTACCAGTGTTAATTACAAAGTATCTGGGGGTGTTTTTCGCAAGATGGTTTTTACAAAGAGTGACTGGTGCTGCGCGAAAAGCATTGGTTGTAAAGACACCGGCAACAGTGGCATTTTCACCGAGATCAAATATTACACAATCGAGCCGGCCAGGAGTTTTGATACCAGCGGACACAGCCGCCATTGTTATCCCCTGGACCGGATATAACTCTCCTGTTTCACCATTACCGACTGCCATTTGTTATCTTTTATCTTTTACCTTTTATCTGCTGAGCATCAGCTCAGCCTTCCGTGACATTGCTTGTATTTTTTACCTGATCCGCACGGACAAGGCTCATTCCGCCCGACTTTCACGCCATCCCTTGTATAAGGCGTCTGTGGCTCGGCATTTTGTTGCTGACCCCGTTCCGCGCCCTGATCCATGGCATTAGCCTGTTTGTGAACCAGTGTGGACTGTTCTTTCTGTGCTTCCTGCAGGCGTTTCTGCTCAATGGCATCTGCAGATTCATCCTGCTTAATTTGTACCAGGCACAGAAATTTGATGACTTCATGTTGCAGCGTGGACAGTAATTCTTCAAACAGGGCAAAAGCTTCGCGCTTATACTCCTGTTTCGGGTTTTTACCGCCGTAACCACGCAGGCCAATACCCTGGCGCATTGCATCCATCTGTCCGAGATGCTCTTTCCAGAGTGTGTCCAGTATCTGAAGGGTAATCTGCTTTTCGAAAGTGCGCATGTTGTCCCCAACCTGTGCACATTTTTCCTCATAAGCTTTAACTACTTCATCCAGAATCCTGTTGCGCAGGGATTCTTCATACAAGGTGTCATCATCATCCAGCCACTGTTGTACAGGCAGTTTGACTCCGAATTCACCCTCAAGAGATTGTTCAAGACCAGGTATATCCCACTGCTCTTCAATGCTCTGGGGAGGAATATAGAGACTGATATGATCATTCACCACATCTTCACGCATCGTCTCGATGACATCACTGATGTCATCAGCTTCCATAAGTTCATTGCGTCGCTGGTAAATGATCTGGCGCTGATCATTTGCGACATCATCATAGTCCAGCAGTTGTTTACGAATATCAAAGTTACGCCCTTCAACTTTGCGCTGGGCTTTTTCAATGGAATTGGTCACCCACTTATGTTCAATAGCCTCTCCCTCGCCCATCCCCAGGCCACGCATCATATTGCTGACACGCTCCGAGGCAAAGATTCGCATCAGGTTGTCATCCAGTGAGAGATAAAACCTTGAGTAACCCGGGTCCCCCTGACGACCTGCTCGACCACGCAGCTGATTATCAATCCGGCGGGATTCATGACGCTCAGTTCCAATGATGTGCAGCCCACCGGCGTCAATAACCTGGTCATGCCGCTTTTGCCATTCAGTCTTAATTTTTTCTATTTGCTCGGGTGCAGGATTCTCCAGCGCTTCTACTTCGGATTCCCAGCGCCCACCCAGGACAATATCTGTTCCACGGCCAGCCATGTTGGTGGCAATAGTGACCGTGCCCGGTCTGCCGGCCTGAGCAATAATTTCAGCTTCCTGTTCATGGTATTTGGCATTCAGGACGTTATGTTTGATTTTTTCCTTGTTCAGAAACTTGGACAGTACTTCAGAGGTTTCAATACTGGCAGTACCTACCAGTACGGGTGCTCCCTGGTCTCTGAAGGTAATAATGTCCTGGACGATTGCCTTGAATTTTTCTTCTGTGGTCAGGTAAATATGGTCGTTGGCATCGTCCCTGATCATAGGCTGATTAGTGGGAATCACCACAACGTCCAGACCATAGATCTGATTAAATTCAAAGGCCTCGGTATCGGCCGTACCCGTCATTCCTGACAGTTTCCGGTATAGCCTGAAATAATTCTGGAAGGTCGTGGAAGCCAGTGTCTGACTTTCGTTCTGAATTGGTACGCCTTCTTTTGCTTCAATAGCCTGGTGAAGACCTTCAGAAAGCCTTCTGCCTGGCATCGTACGGCCAGTATGTTCATCAATCAGGACAATCTGTTGCTCCTGTACGATATATTCCACTTCCTTGTTGAACAGATAGTGTGCCCTAAGCGCTGCACTTAACTGGTGTAACAGGGTCAGGTTAGTGGCTGCATACAGGCTTTCACCTTCTTCGAGCAGTCCTCTGGAGACCATGAGATCTTCAACTTTTTCATGTCCCGGGTCAGTCAGCTCCACCTGGCGGCTCTTTTCATCAACAATAAAATCACCATCGAGGGGCTCATCGCCATCCATCCGTCTTTCAATCATGGATTTTTCAGGCAGCTTGTCCACTTTTTTCAGCAGCGGGACAAGGGCATTGATATCCGCATAGCGTTTCTGACTGTTCTGGACTGCACCGGAAATAATAAGTGGCGTTCTTGCCTCATCGATCAGGATGGAGTCCACCTCATCCACAATGGCAAAGGCCAGGTCTTTCTGGTATTTGTCCTGCAGACGAAAAGCCATGTTGTCACGCAGATAATCAAAACCGAATTCGTTGTTGGTACCGTAGGTAATATCCGCCTGATAGGCCGCTAGCTTTTCCTCTGAACTCTGACCCGGTACAACTACCCCTACATTCAGGCCGAGGAATTCATACAACGGACCCATCCAACCAGCATCACGTCTGGCCAGGTATTCATTCACTGTAACCAGGTGCACGCCATTTCCCGTCAGGCCATTCAGGTAGGCCGGTAAAGTCGCCACAAGCGTTTTACCCTCACCGGTACGCATTTCGGCGATTTTGCCTGAGTTCAGCACCATGCCACCAATCATTTGCATATCGAAATGCCGCATCCCCAGGACCCGGACACCTGCTTCCCTTACCACCGCAAAAGCTTCCGGCAACAACTGATCGAGGCTTTCTCCACCTTCAAAACGCTGCCTGAACTCAGCGGTCTTGGCTTTCAGCTCATCATCAGAAAGCGCCTGTATTTCAGGCTCAAGCGAGTTGATCCTGTCCACAACTTTAGAGAGTTTCTTTATTTCTCTCTGATTTTTACTGCCAAATATTTTTGCAAGCATAAGTCGAATTAATGAATTGATTACTTAACGGATATAAGGGCAAATTCCATACCCTCAAGACAAAACTCACCAACTCACGGGAATTGACGAGAATTCATTTTTTAAAGATGAAATTATCGGCTGGTGCGATGGACGTACGAGGAAGGATCGACAACACGACCATTTTTATGCACTTCGAAATGCACATGGGGTCCGGTAGAACGTCCGGAATTACCCGAAAGTGCAATTACCTGGCCTTTCTTAACAATATCACCCGGCTTGACCAGGAGTTTCTCGTCATGGGCGTAAAGGGTTTCATAACCATTACCATGGTTAATCTTCACCATATTGCCATAGCCCTGCTTCTCACCAGAGAATGTCACAACACCAGAAGCCACAGCTTTCACTTCAACACCGGTTTTCCCGGTTGCGAAATCAATACCATGGTGCCAGGCAAGTTTGCCGGTAAAGGGGTCAATACGACGACCAAAAGGCGAAGATATCCAGCCGCGGCTGATGGGTCTTCCTGACAGGAAAGACTCCGACTGAATCTGTTGTTCTGCCATCAGGGAATCAAGCAATTCCAACTGCTGCTGTTTATCTTCAATCTCCCTGGTCAGCATATCCAGTGATCGCATGAAATCAGGCATTTCTATGTCAGTTTCATCGCTCACAACCGGACCACCCATGGCAGGTTCCTGGGTGAAATCGAATTCACCGTCATCCAAATCGGAAATTTCGGTCAGGCGTTGACCAAGGGCATCAAGTCGCAGCAGGCGAGCCTGTAGATTGGCCATTCTCAGTGTCAGGGCTTCAAGCTGGGCAAGGGTATCCTGGCGAATCTGATCGATATCTTCGCGCTGGGATTTGAGGTCATTCATCCATGCCTGGGTTGCTTCATCCTTGTAAAAATCAGCGTTTCTGGATGCAGAAAAATGGTAGCCGTAATAACCGAGAACTACTGGAAAACCCAGCAGGCATACCGACAGGGCCAAGCGAGCCCACCGATTCAGTACCAGAGACTTGGTCTGGCCATGTTTTTGATCAACAACAATTATTTTCATGCGGGATAATTCTTAAATACTGTTCCTAAATCCTGCTCACCGGCTTTTTAACATTGTGTTAACAGCCTGTTAACTACAACGACTGGTGGCCCAGAAGCTTGAATCTGGCTGGAATTAGAGCATATTTAGCTGGAAAAAACAGGTCTCAGGTAGGAAATTGGGGCATCGTTCTCTTCATCAAAAGTGACGATTTCCCAACTATCTTCCTCGGTAATCAACTTTCTGAGCAGGGCATTGTTGAGGGCATGGCCTGATTTATAGCCCTGGAACTCGCCAATCAGCGTTTTACCAAGCAAGTACAGGTCTCCAATGGAGTCCAGTATCTTATGTTTGACGAATTCATCCTCGTAGCGAAGACCATCTTCATTCAATACCCGGTAGTCACCCACTGCTATGGCGTTGTCCATGCTGGCACCCAGGGCCAGGTTGCGATTACGTAATTCCTCGAATTCGTGCATGAATCCAAAGGTTCTGGCACGACTGACCTCTTTGACAAAAGAGGTGCTTGAGAAATCCACGAATGCTTCCTTCGTGTATTTACGATGAACCGGATGATCGTACAGGAGTGTGTATCCGACCTTGAAGCCATTGAAAGGGAGCAGACTGACTTTCTTGTCGCCCTGCTCAACGGTGACTTCCTTGGTAATGCGGATATATTTCTTCGGAGCGTCCTGCTCTTCTATACCTGCAGACTGGATAAGGAATACAAAGGGACCGGCGCTGCCATCCATGATTGGCACTTCTGATGCACTCACGTCCACAAAGGCATTATCGATACCCAGGCCCGACATGGCTGACATGAGATGTTCGACGGTGGAAATCCGAACATCTCCTTTCATTAACGTGGAGGACAAGGTGGTTTCACCCACGTTTTCAGCCAGGGCAGGAATCTGGACAACCGGGTCAAGATCTACCCGTGAAAATACGATTCCTGTATCAACAGGTGCGGGTCTCAGAGTCAGATAAACTTTTTGACCTGTATGTAACCCTACACCAGTAGCCTTGATAACGTTCTTTAAAGTGCGTTGCCTAATCAATGATCGCTCTCTTATGTTGTAATTGTTTTCTCAACCCTGGTTTCAAAGACCCAAAAAATCAGGTTTAAATTCACCCTTTATCAAGATCCTGGCCCCAAAGTCTTTTGTACGACTCTTATTATTTGAGCAACTATTTCCAGCATTTTTACTGCCTGGAATGGCTTATAGTATAGCTTTTGCTAAACCGGCAAAATCTTCTGCTTTCACTATTTTTGCAGAAGCCATGCAGGACTCGCGAAAAACGCGCATCTTAACAAAAACCTCTATTTTCACCAACAGTTTCCCGGTTCCTGTATTCCTGTTCCAGAACTCTCACTCCTTGAAACAAAGGCCAATTAATCGGCCTGCTTCCTGAGAAATGCAGGAATATCCAGGTACTCCATGTCAGAATCTGCACCGACAGCCTTTTTCATCGGCTGTGCCTCAACTTCAGCTTTTTCGTCCTCAGCCTGGATCCTGGCAGATTCCTTCTTGCGCAGTACTGCCGGTTTGTCCAGGTTATGGAAATCAGCTGCTGTCTTCGGTCCTTTCGTAGTGTTATCTACGACTTTTGTCGGCTTTTCGATCTGCATGCCACCCAAACCGGTCGCTACTACTGTTACGCAGATATCATCCTGCATGGATGGGTTAATAACGGTCCCAACCACCACAATAGCCTGTTCGGAGGCAAATTCTGAGATGGTATCGCCTACCTCCGAAAACTCGCCAAGAGTCAGGTCCTCACCGGCTGTGATGTTAATCAGAATGCCGCGTGCACCCTGCAGGTTAACATCTTCAAGAAGCGGGCTGCGGATAGCTGCCTCAGCCGCCTCTACTGCACGGTTTTCGCCTTTCGCATAGCCAGTACCCATCATGGCCATACCCATTTCTGACATGACCGTGCTGACATCCGCAAAATCCACATTGATCATACCGGGACGCATAATCAGGTCAGCAATGCCTTTGACAGCTCCCAGGAGGACATCATTGGCCGTGCCAAAAGCATCCAACAGTGTGGAGCCTTTACCCAGCACATCCATCAATTTCTCGTTGGGTATGGTTATTAGAGAGTCAACATGCTCTGCAAGTTCCCTGATTCCCTGATCAGCGATTGACATGCGTTTACGACCCTCAAACGGAAAGGGCTTGGTGATGACGGCAACGGTCAGAATCCCCAGTTCCCGGGCGATTTCAGCCACAACTGGCGCTGCCCCGGTACCGGTTCCACCACCCATGCCGGCTGTTATAAAGACCATATCAGCACCGGTAATAATTTCCCGGATCCTGTCGCGATCTTCCAGCGCCGCCTGGCGACCGATTTCCGGGTTAGCCCCGGCTCCCAGCCCCTTGGTGACATCACCGCCAAGCTGAAGGTTCAGCTTGGTATCCATCTTATCCAATGCCTGGGCATCAGTATTGGCACAGATAAACTCAACACCATCTATGGTGTTCTTGATCATGTGCTGGACTGCGTTTCCACCGCCGCCACCGACACCTATGACTTTTATGACTGCACTTTGTGCAACATTGTCGATTATTTCAAACATATATACCCCCTTTGGGATTTTCCACCTTGAGTTACAACACTTTATTCAACTTCTGAATAAACCCTTTGCCAGAAACCTCAACCGGTCTCCAGCGTTAATCTTCACTACTGAAAATACTTTTCACCCTGTCCATCAGGGAAATACCTGACTCCCGGACGACATTGCCATCACGCTCATGGGCCTGCTGGACGCCGTAAAGCAGGAGTCCTACTGCCGTTGAGTAAGTTGGGTTACGAACTATGTCCACCAGGCCACTGACTTCCACCGGCATCCCGATACGTACAGGCATATGGAATATTTCCTCAGCCAGCTCAGCCACACCTTCCATCTTGCTGGTACCGCCGGTAAACACCATGCCTGCCGCCAGCAGGTCCTCGTACCCGCTTTGCCTGATTTCAGCCTGAATTAAATGGAAAAGCTCGTCATAACGAGGCTCAACCACATCGGCCAGCGCCTGGCGTGACAATTCTCTTGGAGGACGTTCTCCAACACTGGGTACCTTGATCATGTCGTCATCACTGGCCAGCTGCGACAGGGCGCAGGCGTACTTGATCTTGAGTTCCTCTGCATGATCAGTGGGTGTGCGCAATGCCATGGCAATGTCATTGGTCACCTGGTCACCGGCGATAGGTATTACGCCGGTATGTCGAATAGCCCCTTCAGTGAAAATGGCGATATCTGTCGTACCGCCACCAATATCCACCAGGCAAACACCCAGCTCTTTCTCGTCTTCTGTCAGCACGGAATAGCTTGATGCCAGCTGCTCAAGAATGATCTCGTCCGTTTCCAGGCCACAACGCTTGATGCACTTTTCAATGTTCTGGGCAGCGTTCGTAGCGCATGTAACAAGATGTACCTTTGCCTCCAGTCGAACACCGGACATTCCCAGCGGCTCTTTCACGCCTTCCTGGGAATCGATGATGTATTCCTGTGGCAGGATATGAAGCACCTTCTGGTCGGCGGGTATTGCTACTGCCTGTGCAGCATCAATGACTCGTTCAATATCAGCCGGATAAACCTCTTTATCGCGGATCGCGACTATCCCGTGTGAATTCATGCTGCGCACATGAGAGCCAGCTATACCGGCATACACAGAATGAATCTGGCAACCGGCCATCAGCTCCGCTTCTTCTACGGCTCGTTGAATGGACTGCACGGTGGATTCAATATTCACAACCGTCCCTTTCTTCAGACCACGAGACTTATGCCTGCCAATGCCGACAATATTCAGCCCACCTTCCGGGTTGATTTCACCAACAATAGCGACAACCTTGGAAGTACCGATATCGAGTCCCACTATCATGTTTCCACCATTCAAGTTACTCATGGCAAGCAACTCCTTTTTGTTCATTTGTTGAAATTTGGTCATAGCGAGACAACCTCTTCAGCGTTAAATAATTTTTTCCTGACAGCGATGCCGTTTGCGTAACGCAAATCAATAGCCTCTACCGCAGACATTTGTTCTATAAAAACCGGATCAACGAATTCCACCAGCCTTTTCATTCGCTCCATGACATCAGTTTTGCCCACGTTGATTTCAACGCCACTGGCAAGCATGACAGTCCAGGCATTTCGGTTGTTCAGTGTCAGCTCCCCTATTTTCAGGCCACGCGGATAAAGCAGCTGGTTGAAAAGTAAATATTGCTCCATTACCTGGCGTTCGGTATCCAACGGTCCAGACAGGATAGCCAGATGTTCAAGGCCAATAATATTTGCAGGTGAAAAGATCGTGCCGTCCTGATTAAGCAGGCGACGATCACCCCAACGTGCTATGGCCTGTTCTTCAACCATGTTTAATACCAACTTGTCCGGCCATTCCTTGCGGATAGTTACACTTCTCACCCACGGCATGGATTCCAGTGTTTCTTTTATATCTGCAAGATTGACCATCAACATGCTTTCACTGATAAAACTGTTCACTGCAAGAAGCACTTCCTGTTCGGAAATAAAATTAATATCCCCTTCAATAATCACATGCTCAACACGCTGGCTACTGACTGTTTCCACCATTGCCGGTGTTGAAACAAGTCCATAAGTCACCACACCAATAAACCCAACCAGCAAAATCCATTTAAAAACCATTGCCCGGTTAACTTTTCTTGCTGGCATCTGTCGCTTGACACTGGCACCCGTTGTTTTGCGACGTCGATTTTTGCCGGGATTAAATAGTTGCATGGCCTAATCCCTATCCCTGCCAGTCCGGCTGCTGTCCAATATTTCCAGTACCAGGTCATCAAATTCAATTCCGGCCGCCTTGGCTGCCATCGGTACAAGGCTGTGATCAGTCATACCAGGCACGGTATTCACTTCCAGTAACCAGAAATTGCCCAGTACATCACGCATCACGTCAACGCGCCCCCATCCACTGCACCCAACGGCTTCATATGCCTTAAGCGCCAGGGAGCCAAGCGCTTTTTCGTCCTCTGTATCCAGATCGCTGGGACAGGAGTATTGCGTCTCATCAGAAAAATACTTGGCGTCATAATCATAAAACTGACCACTGGCCTGCATCCCGACTGACGGCAGAGTGTTGCCATCAAGGACGGCAACCGTGTATTCAGGGCCATCGATAAACTGTTCTGCAATCACGACATCATCGTATTGCGCTGCAAGCGCATAGGATGCTTTCAGCTCTTCGGCATCCTCTGCACGAGAAATACCGATAGATGACCCTTCCTTAACCGGCTTGACAAAAACCGGTCCCAACTCATCAATGACTGACTGCCAGTCAGACTCTGCATCAAGCACAATAAAAGCCGGTGTATTCAAACCAAGGTTTTGCCAGAGTCTTTTACACAGCACCTTATCCATGGCCAGGGCAGAAGCCAGCACGCCACTTCCCGTATAGGGCAACTGCATGAGCTCAAGAGCGCCCTGCATTTTTCCATCCTCGCCTGTCCTGCCATGTAACATGATCATTGCCCTGTCGAACTGATCTTTGCCCAATGCCTCAAAAATATTCTGCTCAGCTGGATCAACGGCATGGGCATCCACGCCGCTACGCAGTAGCGAATCCAGTACTGCCTTACCACTGAGAAGTGAAATCTCACGTTCGGCAGAGCTTCCACCCATCAACACGGCCACTTTCCCACATGCCTCTGCAGTAAGCTTTTCATGCATGCCCCAACCCATCCCTGTCCAGTTCCCTGGCCAGCAAACCTATACTGCCTGCACCCTGGGTCAGCAGGATGTCATCATCATTGAGAAGATCATTCAGTACGCGCTTGATATCTGACTGATCCTTTACAAACACTGGATCCAGCTGTCCGCGCTGCCTGATACTTCTGCAAAGACTTCGACTGTCAGCTCCGTGAATAGGGTCTTCACCGGCGGAATACACTTCAAGCAGGAGTAATAGATCTACTTCAGAAAGCACATCAACAAATGCATCGTAAAGATCATGGGTTCGGCTATAACGATGGGGCTGGTAAATCATAACCAGACGTTTTTCCGGCCAGCCTTCCCTGATGGCCTTGATATTTGCTGCCACTTCAGTGGGATGATGACCATAGTCATCCACCAGCATCACCTGACCCGCATTGAGCAAAAGCGGCTGCTTGATATCAAAACGTCTTCCGACTCCTTTAAATCCTGCCAACCCTTCAACAATGTCGTCATCACTCATACCTTCATCAGTAGCCACAGCAATCGCGGCGGTGGCATTCAGCACATTGTGAATACCAGGCATATTCAAGGTCAGATCAAGGAGCTTTTCACTGCCAGGCCGCTTGACCTTGAATCGTGTGACCGTGCCTTCCTGTTCCACATCCTTGATACAGAAATCAGCAAAATGAGACTGACCATATGTAATCACTGGACGGGATATCCTGGGCAGCAATTCCTGGATAACGGGATCATCAATGCACACAACAGCCAGGCCATAGAAAGGCAGGTTATGAAGAAATTCAATAAAGGTTTGTTTCAGTTTTTCGAAATCACCGCTGTAGGTAACCATGTGATCTTCATCCACATTGGTGACTACAGCAACCAGGGGCTGCAGGTGCAGGAATGACGCATCACTCTCATCTGCTTCAGCTACAATAATGTGACTGGCACCCAGCTTGGCATTGGTCCCTGCTCCATTAAGAATACCGCCAATAACGTATGTGGGATCGAGATTCCCCTGTGCCAGCAACGTGGCAATAAGGCTGGTAGTTGTTGTCTTGCCATGAGTACCGGCAATCACAATGGCATGGCGGTAGCGCATCAGCTCCGCAAGCATTTCTGCCCGGCGAATTATCGGAATACGCTGGCTGATTGCCTCTTCTATTTCCGGATTGTTTTTATCAATAGCTGAAGAAACTACAACGACGTCTGCTCCTGCAACATTGTCTGATACATGACCCAGGGCAACTTTTGCACCCAGACTTTCAAGGCGTTCGGTAACTGCTGATGTTGACAGATCGGAACCTGTTATTTCATAACCCTGGTTCAGAAGCACCTCGGCTATGCCGCTCATGCCTGCGCCACCAATACCCACAAAATGCAGGCGTCTAATACGGCGCATTTCAGGAATCATTCCTCCAGTCCTTGTATTCAGGCTCATCTCAGACATGGCAGGCCTCCATACAAATACTGGCGACAGTTTCCGTCGCATTGGGGCTGCCAGCATTCCTCGATTGAGCTGAAGCTTTTGCAAGATACTCGGAGTCTGCACTGAATTTTCTGACAGCAGTCAACAGACTTCCCGGGGTCAAAGCGTCCTGGTGAATGACTTCAGCAGCACCTTCCCTGAGCAGATATCCTGCATTTTCTGTCTGGTGGTCATCAACTGCATAAGGATAGGGAATCAGAATGGAGGCCAAACCTGCAGCAGCAATCTCAGACACTGTCATGGCACCTGCACGGGCAATAATCAGGTCCGCCCATTCATATGCCTTCGCCATATCATCAATAAAAGGATGCAGTGATATGCCATCTTCCAGCGCTACAGCATTTTCTATATAAACGGACTTTGTTGCTTCCAGGTTACGGTCACCACACTGGTGCATAACTTCTGGCCTTGTGTTTTTCGGCATCATCGCCAGCATCGCAGGTATGGTTTTATTGATAGCAACCGCACCGAGACTGCCACCAATAACCAGGATCCGCAGACGCGCACCCTCTTCTTTAGGCTTTTGCGCCAGATCAGCGATTTCTTGCCTGATCGGATTTCCGACCACCAAAGTGCTGTCTGCCTTGATCAGGCTCTTCATCAATGCATTTGTGCCAATAGCCTTTTTGCGTGCGAATGCCCCCGGAAAAGCTTCCATGACTGTTGTCGCCAGCGGAAAAAGCAACTGGTTGGTCATGCCGGCAATGGCATTTTGTTCGTGGATCAACAGCTTTTTCCTGAGCATCCATGCAGCCAGACCGCCAGGACCGGAAACGAATCCACCCATACCCAGAACACAGCCCGGCTTGATCTTCATGACCTTGAATATTGACTGCAGTACTGCTGCAGTAATCACGAACGGCGCCAGCAATTTCCTGCCAAGGTTGCTGCCCCTGAGACCGGAAACAGAAATATAGTGAAGTGGAATACTGGTCCTGGAAATAACAGTGGCTTCAAGCCCCTGTTTAGTACCAAGCCACTCTACTTCGACACCTTTAGACATAAGGTATTCAGCAATACTGAGCGCAGGGAACACATGTCCGCCAGTGCCGCCGGCCATTATGAGTATCTTGTTGTTACTGTTCTCAGTAGTCATGTTTTTACTCAGGCCGTAACCCTGGTCACCCTTTGCTGAGGCTCCCTGCTTTCCATATCTATTCGAACCAGCAAGGCAACCATGGCAATACAGGTCAGCAGACTTGACCCACCAGAGCTGACAAAAGGTAATGTCAGCCCCTTGTTGGGAAGCAAACCGATATTGACTGACACATTGATTACGACCTGGCCGATAAAAATAAACGCAAGACCGTAAGCGGCATAGGCTGAAAAGTAATTGCCGATGTTTTCATTTTTCCTGGCAATACAAAGAATGCGGTAGATAAAGGCTGCAAACAGGAAGAGCAGGACCAGAACACCAATTACACCCAATTCCTCGGCGATAATCGCAACGATGAAATCGGTATGACCGTCAGGCAGGAAATACATTTTCTGGATACTGTTCCCCAGCCCCATACCAAACCATTCACCACGACCAAAACCGATCAGCGCCTGTGCAAGCTGGTATCCAGAGTCAAATACGATATCTTCATGGAAAGGGTCCTTGAGCGCCTGAAGAAACGACATCACACGGCGCATGCGATAACCGGAGGTGAATATCAGCGCAGCACTCGCTCCAGCCAGCAGCAATGCAGCCAGCAGAAAGTGCCAGATTCTTGCGCCGGCAAGAAACAGCATTGCCATTACGGCAAACATAATGACAACGACAGCACCAAAATCAGGCTCAAGTAATAACAGAAATACAGGTGTCGCCATTAACCCGAACGGAATGGCAAATCCCTTGAGACTGCTGCAAATTACATCATGGTGCCTGCTCAACAAACCTGCCATGAAAAAGACAATGCAAATCTTTGCCGGTTCAGATACCTGCAAGGTCATAAACCCCAGATTTATCCAGCGGGTTCCGCCACCAGCTGTGTGCCCGACACCAGGAATGAGCACAAGCGTCAACATCAACAAAGCAAGAAACAATAAAAGATTGCTTCCTCGCTCCCACCAATAAACAGGAATATTGACCAGGATCGCTGCGCCGATCATGCCTAGAAAAATAAATACCACCTGTTTTTTGAGGTGATAAAAAGGGTCGTCATAAAGGCTCGCTCCAATTTCCACGGAGGCAGAGGTCATCATCACGAGACCAAAGAAAATCAGCAGCATCGTGAATATAATGAGCCATGGATCCATCACGGCTTCCTGTTCCTGTTGTTGCATGACAGCCTGCATGGTCAATGCAACTCCCTGACACATTTCATGAATGCGTCCCCACGTTCTTCGAAATTTTTGAACATATCGAAACTGGCACATGCCGGTGACAACAGCACGATATCCCCGGCATCAGCTTTTTCATCGGCCAGACTCACTGCTTCCTGCATTGAAGAAACCCTGACTGTCATAACAGACTGTTTTATTGCTTCTTCTATTGGCTGTGCGTCTTCGCCAAACAGGATTGCCAGCCTGGCGAATGTCGACAACGATTCCTTTAACCCGGAAAAGTCAGCACCTTTACCCTGTCCACCAGCCAGCAGGATGATTTTGCCTTTACCGCCAAGACCATTGATTGCTGCAACACAGGCACCAACATTCGTACCCTTGGAATCGTTGTACCAGTGAATTCCATCTTTCTCGGCAACCCACTGGCAGCGATGTGGCAGCCCTTCAAAAGTCTTCAAGGTATCCACCATAGCCTGCATTGAAAATCCTGCGGCATGTCCAAGTGCCAGAGCTGCAAGTGCATTGGCTACGTTGTGTGTACCCGGAATCCTGAGATCAGAAACAGGTATCAGGGTGGCACCGTTAAAAGCCAGGCTATCTTCAATCACAGTAAACTCGGATGTTTCCTGGCCAGACAAGCCAAAATGCCATTGCTGAACATCATCGGAAAAAGAACCATTACTCATTGGATCATCGTCATTGATCACCACCTGTCGACAGCCCTGGAAAATACGATGCTTGGCATCCCTGTAAGCCTCAACAGAGTCATACCTGTCCATATGATCCAGACACAGATTTAGAACCGTGGCCACTTCCGCACCAAGATCTGTGGTGGTTTCCAACTGAAAGCTGGATAACTCCAGTACGTAAAGACTGGCGGGCTGCTGCTGAAGCGCATCCAGCACGGGTAAACCAATATTGCCTGCAACGGTGACATCAAGACCCTGGGCTTTTGCCATGGCGCCCACCAGTGTTGTTACCGTACTTTTCGCATTTGAGCCGGTAATGGCGATAAAAGGCGCATCAACCTCGCGAGCAAAAATATCGACATCACCGGTAACAGGCACACCATTTTCAATGGCTTTGCGCAGTGCCGGCGTTTGTTGGTCCACGCCTGGACTGACAATCAGTTGAGAGGCATTCATTAAAGTCTCTTCATTGAAATCACCGAGCTCGGGTTCAATGTCGGGACATTCAGCCTTCAGCTGATTCAGTCCAGGCGGATTCGGTCGGGTATCAACTACCCTGAATTCTTCGTTGCGACTGGCCAGGAAACGCGCGCAGGAAAGCCCGGTCTTGCCGAGGCCGACCACTACTTTCATCTTGTCATTCACTGCTGCGTGCACGATTTTTTCCTTAGCCCTTTTTTAACGTAACTTGAGTGTTGCCAGGCCGAACAACACCAGAATGACGGTAATAATCCAGAAACGAACAATGACCCGCGGCTCCGGCCACCCTTTTAATTCAAAGTGATGATGAAGAGGCGCCATGCGAAAAATGCGTTTGCCAGTCAGCTTGAAAGAAGCCACCTGGAGAATGACCGACAAGGTTTCCATGACAAAAACTCCACCCATAATGATCAAAACAATTTCATGCCTGATAATGACGGAAACAACACCCAGTGAAGCGCCCAATGCCAGCGCACCCACGTCACCCATGAATACCTGTGCGGGATAAGTGTTAAACCAGAGAAAACCCAACCCGGCACCAGCCAGAGCGCCACAGAAAATACCCAGCTCTCCTGCACCCGATATATAAGGAATATTGAGGTAGTCAGAAAATACTGAATTTCCTGTCAGGTAAGCGATGATACCCAGCGCAGCTGCCACCATAACTGTCGGCAGAATGGCGAGCCCATCAAGACCATCCGTCAGGTTCACCGCATTACTGAATCCGACGATCATGAAATAGGCGATCACGATATAAAGCGGACCAAGCGACAGCGCTACATCCTTGAAAAAGGGAACAAAGAGTTGTGTGTCAGCCGGCGCTGCTGCAATGCTATACAGGTAGATCGCAGCACCCAGACCAATAACTGACTGCCAAAAATATTTCCAGCGTGGCGCCAACCCTTTGGGATTTTGTTCAAATACCTTGCGGTAATCATCTACCCACCCCACGGCACCAGACAAGGCTGTGACAACAATGACGACCCAGACATAAGGATTGCGCAAGTCTCCCCATAACAGGCTGCTGGCCAGGATACTGATCAGGATGAGCGCGCCACCCATGGTAGGAGTGCCGGCCTTGCTGAAGTGACTTTCCGGGCCATCATCGCGGACAACTTGTCCAATCTGGTGATAATTCAACCGCTTGATCATGTAGGGACCAACCAATAACGACAGGGCAAGAGCCGTGAGAATGGCCAGAATTCCTCGAACTGTCAGGTACTGAAAAACCAGAAAGTCCGAATTGAACTGCGACAGGTATTCGGTCAGGAATAACAACATGAGAAAAATTTCTCCTTTGTATTTTCCTTTGTCAGGAATTTACTAATCATTCGGACTCCGCCTGAATCTGCACCACCAGTTTTTCCATTAACTGACTTCTTGATCCCTTTACCAATACAGTGGTCTTGTTATCAAGCAACGTTGTAATGCTTGCCAGGAAGTCATCCCGGCTTTCCAGGGCAATGCCGTTTTCACCAAACGCCTCTGAAGCCAAACGGCTCAATTCACCAACAGCAATAAACTCATCTACACCCTGTTCGCGCGCATACAGACCAATTTCCCTGTGTGCTGATGCTTCTTCGGTTCCAAGCTCACCCATATCGCCCATCACCACGATGGTTTTTCCACCCGAATTGACCAGGACATTGATCGCAGCACGAAATGAGGAAGGACTGGCGTTATAGGTATCATCGATGATGGTCGCACCCTGGATGCCAGCCACTATGCACATGCGTCCTTTGACCGGGGTAAATTGTTCAAGGCCTGCTTTTACCTGGACCAGTCCAGCACCTGCAGACATGGCAAGTGCAGATGCGGCCAGCGCATTACTTACGTTGTGGTGGCCAGGGACTGTGAGCTGGATAGGAATACTTCCTTCTGGAGCATGCAGGGTAAACTCGACCCCCTGCAGCTTATTCAGTTCGATGTCGACAGCCCTGTAATCTGCATTCAGATTTCCTGAGCCGCTGACAGTGACAACCTGGCGATTTCCTGGTTGCTGTCCTATTTCCTGTACGAATTGTGCTGCAAAGGCATCATCAAGATTTACAACTGCAATTCCGCCCTCTTCTATTCCCTGCCAGATTTCTGCCTTGGCTTTTGCAACACCTTCAAGATCACCAAAGCCTTCGAGATGTGTTCCCGCAATATTGGTGATATGCCCTATGCGTGGCCGGGTCAGACCAACCGTGTAGGCAATTTCACCGGGGCCATTGGCACCCAGCTCGATGACAGCAAATTCATTGTCTTTTTCTATTCGGGCCAAGCTTAAGGGAACACCAAGGTCATTATTCAAATTTCCCTGAGTCATCATTACATTGCCGCATTCTGAAAGAATGGATGCAGTCATTTCCTTTACGGATGTTTTGCCCTGGCTACCGGTCAGTGCAATCACACAGGCAGATGACAACGAACGGTTCAGCGCACCAATTGCCCCCAGGGCCTGACGCGTATCATTCACTTGCAGCGTAGGTAATGTGCTTGCCACTTTCTCGCTGACTATTGCTGCGCAGGCCTTTTGCTTGGCCGCAGCTTTTACATAGTCGTTGCCATTGAAATTGGGGCCGGTCAGTGCAATAAATAAATCGCCTGAAGTCAGAGTGCGCGTATCAATGGACACAGCAGAAAATGCAGCATCACCGGAGAGAACACCTCCAGTGATTGTCTGTATTTCCTGTAAATTCATTGTCCCGATCACTTGTCTGCTATCCCTGTTATTCGCTGCTAAATCGTTTATTCAGGCTCACTCTTGCCTGCTTCACATCACTGAACACCATGCGGTTACCACCAACATCCTGGTATTCCTCATGCCCCTTGCCAGCAATTAGCACAACATCCCCTTCTTCGGCATGACTCACGGCGTAATCAATTGCCAATGCCCTGTCACTTTCAATGACCACCTCGGCCTCACCGCTCAGGCCCGACTTAATTTGGCGGATGATTTCTAAAGAGTCTTCATTTCGGGGGTTATCATCAGTAATGATTAATTTATTGGCCCCTTTTTCTGCAATTTCTGCCATCAAGGGTCGCTTACCTTTATCCCTGTCACCGCCGCAACCAAAAACACACCAGATATTGCCCTTGTAGTGTTGGCGCAAGGCGGCAAGTGCATTTTTTAATCCATCAGGGGTATGGGCGTAATCCACCACTACCGAAACAGGATGATCATTGAGAATTTCCATCCTGCCTCTTACCGGTGTTACGGCAGCAACTGCCCCAAGAATTCTTTCGAAATCAAAACCAGGCTTACTCGCTTCGGTTGCCATGACAGTAGTTAGTACTGCAAGCAGATTGCTGACATTAAATGAGCCTGCAAGGGAACTGCTGAACCTGCTTTCACCCCACGGCGTTACCAGATCAAGAGAAAAACCCGAACGCTTGAATTCAAGCGCTCGAGGAAACACATCTGCTTTCGGATTGTGCAGACTGTAGGTAAAGCTTTTTACATTTTTTGACAGACTGTTAAGAATCTTGGCGCTGAAAATGTCATCCATATTGACCACAGCAATTTCCAGGTTGGGACTGAGAAAGAGCTTGCGCTTTTCTTCACCATAAGCCGTCATTCCACCGTGATAATCCAGATGGTCCCTGCTTAAATTAGTAAAAACAGCGACATTGAACTCACCCACATTGACACGATTCTGGCTCAGTCCATGCGAAGATACTTCCATGATCATGTGATCGGCATTCTTGATCCGTATTTCTTCAAAAATTGTCTGCACCTTGATCGCATCAGGCGTCGTTCCGGGCCCGGTTTCGTCATAGGTGTATGGCTCTCCGAAAATCCCATGGCCTAGTGTGCCGCTGATACCGCATTTGTAGCCCAGATTTGACAGGCATTCTCCGACAAACTGACAGCAGCTTGTTTTCCCATTTGTTCCGGTAATTCCAACAAGACATAAAGCAGCTGCCGGATAGTCAAAGAAACGCGCTGCTATTTTTCCGATTTTGGTCGAGAGTTTTTCTACCGGAATAATTGGCACGCCATCCTGAACCTGAATGTCATTCCATTTAGAGTCTGCTTCAACCAGTACAGCACTAGCTCCACCGGCAATCACATCACCTACAAAGTTGCGACCATCATTACTCGACCCTTTATAGGCCAGGAACAGGTCACCCTGTTCAATTCGTCTGGAGTCATTTTCGATACCTGTTAATTCCACATCCAGGTTCTCAGGTAGATTGACTTCCTTTTCCAGCAATTCTGACAGGCGCATTTGTCTGGCCATGATTTCTGCCGTATTCATAAGTCCCTCCAGGCATCGGATTGAACATGGTCGGGCAGAATCCCGGTCATACTGATCTGGCTGTTTATTGAGTCAGCACTGTCGGGCGCCACATTGAGTATTCGCATGGCGCCTGATGCAATTCTGGAAAAGACTGGCGCTGCCACCTGGCCACCACCGTACTCTTCTCCCTTTGGCTCATGAATAGTGACTACAACAACAACTTCGGGATCATGTGCAGGAACAAAACCTGCAAAATAGGAATTGTAATTCTCGTTATCGTAGCCACCGCCTACGTTGTAGTACCAGGCGGTTCCGGTTTTGCCAGCTACCTGATAGGAAGGGATAGCCGCTCTGACCCCGGTGCCACCTAGCTTCGTGCTCACTACGGTTTCCATCATCTTGCTAACCGTAGTGGCCAATGCTTCACTGAACACCCTTTCACCTTTCACCGGACCTTCAGCTTTTAGAAGAGTCACTGGTTTGCTGATACCCTTGTTGGCATAAATCATGTACGCCTGGGCCATCTGCAAAGGAGTAACCTGAAAACCGTAGCCGTATGCCAGCGTTGCAATATCAGACTTACTCCACCTGGAATGATTGGGTAAAACACCAGAAGTCTCACCGGGAAAACCGGTACCAATTGCCGTGCCGAATCCAACCCGTGATAGCACGTCAAGCATCGGCACTTCACCCATGGCCAGGCCCAGCTTAATAGCGCCGACCTGGCTGGACTTGGTAACAATTTTTTCCAGGTCAACTTTCTTGTAATTGACAGGATCTTTTTTAACCTGCCCATCAACCATGATGTAACCGGGACTGGTATCAATAATGCTGGTGGTATCAAACAAACCGCTTTCAAGTGCGGCTGTGATTGTGAAGGGTTTGACAGTGGATCCTGGCTCCAGCAAATCAACAATCGCCCTGTTGCGCATGGCCTCATCAGTCAGGTTACTGCGATTGTTCGGGTTGTAGGAAGGCTGACTGACCATTGCCAGGACTTCACCGGTATCAACATCCAGCACTATGGCAGTACCAGCAGCTGCACGGCGATGAGTCACTTCCTCTTTCAGTGACTTGTAAGCCAGGAACTGAATCCGGCTATCCAGGCTGAGCGCAAGATCTTTCCCCGGCTCAGCCGTTTCATTAATCTTGACTTCACGAATGACACCGCCTCGACGATCCTTTAGAACCTGCTTGGACCCAGGCGATCCTTTCAGCCATTCCTGGTAGGCCAGCTCAAGACCTTCCTGACCAATATCATCACTATTGGTTAATCCAATGACATGCGCCGCCACTTCACCCAGCGGATAAAAACGTTTGTACTCTTCCTGGGCGTAAACACCGGGAATATTCAGGTCCAGAATTACCTGCGCATCGGAAGGTGCCAAGCGCCTTTTGATATACATGAATTCCCGGCCGGCATTCTGCTGAATACGATTCCAGAGAACATCCGTATTCACATCGATGCTGGCAAGTGCAGGAACAAGTGCATTCCACGACGACGGACTGGGAATTATTTCACGGGGATTAAGCCAGAGTGATTGAACAGGAGTGCTCACGGCGAGTGCCTGGCCATTCCTGTCTACGATATTTCCACGATGAGCATTGATGACATCATTTCGAACTGTGCGACGATTTCCCTGCTCCTGCAGCACTTCATTATTCAGCACCTGGAGGTCAAGGATTTTCCAGGTCATGATACCCAGAAGTGTGATAGCTGCCGTGGAGACAAATACCAGTCTCCATATAGGTTGTTTCTTGATTGAGTGAGTGTCAGTCACCTGTCACTACCACCACATTCTCCATGGCCGGGATCTGCATTCCCAGCTCTGCTATTGCAAGGTTTTCAATACGACCCTGCGCGATCAGACTGCTTTGTTCCAGCAGCAACTGTCCCCACTGCACCTGCAGATTATTTCTCTGCCTTTCCAACTGCTGCAATTCATTCAGCAGGTACCGGCTTTTGTGCGTCGAATAAATGACACTAGTTGCAGAAACAGTGGTCACAACCAGCAGCAAAACCAGGTGCAGCATTGCTTTGAAAGTCACCGACTTACTTCTTACTGCTGGCTTTTTCTTCATCGCCTCTACTTCAAGTAATTTTTTCTGCAACCCTTAACACGGCACTACGTGCTCGCATGTTTTCTTCAAGCTCTTCTGTGTTCGCCTTTATCGGCTTACCCACTTTCTTCAATGTCGGATTTAATTGTGACTGTGTAACCGGCATATCCCTGGGAAAGTCATCACCCCTTTCCTGTTTACTAACAAACTGTTTTACCAGCCTGTCTTCAAGGGAATGGAAACTGATGATGATCATTCTTCCGCCAGTTCTGAGCACCTCAACAATGCCTGTAAGCGCCTGCTCCAGATCTTTCAATTCGTTGTTGATAAAAATACGTATTGCCTGAAACGCCCTGGTTGCCGGATGCTTGTGCTTTTCCCAGGCAGGATTTGCATGCTTGATAATTTCTGCTAGTCGTAACGTATCGGTGATGGGCGCTTCTTCTCTTTCCCTGACAATAGCTCTTGCCATCCGCCGGGAAAATTTTTCTTCACCGTACTCATAAATGACGCGCGCTATTTCTTCTTCCTTTGCTTCAGCGATCCATTGCGCCGCTGTTATGCCCTGGCTGGTATCCATTCGCATATCCAGCGGGCCGGTTCTGGAAAAACTAAATCCTCGTTCTGCATCATCAAGTTGGGGAGAAGACACCCCCAGGTCCAGAAGGACACCGGATACCTGCCCCCTGACACCATGTGTGTCAGCGAGGCTTACAATGTCTGCAAAGCTTTGGTGCGCCACAATCACCCTCTTATCCTGCTCCTGCAAACTGCATGCTTCTTCTATTGCTTTCTGATCCTTGTCGATGACCAGCAACCTGCCTCTGTCGGACAACCTTTCCAGGATTAACCTGCTGTGCCCGCCCCTTCCAAAAGTGCCATCTATATAAAAGCCGTCTTTATCTGTTACCAGCGCATCAACTGCTTGTTCCAACAACACAGATTGATGCGAAAAATTCACTACAGAGATAATCCCTTGATTTCTTCAGGTATCTCTTCTTCGGATGGTTCCTGGTTAAGCCAGATTTCACGCAAGCTGTTCCAGGCCTCTTCATCCCACAACTCAAACTTCTTGCCCTGACCAACCAGGACTACTTTCTTTTCCAGGCCTACATAGGATCTCAGCGTCGGCGGCACCAGAACTCTACCGCTGCTGTCCAGCTCAACATCTGTCGCATGCCCTATAAAAAGTCCTTTAAGGCGTTTGCTCATGGCGGAATAACTTGGCAATGCTTCCACCTTGCGCTGGATTTCTTCATACTCGTTAAGAGGGTAAATCACGAGGCATTCACCATCAGTGGCTTCAATGGTGATCACCATTTTTCCCTGGCAATGATCATCAATAGTCCCCCGGTAGCGAGAAGGAATGGCCATACGCCCCTTCGCATCGAGATTTATTGAATTCAAGCCACGAAATAACACTGTTTTTGCCTATGCCTTTATTTAAGTCCCGTGTCGGTTGCCCACAGTTTTTTACTAAGGACAGAAAAGTTGCAGAATCGGGCCTGATTTGGGATGGAGTACCGCTAATCTCCATATGACCCCATAAAAACCCACATTCTGCTACTTCTTGCCACTTTTTTCGCACTATAGGGAGAGAAGTCCAACAAATCAAGCACTTAATGGCCTTATTTTGAGTGGAAAATGAGGCTAAATGAGTCGAAAATCGCCGAAAATGCCCAAAAATGAATATTTTTCCAGATAAGAAAACCCAAGTTTTACAGACAGCTATACACCAAACTTAAAGTAATTTCTTAAGTTTCTGAAGACCTTGAATTTTTTTTTGAGTTTTTGAGAAAAATCCCTTTTCTCAGTGGGTTTGAAGGTATTCTGTGATCCTTTTTTCCCTGTGGCGGTGCACGAGAGGCCCGACACAACAATGAACTTTATATTCCTTGGGCGTGTTTTTCAAGCATTTGTTCAAAAAGGCCTAAAAAAGAGTCATTCGAAGATTTTCGAAAAGGGTTCAACTGCCCCGATACAAACTGGTGACGACCATCTCACTTTTCGTCAATCTGTAAGATTGTTAGGACCAGGGATGGTCCGGCGCAAAGCAGGCATTTAATGCCTGCTTTGGCGGACAAGAAAAATTCAGGGACGAATTTTTCGTAGTAAAAAGAGTTGGCCATAAGCCGGGTTCTGTCGTGGACAATCATTCATCTAGGCAAACTGTCACCAGCTTGCTCATGCAGCCTACCCGAATCCAGTGCGAGCCACACCGAAGGATTCCTATTTGGCCTTGCTCCCAGCGGGGTTTACCATGCCATGGAATGTTGCCACCCACGCGGTGCGCTCTTACCGCACCATTTCACCCTTACCTCCATGCCGGTTAAGACATGTGAGGCGGTATCTTTTCTGTTGCACTTTCCGTAGGCTCGCGCCCCCCAGGCGTTACCTGGCGCTGTGCTCTGTGGAGCCCGGACTTTCCTCTGCAGATTTAAAAAAACTGCAGCGATTGCCTGGCCAACTCAAGTGCGCAGTATAACATTTGACTGGTTTTACTGTTGTTTCTTTTGATGTGCGAGCCCTGCATCGTAAAGCACTTTCTTGTTCAGCCCACTCACTTGAGCCGTTATTGAAGCTGCCTTTTTCAAAGGCAATGACTCCATAAGTAATTCAAGCAGCTGTTGTGATTGCCAATCAAGCTCGCTGGATTTTTGCTGCCCGGCAATGACTAATACCAGCTCGCCTCGACTCTGGTTGGGATCAGCCTGAACCTCAGAAAGTAAGCTGGCAAGATTCCCGGTGAGGAATGTTTCCCATGTTTTGGTCAGCTCCCGGCAAACCACCGCCTGTCGATCTTCCCCGAAAACTTCTGCACAATCCTGTAATGAACTTTCTATTCGATGAGGCGCCTCAAAAAAGATGAGTGTTCTTTTTTCTGTAGACAGGCTTTCTAGCCGTTTTTTTCTGTCCCCTTTTTTACTGGGAATAAACCCTTCAAAAATAAATCTGTCTGTTGGCAGACCACTACAGGATAGTCCCGCAAGTATGCTGCTGGCTCCTGGTATGGGAGTCACAGTGATACCCACCTGCCTTGCTTGCCGAACCAGAAGAAAACCCGGATCTGATATTAATGGAGTCCCGGCATCACTGATCAGGGCTATTGATTCACCCTGCTGAATCCTCTCTATAACCGCTGATTTTTTTAGCATTTCATTATGTTCATGTAATGCAAACATGGGGGTATCAATACCTAGGTGCTGCAACAATTTTTTGCTATGCCGCGTATCCTCAGCCGCAATCGCATCGACCGATTTCAATATGTTCACTGCACGCAAGGTGATATCGTCAAGATTACCTATGGGTGTAGCAACTATATAAAGAGATCCTTCGTTACTCATTTAATGCCCTGATTAGTCAGGCTCATTGCCCGGTTTCCACTTGATATTGCACCCCACACTTGGTGTTTGCTCTTCCGGAACTGAGCCTCCCGCCAGGGCCACATCCATCGCTCCCCTTAAATCTTCACCACTAACCGGAATATCATTTCCGGGACGACTGTTATCCAGTTGCCCTCGATATATGAGAGACCGGCTCTGATCAAAAAGGTAGAAATCAGGTGTGCAGGCTGCATCGTAAGCCCTGGCAACTTCCTGGTTTTCATCCAGCAGGTAGGGAAAGTGATAACCGGCTTCGGCCGCCTCCTTGATCATGTTTTCCATGTTGTCATCAGGATAGGCTTCAATATCATTTGAACTGATCGCAACAAAGGCTACACCCTTTGGTTGATATTCATCCGCCATAGATGCCAAATGCGTGCGAATATGTTTTACAAAAGGGCAGTGATTGCAGATAAAAGCCACCATAAGCAGTGGTGAATTATCAAAGTCAGAAAGCGACACTTTTTCCCCACTTGTGGAAGGCAGTGAAAAGGCCGGAGCCGAAGTGCCAAGGGGAAGCATGTTAGAAGGAGTTAAGGCCATGATTCTTCCTGTATTCAGTACTTGAAAAGGATAACAATGTTGCCACAAGTGATTGAGGATATACTATCCTTATTAGAACTATGATCCATATGCCCACTGCTTATACAAACAACATGCTGACGGCGACTACAAACAACACGCTGACGGCATTCATGGACTCTCAACGTACAGTCCTGGGAAAGCTTTCCGCTTTTCTTGCTGTACTGCTACTCACCGCCTGTGCATCCACTTCCGATACCGTTGAATCCGACTCCTCATCGCGCACCACCAACAGCACTATCGACATCAATGAAGAAACGCTTCAGTCGCTGCTCGTGCAGGGATTAGCGGCAGAAAGTCCCGCAAAGGAAAGCATGCTGCTTCAGGCTGCCATCATGTTAAGAAACATGGAGCGCGACAATGATGCCCTGGAATTACTGGACTCTCTTGATACCCGTGCTGTTCCGCTTGAATTGGCCCTGGACATCATGCTGTTGCGTGCTCAACTCTACACAGAATATGGACAGACCCAACTGGCTCTGCAATTGCTGACAAACCAGCGTTTTGAACAACTTCCCCGTCTTTCCGAAAACAAACAGATGCCTATCAGGTTGCTGCGCGCCGAGCTATATCAGCAAACAGGAGATATGCTTTCCAGTGCCAGGGAAAGGATCCACGCAGACCAGTTGATACCCATCAGCATGATTCCCCTGAACCATGAAAATATCTGGAATGTATTGACTGCTCTGGATGCCGAAAAGCTGGCTGAGTTGGCCAGTTCTGAACGTCGATTTGAATTCCAGGGTTGGTATGAACTGGCCATTATTGGCAAGGCTTACCAGTACAACCTGGATAGACAACTGGTAGAACTGAGCAGGTGGCAAACCACCTGGACACGTCATCCTGCGGCCGTCTACATGCCTCAGGCACTGCAACTGGTCGAAACCATGGCGGCGGAGCGGCCAGGTATCATCGCCTTGCTTTTGCCTATGAATACCCAGCCTGGGATTGTCATACGTGACGGATTTATGAGTGCCTACTACGACGTCATGCAAATTGGCGGCAAGGTTCCGACTATTCGTCTTTACGACACAGCAAATGTGCAGAATATTCTCGCCCTGTATGACCAGGTTATATCAGAAGGCGCTGAAATGGTCATAGGTCCCCTGTTAAAAGAACATGTCACTGTGTTACATCAGCAGTCTGATTTGCCAGTCCCAACGCTGGTTCTCAATAACATAGAGGGATCACGTCCTCTGTCAGACAACCTGTATCAGTTTGCGCTTTCCCCTGAAAACGAAGCAGTGCAGATCGCCGAACGGGCATGGCAGGATGGCCACCGCTATGCTGCTATCCTGAGCCCCTCAGTAATCCTCGATGATTTCTATGAACGCAAACGTCAAAGCTTCAGGGAACGGTGGCTTGCACTTGGCGGGCATGTTGTTGCTGAAGAAACTTATAGAGAAAACTACACCGATGTCGTAGCGAGATTGCTGGATATAGATGACAGTGAAGCCAGAATGGCAAATATCAGAGACCTTATCAGAGAGGAACTGGTATTCACTCAACGCAGACGGCAAGACATCGACATGATTTTTCTGATTGCAGAACCGGGCCCTGCAAGGCAGATCAATCCAACCCTGGCTTATCTCTATGCTGGCGACATTCCTGTTTATGGAAGCCAGGACATTTATTCGGGTTTGCCACGACCTCTCGATGATAATGACCTCAATGGAATCGTTTTCGGTGACAGTCCCTGGCTACTGGGCTTCGATGATGAGTTGAAAACAAAGGCCACCAATCTTTTTCCCCAGAACAGTGCACTTACGCTTAGGCTTCAGGCCTTTGGTATTGACGCTTTCCGCCTCTATCCCAGGCTGAAACAATTACAGACTGTTGCAGACAGTCAGATCTATGGTGCTACAGGACTTCTCCGACTTACTGAAAACAACAATATAATCAGAGAGTTAAGCTGGGCCAGGGTCTCAGATGGACTGGCACGACTGGACAGCAATACCATCCCTGACTGAACCTGATCACAACAGGCCATGGAGGGCCATGTGATTTCCCACCTGATCAGTATTTTAAAAACTCCTTCTGGCAAAACAGGCAAAGGTGCTTATTTCGAAAAAAAAGCCATGCAATTCCTGGCAAGACAAGGCATGAAAAATTTTTCCTGCAACTACCATTGTCGATTTGGCGAAATCGATCTAGTGGCACACGATGGAGATGTCCTTGTGTTTATCGAGGTCCGTTACCGGGAAAAATTTAACTATGGATCCGCACTAGCCAGTGTTACGGTTACAAAGCAGAAGAAAATACGCCAGACGGCAAAACATTTCTTGCAAAAACACGGTCTTGGCAACAAAATGCCGTGCCGATTCGATGTGATCGGAATCACCAGGTATGACGGCAAACTGAATTATCAATGGATTAAAAATGCTTTTTAATCAGAACCTCATTTATAATAGCCGAATCTCATGAACTATCAGGAACGCGTCAAGCAACATTTCACTGCCAGCATTGATACCAAAATGCAGGCAATGGAAGCCCTGACCCCTTTCATTACCGAAGCCGCCGACGCCATGGTGCAGGCTTTAACCCATGAAAAAAAGATACTTAGCTGCGGAAACGGCGGATCTGCGGGTGATGCCCAACATTTCTCGGCGGAACTACTGAATCGTTTTGAAATGGAACGCCCCCCTCTCCCTGCTATTGCAATAACCACTGATACATCAACGCTTACATCCATTGCCAATGATTATTCCTACGAGGAGATTTTTTCCAAACAGGTACGTGGCCTTGGCCAATCCGGTGACGTTTTACTGGCAATATCCACCAGCGGTAATTCTCCGAATGTAATCGAGGCTATCAAGGCTGCTCATGATCGAAATATGGTCGTCGTGCAGCTTACCGGTAAAGATGGCGGGAATATGCGTGGACTGTTGCAAGATAATGATATTGAAATCTGTGTGCCTTCAACCAGTACTGCACGGATTCAGGAAGTACACTTG
>Ga0181559_10000130_pt1 | contig 59625 bp, 54 predicted proteins | sample 011ome_21_FD_133752 | JGI IMG/M metagenome (GOLD analysis project Ga0181559, IMG submission 133752) | Coastal salt marsh microbial communities from the Groves Creek Marsh, Skidaway Island, Georgia - 011508AT metaG (megahit assembly) | ecosystem: Environmental > Aquatic > Marine > Intertidal... | reverse complement strand
TTCAAATTCAGCCAGGTTCGCCTTAGTGGCTGGAATGGCTTTGCCCTGAGGGAAAAGGAAGTTGCGCGCGTAACCCGCCTTGACGCTGGCGGTATCACCGATTTCTCCCAGCTTGCCAATCTTTTCCAGCAAGATAACGTTCATGTTGTTTACCTCATCATCTGCATTGAGTCACACACTGCTTGAGAGCCGTGACCGAAAATCGTACCAACTGTCGACTAGCGCGAGCAGCACAAGTATTTGCACTACCACCGGCAACATCAACAAAATATAGAAAGTGACCAGCCACATACTGGACAGTTTCTTCTTTGCCACCACCGCATGTGTCAGGGCGATACCCGAAAACAGCAATGGCAACACGAAATACAGCACCCAGGCTTCTGGCACCACGATGCCGAAACTGGAAAGCAGCATGATCACAATCAGTGCCAATGCGACTTTCTGTTCGACCCGCAGGCTATGGAATTCTTGTTTGAATCCGCCTGGATTGTAGAGCACAGCCTGCATCCAGCGCGCCAGCATCAACAAAACTATCGAGAGAAACATATACACGGCGCCGATAACGCTGAGCATAACGTCCCTCACCTCTTCAATCTGCAGTCCCTGCGGATTGCTGGCTTGCAAATACAAATCGAGTTGCTGCATCAGCGCATCGATTACAGCGGGCTGCAGACGAAAGTAGACTTCCACGCAAACCCCGACTGCGATTGCAGCCAACAGAGTAAATTCCCATGACTCTGTTTCTCTCAGCAACACGGCCAAGCCAGCAATACCGATCAACATGATCAGGGGAACCACGTCCCCTGCCACCGCCCAGGCACCCAATGGCAGGATTGCCCAAGCAAATATTACGACTACTTCCTGTAGTCCTTTCCGCAGCGCGATACACCCAACCACTACCGGGCTGAGCAAATTAACCAGCGGGATCAGACCGAGCAGCATCACTGCTATGATGGCCTGTCTGCGACCGGTCATGACGTACTCAGCAAGACCGCGCATCATAAATTTCTATACGATCTCGATTAGACCTGGTGACTGTCCGTGTAAGGGATCAGGGCCAGGTAGCGCGCTCTTTTAATGGCTGTAGCAAGCTGGCGCTGATAGCGCGCCTTGGTGCCAGTGATGCGGCTGGGAACGATCTTGCCGTTTTCAGACACATAAGCCTTAAGCGTTTCGATATCTTTGTAATCAATTTCTTTCGTACCTTCTGCGGTGAATTTGCAGAACTTACGACGACGAAAATAACGAGCCATAACTATATCCTGTAAAAATTTGGGTGCGTCTTGGACTAAACCTAGTCTTCAGATGGCGCTTTGTCTGCAGCGCTATCGGCATCTGCGGCGCTGTCGGCTTCTGGAGCGGCGGCCTCTTCTGATTCAGGGGCCTCCTCTGCGGGCGCTGCTGCTGCCTCGGCTTCGGCGGCTGCCGCTGCTTTAGCTGCCGCTGCTGCGGCAGCTTCCTCTTCCTTGCGCTTCTGTTCAGAGCGCGCCTTGCGTTCTTTAGACTCTCGCTCCTGCTTAAGAATCAGTGATTCCTCGGTAACAGCGTCCTTACGCTTGATCACCAGGTTGCGCAGAACGGCATCGTTGTATCGGAACAGGGTAGACAGCTCTTCCAGAGTCTCTCCACCGCACTCGATATTCATCATGACGTAATGTGCTTTATGAATCTTGTTGATTGGATAAGCGAGCTGACGACGGCCCCAATCTTCCATGCGATGAACGCTACCACCGTTATCGGCCATTAATTGGGTGTAACGCTCGATCATTCCAGGCACCTGTTCGGACTGATCCGGGTGCACCAGAAATACCACTTCATAGTGTCTCATAGAGACTCCTCTCGGTTCAGGTCTCCCATCAAACGCTGGCGCGCGTGGTGAGACAAGGAGTTATGTAGGGCTCAGCAAATCCGTGAGAATCGGCTGGGCCGGTAAAAAGAGCGGGAATCCTACAGAAACAGGGCTCTGGATGCAAGCAGAGTCAGCTTGCTAACGTTGGTGGATCGGCCTTGACCCGATGAACCGGCTGAATGGGGCGGTGTGCCACTGCGGCGCGGCGGCAACAGTCCTAAAACCTGGGATTCCACAGATGATTTCAGCAACAGGGCTGCGCGCTATTGCCGGCGCTGGCGCACTGCTTCAAACAGGGCAACCCCGGTGGCCACAGACACATTCAGGCTGCTCACGGCGCCTGCCATGGGAATCGAAACCAGGAAATCACATTTCTCTTTGGTCAATCGTCGCAATCCCTGCCCCTCAGAACCCATCACCAGCGCCATAGGCCCCTGTAAGTCCTGCTCGTACAGACTGTGAGTGGCCTCATCGTCAGTACCCACCAGCCACAGCCCCTGCTCCTGCAGTTGGGCCAGGGCCCGCGCCAGGTTTGTCACGGCAAAAAGTTTAACGGTGTCAGCCGCGCCGCTCGCTACCCGGCGCACCGTGGCATTCAGGCCTACCGCCTTGTCTTTGGGAATGATGACGGCCGCAACTCCCGCTGCGTCCGCCGAGCGCAAACAGGCGCCGAGATTATGGGGATCGGTGACTCCATCCAATACCAGCAGCAGCGGTGCCGTCGCCCGGCCGCCAAGGGTTTTTACAAACTCGTCGAAGGAGGGCCCTGCCTTATCGACGGCAGTTCCTGCGACTTCTATGGCGACTCCCTGGTGGACCTCGGGGTAGGCATGGTGCAGGTCTTTCGAACTCAGTTCTTGTACCGGGATTTCCCGCGTCTCAGCCAAACTGCGAAGATCATTCAAGCGCTTGTCGCCGCGATTCTTTTTCAGCAGCACGCGCTGCGCTGATTGCGGATTCTTTCGCAATAACTCCTGCGCTGCGTGGATGCCGGTCACCCAGTATTTGGAATCTGCCATGAAACTTATCTCGGTCGTCGCTTCGCACTCTGGCCGCTTGCTGGTCCGGAACCGGACTTCTTGCCAGCACCCTTACTGCTGCTGTTCTTGTCTTTTCGTTGCGATGTGGCTGCGGCTTTATTGTTGCTTTTCCCAGCCCGTTTTTGCTTTGGCTTGGTCTTTGATTTGGCGCCAGGCTTGGATTTAGCGCCGGGCTTTGATTTTGCATTGGACCTGGCTTTATCGCCACCTTTCGCTGAGGACTTTCCGCGCTTCTGGCCGCGGGACTCACCATCGCCATCTTTAGCTGATGAACCGCCTTTGCCTGACTTACTTCCTCTGCGTGACTTGCCGCCCTTGCCAGCTGAGAGCTTGCCTTCCTTAAGATCCTGGCGTAAACCGCCTTTCTGCTTGCGCGATTGCCGGCGCGAGTCAGCCGCGACACCAACCATCTGCAGGTCAATTTTCTTTTCCTCCAGATCCACCCTGACAATCCTGACAGTCACGCTGCCACCTAGCTGATAAGTCGAACCAGAACGCTCTCCCTGCAACTGATGCCTGACAGGATCAAAGTGATAGTAGTCATTACTGAGTTCTGTGATGTGAACCAGGCCCTCTACATATACCTCGTTGAGCTCGACGAAGAGGCCAAAACTTGTGACCGCAGTAATGGTGCCCACGAACTCATCGCCGACATGGTCCTGCATGTATTCACACTTGAGCCAATCCGCCACGCTATAGCTGGCTGCATCTGCCCGACGCTCCGCCGTGGAACAGACTTCACCCAGCGCGTCCAGATCGCTGTGCTCGTAGGGATAGATCGCTTTCTTGGCCAGCGGCTTCTGCTCAGGGTGAGCCTGCAGGGATTTGCCTTTCTTGTTGCGAATCAGGTAACGAATCGCCCGGTGCACCAGTAAATCGGGGTAGCGCCGTATGGGTGAAGTGAAATGGGTATATTCGGGGAAGCTGAGACCAAAGTGGCCGCAGTTATCCGGGCTGTAAACCGCCTGCATCATCGACCGGATTAGCTGGGTCTGCAGCAGGTGGCGATCTGGTCGCCCAGCAATCTGCTGCAGCACCTGCTGATAATCGCCGGTAGTTGGGGAGTCACCACCACCCAGGTACAAACCCATCTCGGTGAGGAAATCCCGGAGGCTATCCAGCTTGTCCTGATTAGGCCCCTCATGGATTCGATACAAAGCCGGCAACCTGGCACCTTCTAACAATCGCGCAGCCGCCACGTTGGCACAGAGCATGCACTCCTCAATCAGGCGGTGGGCATCGTTTCTCTCAACCGGCACGATCTCACGAATCTTCCTGTCCTCGCCGAAAACCATGCGGGTTTCCGTCGAATCGAAATCCATGGCACCAGCCTGCTGACGCTGTTGGCGTAAAGCCTGGTAAAGACTGAAAAGTGTATCGAGGTGGGGCAGGAGCGGCTGGTAGCGAGCACGCATCTTGTCCTGCAGGTGTTGCCCGGCATCAGACTCTGCCTGTTGCACCATGTCCGCCATTTCATTGTAAGTCAGGCGCGCATGGGAATAGATAACCGCCTCATAGAATTTAAACGAATCCAGTTCGCCTGACGCCGAGATTTCCATCTCGCTCACCATCACCAGCCGATCTGTTTCCGGTCGCAGTGAACACAGGCCGTTAGACAGTTTCTCTGGCAGCATGGGAATGACGTGTCCAGGAAAATAGACTGAAGTCGCCCGATTGCTTGCTTCCTCATCCAGCGCCGAACCGATTCGCACATAGTGGGAGACATCGGCGATGGCGACAAAGAGCGTCCAGCCACCCTGCTTGCCTGGCGCGGCGTAGACGGCATCGTCAAAATCTTTCGCGTCTTCACCATCAATAGTGACAAAAGGCAGGTCGCGCAGATCAAAGCGTGTCTCGAGCTCCTCCGCCGCCACATCTTCGGCGAATCGCCTGGTCTCTTTCTGCACCGCCGCCGGCCATTGAAAGGGAATATCAAAACTGCGCAGCGCAATATCGATCTCAATTCCCGGAGTACCAACATCACCAAGTATCTCAGTGACCGCCGCTATCGCCTTGCGCCGATTGGTCGGGTATTCCTTGATCCGGGCAATCACATACTGGCCGTCGCCGGCCCCTTTGTTTTCGCTGTCGGGAACTATGATCTCGTGGGGTATGCGCTTGCTATCCGGCACCACTATACCGAAACCGGATTCGTGGTAGTAACGCCCGACGACTTCCTCGAAGCGGCGCTCAAGAATCTCGACAACGGTACCTTCCTTGCGTCCGCGATTGTCAATCCCGGTAACCCGCGCCATGACTCGATCACCATCAAACAGCCGCGCCATCTCCTTGGCACTCAGGTAAAGGTCGTCGCCATCGGTGTCCGGCGCGAAAAACCCATAGCCATCCTTCATGCCAATGACCTTACCCGCCAGCAGACCCATGTGGGTCGGCAATCCATAAGCTCCCTTGCGGTTGCTAATCAACTGCCCATCCCGACTCATGGCAATCAGGCGCCGCCGTAATGCCTCCAACTGCTCGTCATCACGCAGCTCCAGCAACATAAACAACTCATCCAACTGAACCGGCTTACCAACCTCCTCCAGCTTCTCAAGGATAAATTCGCGACTGGCTATAGGGTTGTCATAGTTATCCGCCTCACGACTGGCAAACGGATCAGAGCCATGGGATTGCTTGTTCTTTTTTGAACGGGGTGACATTAGAGGTGAAATTTTCCTTAAATTAAGTAGAGCTAAAGCGCGAAACGAATTCGCTAGTTAATGTTGGGATCAGCAAAGCGCAACATTCTGGAGCTGCGAAATATAAACCGAAAAGTTCTCTTGCCCAGGGGGAACTCCTTTATCTTATAGGCACTCTACCAGAGTGCTAGCCAGACGCCTAAGCCAGCCAAAATCTCTAGCTAGAGCTCAAGATGTGACCGTTGCCAGAGCTTAGAAATATGTAACCAGGATGTTGTAGTCGACCTGCCCACTTCGAGCATTGGACCTACAGAATCTGAGTAGCTTACTATGGTAAAGAGGGGTTTGGTGCCCAGAGGGAGACTTGAACTCCCACGTCCCAAAGGACACTAGCACCTGAAGCTAGCGCGTCTACCAATTCCGCCACCTGGGCAAGGCACAATGCGGCCTAAAGTGATTCGCATTGTTTAGCGCGGGTTGCTCAGCCTGGCGGCTGTGCAAATAAGGGGCGCAACTTTACCCAGCGATGCTATTTCTGTCAACTTTCGGTGGAATTGCCCACAATTGGTCAAATTTCCCTGCCATACTTGGGTACAAACTGGTTAGTCGGCATTGGGGGCTGTGATGGGATCTTTGATGGGGTCTGCGATAAAAGCTACACGCCTGTTCTTGGCAATTTATGCGAGCCTGCTGTTGGTTCCGGCCTGGGCTCAACAGCTCGACATCGAGGATTATCAACCCCTCTCGATCCAGCAACTTGAGGCCATAGAAGTAGGCAGATATCCCGCCCAGGAGGCGCGCCAGGGCGCGGCCGCGGATGCTGACCATATCTACGCCATCGTCAACTACATCATCGGCAAATATGACAAGACCAGCGGCGACCTGATTCAGCGCTGGCAAGGTAGTCGCGGTGGACCGATCCGCCACCTGAACAGCTGCTTTGCGGAGAACGGGAAACTCTACTGCGCCAACTCCAACTTTCCTGAAGTCCCCATGGCCAGCTCCATTGAAATATTCGATACCGAGACCCTCAAACACAGCCAGTCCTTGAGCCTGGGCGTTCTGGATGAAGGCTCCCTGACCTGGTTTGACCGTCTCGACGATGGCTGGCTAGCCGGTTTCGCCCACTACGACGCGGACGGCGGCCTGAGCTACAAGGACCACCGCTTCGCCACAATCAATCGCTACGACAATGCGTGGCGCCGTCTCGGCGGTTGGATGATCCCGGATTCTGTCATTGCTCGCATGCAACCCTACGCCGCCTCTGGAGGCGCCATCGGGCCCGACGGCTTGCTGTACCTCACCGGTCACGACCGGCCGGAGATGTATGTGTTGGCAGCACCAGCCATGGGCCCAAAACTTGTGCATATCGCCACCATCGCCATCGATGCAGAGGGACAGGCATTTGCCTGGGACAAGAGTGAAGAGCGGGTGGTGGTCTGCATAAGCCGCCCCAACAGCGAAGTGCGGGCGTTCACTGTGCCTGAAGTACAGCTACCGGAAGGACTGAAGCGTTTGCCTGCAGTGAATTTCAGCCTTTAATACTGGGTTTGCCAATCCAAGTCAGGGCTGGCAACGTTTACCTCTCCGGCAAGAATTCAATTCCGAATTGTCCAAACTCGAAACAAATCCAGTAAGGCTACTAGTTAAATTTTATGCGAATTGCAGTCGTTGGCGCCGGCCTGGCCGGGCTCAGTTTTGCACATTTTCTGCATCATAAAGCAGACCTTACCCTGTTCGAGAAATCACGCGGGGTTGGGGGTCGCCTGGCGACACGCCGTACCGGTGACTATCAGTTTGACCACGGCGCCCAGTTCTTTACTTGCCGTTCAGATATTCTGCAGGCGCTGATCGACGATGAGGATTTCTCTAGTGACGTTAGCATCTGGTCGCCAAAAGTGATTACACTTTGCCGCGGGGAAAAACCCTTCAAGCGCGACTGGTTCGAGCCTCATTACGTTGGCTGTCCCAGCATGACATCCCTGCCAAAACGAATGGCACAGGGCCTTGATGTTCGGCTCGAGACGCGAGTAGAAGAAATTTCAAGGTCGGGTAATGGGTGGCAGCTGTCTACTGAAACCGGAGCAACCCTGGGTAACTTTGACTGGGTGGTGGCGGCAATGCCGGCTCCCCAAGTGAATACACTCTTTAAAAGCCAGTTTGCTCATCAGGCGCAAATCGAGAGCGCGGTCATGTCGCCCTGTTTTTCGCTGATGCTAAAACTTAAAGCTCCGCCGGAGTTCAACTTTGACGCAGCGGTCGTCCGCGAGAGTCCAGTGGCCTGGATCGCCAGCAACTGCTCCAAACCTGGCCGCAATGCTGCTCCGTCCCTACTAATTCACAGCAGCAATGACTGGGCCAGGGAACACCTCGAAGATTCTCAGGAAAACATTGAGGCAGCACTTTTGACCGCCTTAATGGAATTAGTGCCACTAAAGACAAGCGACATAGAGGGCAGCGGACTGCATCGCTGGCGCTATGCCAAAGTGGAAACTGAGCTGGGTGAAGATTTCCTGATCGATGAAAGCGCCCAGCTCGCGGCCATTGGAGACTGGTGCGCCGGCAACCGCGCTGAAGATGCATTTCTCAGTGGTGCTGCACTAGCGAGACATATGCACTCGCTAGCGCTCGCAGACTAGCGCGCCAGCAGAGCCACCAGCAGCTTGATTTGGAAATCATCGAGGCGCGCGTAAAGCGCTGGCATGATGCCAAAGCGGCCCTGGCGCAGGGTAGTTTTGAGTGTGTCGAGGTCGCCTCCATATAGCCAGATATCATCGTTGATCCGCGGTGCCCCTATCAGCGCATTACCCGCACCGTCCAGCCCATGACAGGCAATGTAGTTCTGCTCATAGGCAGCCCTGCCAGGATGGGATTCTGCAGACGGTTCACCGATGATTTGCACATACTCGGCCACCTGTTCGACGCCGTCATCGCCGAGGATCGCCCCCCAGGCAATCATCTGCGCCTGGCGACCGCCTCGTATTGATTGCTCAATTTACTCAGGATTACTGCCCCACTGCCAATCCACGTCATGCAGATTCGGAAACAGAGCGGCCTGCCATCTGCCATATATCCCGTGGCATGACGCGTTCAGGAGGCGTATCCAGTGCAATGGGAATGCCCTTGTAGAGTAAATACATACTCCAGATCAGCGTGGGTATGAGGATAAGCACATTGACCAGCACATCTGGGAACAGATGGGCAATGCTGGCGATCGCGAGCGGCTGGGCAACAATCGTTATGAGCGCGAAGTGGCGCCCAAGAGATTCACTCGCACCGCAAGTCCCGGCCATCCAGCAGCCGATAATTGCGGTAGTCACAAGCCCGAAAAGCAGCACAAAGAAATACCCCACATTAATTAAGATGAGAGAATTTGGCCCCATCATCAGCGGCTCATTTGCACCCAATCGCCAACCGAAGTTGGCGGCGCCTATCAATGAAGATAGCGGCGGCAGAAGCATCAGCCACAATAAGTATCTAAAAATGATACTGATCGGATCAACTTTTGCCAGCTCAGTAAACGCCTCGAACGATTTATAAAACGCCTTCAATAATAGAAATAAATATATACCTGAACAGATAACTCTCTTGCCCAATGCTTCTGGAAGGAAGGCTGGAGATTAATTTCCGTTAGCTTAAAAGTGGAAATACGCCCTTTTCACGTGGTAGATCGAAATGCGCGGCCCCGCCATCGAAAAATGGCGTGACGTGATTATAGGAGCAATACTGGGTTTGCAAATTAATCTGCCTCAAGTTGTACCTTTAACAAGGTTTCCATAGGTTTGACCGAAGCTGCATTCCCGCAGCGATCGAGATGGGCGAAACCTGGTTTTTCCTTCTCTTATTAGTCAGGCTTATTTCATAATTTCATAGCAATCTTGCTATGACGTATTGGCCCGGTTTGGCTTACTAGCAACCTGCAGGGATATTGCCCTGGTTAGTAGTGCTCGCCATTACTGCATGCTGTTTTACTCAGCAAGAACGAACAGGGAGTGAAACGCATTTTGTGTGCCAGAGGCCCGAAAAATTCTAACCTATTGAAAGTAATCGGTTTTTAATCAGGGACGAAATCAGAGCGGGTAGGATCGAGGCTATTCTGGCGCAAACAGTGCTAACACTGGCAGGCACTGTGCCAGATATGACAGGGAAAAGGTTTTTATAGCAGAGCTTGGTCAACCAGCCCGTGCGGGTTAGATATTGATTAGACTAGAGGGAAGTCTACTGGCTAGACTGATAGCGGAAATTGAATGAGCCGGAATAAACAGTCGGATCATCACCTACCGCTGTTCTCCACTCTACGACGTACTCTCCTGGAGTAACCGGATCCATGATTTCTATCATCAAGTCATCTGCCGCCATGGTGTGCAGACCGCGCAACTGATGCTCCCCGTTGGGGCCGATCAGGCGCAGGCTGCTGCGCTCAACATCTGGCAGCGCGGCATAAAACAGGCGCAAGGTGCGAGGTGCTCTATTGAGAGTTGCCCCGACTTCCGGCTCGGCACGCAGCAACGGTGTGTACCCAGAGTTTGAGACACAGCCAACCAAGGCGAACGAGGTCAGGGCAAGTGCGAGTGCTGCACGCAACTGTTGCATGGGAATTTTTCTCCAGCGAAGCCAAGTAATGAAGGTCGGTAGTCTACAGATATCTTGATGGTGCAGAAAGAACGATGCAACTCGTGAAGAATAGAATATGTGACGGGGAGGCGGCGACGCTCGCGAGCTGCGTACACGAGTCGTCAATTTGCAAACCGTTCGAGTGCTTAGTGCTCGTCTCGATCTGACTTTACTTGGGCTAGCTCTTTGGCGAAAGCATCCAACTTGGCGCGAATTTCTTCTTCTTTAAGTTGGCGCATAAAAAGCTTGTCGCCATCTACACCTTCATCAGGCAGTGAATCAGTTGCAGACGTTTCGATAATAACTTCAGCAGGTTTTGACATGCTATCCAGACTCCAGCTCCTGGTCATGAGTATTCCAAACATCAAATTGGAAACTGTGTTTATTCTTATTTGTCGCTGTGCATGAAATTCAATCAGTTCAAGCACTGCGTGAGTCGGCCCGGTAAATTCCGACAAGACAACTAAAAAATTGCCACTCCGATACGCAACGCAACATATAGGCTAGAGCAGTTAAAGTCAAACCATATGTAGTAGTCGAAGCACAAAAAATGCGCTGGCACACCTGTCAAACCCAAGCCCGCCAACCAATAAGCGATTGAATTACCGCAATTTATCCCCGTGCTCGAATTTTTAAATAAAGGACACCCATTTTAATTTAAAATGGGTGTCCTTTAGATTTATTTTGGGTTCATTCAGGTTTGGCAGATCAATAATTGACCACGCGGCAGTCGTTTCTCATGAACAAACCGGATCGCTATCAGTTGAGTGGCGAAAAACCGTAGGCGTGAGTTGATTCGGGACAGTCGGGTACGAACATACCCATGACAGGACGTCAGTTGGCAGCTACTAAAATAGTTTGTGTTAGGGTTTACGTGCCGAACAATTGTTTGGCTGGTTTGGCGCCGCGGATCCATTTGTCCGGGTGTTTGAATTTTTCGCCAGTCTTGATGCGATGCTTGTGGAAGTTAATGATTGATGATTCGGTCCCTGCCGCATGGGCGTAGTAGCGATGAAACTTCGTCACCCCTTTGAGCCAGGATCGAGTCCCTATATTGAGGTCTCCCAAGACCGACTGTTTATCTTTCATGACAGCCAGTGCTTTCTCTTTTTCATCCTGCAGCAAACTCAGTGCCTTGACCGTTGTATCCAGTAGATCGAAATAACTCTGCTGAGAGATTGGTAATGGTGGGCTTGTCTCGGACACACCCGGCAACTCAGACAAGGATTTAAGACGGGATTGTCGGCTAGCAGACTGACGTCCTGACAAATGCTTAGCCGCTCGCCTACTCAGCAGTCGGTGCTGGCGATAGCTGCGATTCTTTACTTGTTTAGCGTGAACAATCAATCTTTCCTGGATAGAGGTGAAATCACTGCTGTCCAGGGCATCGGTAATACCAGCACGTACCGGATTAAGGTCGACGTATGCCATGCAGGTTACCAGGGCTTTCTCATCCAGCAGAGCCTGGCTCTTGAACCGCCCTTCCCAGAATCGCCCGCTGCATTCGTCCTCTCGATTCGCCCGGCGGGCGATGGATTCATTCAGGCAACGCATGAACCAACTGATGTCGCTGAGGCGGCTGCGCCATTCCTCGATTTTCTTATGCAACTGCTTTTGGGCAGTCTTGGACTTTCTATTAAGGTAAAGCGTTTCAATCAGCTTGCCATTGCTGGGAAACAGTGCAGTCCAGCGCTTGATCACCTCTTCATCCGACCAGCTTTCGGCATCGGCCAGATCGACGTGTAAGACAAGATGATAGTGATTGCTCATCACCGCATACGCGCAGACATCAATTGCAAACCTGGCGGCCAATTCCTTGATGCGAATCACCAGCCATTGTTTTCGGTGGTCAAAATTTCGACCACTCACTGGATCATCACCACATAGATAGGCGCGCCGAACACAGCGGGAAATGCAGTGGTAATAAGGCGTCTCCGAGAGTGAAACTTGTTGAGAACGAGCGCGTGTCACTGGTTTTATATTATTATCGAGCACTTGAAATTCAGCGCACTGGTTAAAGCGGACGGTCGATTTTAGAGAGTTTGTAGTACTATGCAAGGCCGCAGTAACTATGCTGTCAAGTGACACTGACACACTCTCCCATCGGACGAGTGAAACCGGAAAATCCAAGGACAAGCAGCCAAGATATGAGAATCGGAGTAGACCTGGGCGGCACCAAGATAGAAGGAATTATCCTGAGCCCAGACGGAAAACTGGAACAGAAACTTCGTATTGAGACTCCTGGTCAACACTATGAATCTATACTGGAAGCCCTCTTAGAAGTTATCGTCACCCTGCAGCAGCAGGCGAATAAGACTCTAAGTGTAGGTATAGGGACTCCTGGCGCCTTAAGTTTTCCCGCTGAAGTCATGAAGAATTGCAACTCCATCAGCCTGAATGGTAGAGCTCTAAAGAAAGATGTCGAAGCGAAACTAGGCTACGAGGTCCGTATCGAAAACGACGCTAATTGTTTTGCACTTTCCGAGGCCCACTACGGTGCTGGTGCCGGCGCGAAGTCAGTATTTGGCGTCATCATAGGAACTGGCACGGGTGGTGGTGTTGTAATCAACAAGGCGCTACTTACAGGCCCCAACAGCATTGCCGGAGAATGGGGACACAATTCACTGCCAAGTTCCGCTCGTGAACTTATCGACAACGACCGTCGCTGCTATTGTGGCCGCAGCAACTGTATTGAAACTGTGCTTTCAGGTCGTGGACTGAGCCAGACTCACCTGGATCGGACCGGAGCGCAGGCAAGTGCCAAGGACATTGCAAAAGCAGCCGACGCGGGTGAGGGTGAAGCGATAGCTACTCTCGACATCTATATTCAGCAGCTTGCCCAGTGCCTGGCAACGGTCACAAACTTGATCGATCCTGAAGTCATTGTGCTGGGCGGAGGGCTCTCCAACATCAAGAGGCTCTACGACAGCGTGCCAAGCGCCATGGCTGACTATGTATTCACCGATAAAATGCTGACAAGAATTGAGGCGCCCAGTTTTGGTGATGCCAGCGGCGCCCGCGGCGCTGCCTGCCTGTGGCCAATAGCTTGAGTGCTTGGCTAAGCGCTTAAATCGACTAAAGGCGCCTAGACATCAAACGGATGACGCAGCGTGATGGTCTCTTCACGATCTGGCCCTGTAGAGATTATATCTACCGGAACTTCAATTGCCTCTTCAATGAAGCGGATATAAGCTCGAGCGTTTTCTGGGAGATCCTCCAAACGCTTCGCGCCAGCCGTTGATTCAGACCAACCGGGCAGTTCTTCATACACGGGCTTAAGACTCTCGAAGTTATCGCAGTCCATGAGGCTACCGGACATCGCCTCAACCCCTTCATAACCAGTACAGACCTTTACCGTATCCAATCCATCAAGAACGTCCAGCTTGGTCAGGCAAATACCCGAGACGCTGTTGATTCGCATGGCCAGTGTTACTGCCGCCGCATCAAACCAGCCACAGCGTCTATCGCGTCCAGTGGTCGCACCTTTCTCGTGCCCAACAGTAGCCAGGTGCTTGCCTACATCATCGAACAGCTCTGTCGGAAAAGGCCCTGATCCAACCCGGGTTGTATAAGCCTTGGTGATTCCCAGAACGTAATCGAGATACAGTGGCCCGAAACCACTGCCAGTTGCGGTTCCACCTGCAGTGGTGTTGGAGGAGGTTACGTATGGATAAGTGCCATGATCGATATCCAGCAATGAGCCCTGGGCACCCTCAAAAAGAATATGATTTCCCGCTTTGCGGTGCTGGTGCAAAATATCAACGGTATCCCGGATCATTGGCTTGATTTCTTCAGCTTGCTTCAAGCAGGTATCGAATGTCTCTTCCGGGTCAACCCGGTCGGTCTTAAAATAATTTTCCAGCCAAAAATTATGATACTCAACCAGGCTATTAACCTTCTCCTTAAACTTGGCCTCGTTGAGAGTCTCCGCCAATCGGATACCACGGCGGGCAACCTTGTCTTCGTAAGCCGGGCCAATACCGCGACCGGTGGTACCAATTTTCTGATTGCCACGCTGGAGTTCCTTGGCCTGATCCAGCTTCACGTGCGAAGGCAGAATCAGAGGGCAAGCTCCTGAAATCTTTAATCGCTCGCGTACTGGAACCGAACGCGCCTCCAGTTCCCCGATTTCCTGAAGCAGAGCATCAAGACTCAACACCACGCCATTACAGATCAGGCATTCAACGCCTTCACGCAATACACCGGAAGGCAGGAGATGAAGGACCGTCTTCTCACCATCAATAACAAGGGTGTGGCCAGCATTGTGACCGCCTTGAAAGCGCGCCACCACGTTAGCTTGATCAGTGAGCAGGTCGACTATCTTGCCCTTGCCTTCATCACCCCACTGGGTACCGAGCACTACGATAGATTTTGCCATGATGTTTCAGGCTTCCTTTTGTCCAACTAATTCCGAAAGAGTTTGTTAGTCCGTCGTTATAACTACGACTGGACCTGTTGCAATAGCGGGTTTACACCACTTTCCAGCTGCCATCTTGCTTGACCAGTCTGCGATCGCAGCGCAGCGCCAGCATCTCTGCTTCATCTGCTTCGCCATCACCTAGTGAGGTCACGACGATTTCACCAGATTTACGCAGTTCTTCTACAACGGTCATAAGTGCCGAATCGTCGGCATCAGGCGCCAGAATTCCTGAGGCAAGTGTAAACTCTCGCTGGCTCAGTTTTGCCAGGATTTTCAGATCACTGTCAAAGCCAGAAGCCGGACGGGCCTTACCAAAGGCTTCGCCATTATCGTCATAGCGGCCGCCTTTAGCGACCGCCCTGCCATATGCCGGAGTATAGGCGGCAAATACAATACCGGTGTGATATTCATAACCACGGAGCTCGCAAAGATCGAAACCTAAACTGATAGCGCCAAGTCGCCGCTTGGCGCCCTCTGCAATTTCAATCAATTCATCTAACTCGTCAACCACAGTAGATGGTGCGTCAGCAAACACCTGTCGAGCACGCTCCAGCACGGTCTCATCACCGCTAAGGCGAGACAGGTCCTGCAATTGCTGACGCAAATTTACATCCGCCACTGCTGAAACCAAGAGCTGATCGATCTCGTCGTAGGCCTTGCGCTGCACCGCTTCAAATAACTGGCGCTCGACTGACGGATCAAGCTGGGCACCCTCTAACAGCGAGCGGAATACACCAACATGGCCCAACACTATATGCACATCTTTGATGCCCGCACGCAGCAGAGACTCATTCATCATACAAATCAATTCAATATCCGCGGCAACACCAGAGTGGCCATACAGCTCTGCACCGATTCGAATCGGCACTCTGGAAGTCATGATTCCCCGGGGCTTGGTATGCAAAGTGCTGTCGGCATAACAGAGCCTCACTACGCCCTCTCGGTTTAGCGAGTGTGAATCGATGCGCGCGGCCTGTGGGGTGATATCGGCTCGAATACCCATCATCTTACCGCTGAGCTGGTCAGTAATCTTAAATGTGTGGATATCCAAATCTTGAGACGTCCCTACCAGCAGGGAATCAAGGAATTCGATCAACGGTGGGATGACCAGTTCGTAGCCCCAGGACTTGTACAGATCGAGCAGGTCACGCCGAAGTAGCTCCAATCTGTGGGCTTCCGCGGGCAAAATGTCCTCTACGCCGTCAGGCAGTAACCATCGCTTTACTGAAGTCATAGTCAAGATTCGTACTTGTTAAGGTTCTTGCTGGTTTGTTTACTAGTTTATTATCAGGAGAATGACTGTGCCTGTCAGCATGCTGGCCAGACCGATGATTCGCAGCGTCGTATCGTCAATTTCATCTATTGCCTGTAACATGTGCCGCCACCGCTGCGGCGCTAAAAAAGGCAGTATCCCCTCTATTACCAGCATCAGACAGAATGCTATCGCTATTTCATGCCACATAGTTTGTCATGCCACCGGTTGACCTTGTTGCTTTACTTCAACTCAGTCACGTAATTTTGGCTCTTTCGCCAGGGCTAAACTAGCAGCCAAAAATAAACCTGAATCGCGTCAGCGATTCAGGTTGTCCGATTGAATTGTAACTTGGCTAATAAGTGAGAGCGAAGAGGCTAGTGCGCCCCTTCAGCTCTATTCACTGTGACTGAAGCACTCCATTCTTCAAATATTTGAAGTAATCACTGTCAGGATCCAGCAATAGCACATCGCCCTTTGAGCTGAATGTTTCCCTGTATGCATTCAAGCTGCGTGTAAACGCATAGAATTCAGGATCTTTGTTATAAACCTCGGCATAGATGCCTGTGGCTTCAGCATCACCCTCACCACGAATCCGTTCCGCATCGCGATAAGCTTCCGCTTCGAATATAACCGCCTGTCGATCGGCATCTGCGCGGATTCCGATGGCAAGCTCCTCACCGCGCGAACGCAGTTCCTGAGCCTCGCGGTTCCGCTCCGTAATCATTCGGTCGTAAACCGAGGAACGAACATCGTCTGGTAGATCGATGCGCTTGACCCTGACGTCAATGACTTCAATACCGATGTCAGACGCGGTGGTGCGATTCAGATCTTCCGTCAAATCCGTCATCAGCTCATCGCGCTCGCCCGAAACCACCTCAATCAGAGTGCGCCCACCTATCTGGTCTCTGAGACCATCATTGATTCGCTCGGCTAGCAGACTACCTGCGGTGCTGGTGTTGCCGCGCGTGGATACGTAAAACTGGCCCACATCCACGATACGCCACTTGGCGTAGGAATCGACCTCCAGTGCTTTCTGCTCAAGGGTCAAGAAACGTTCTGAAGGAGAATCTTCGGTCTGGATTCTTGCATCAAACTTGCGAACGGTATTCACCCAGGGAATCTTTACATGTAACCCAGGCTCTATATCTGCATTCACCAATTCACCAAACTGCAGCATCACTGCACGTTCAGTCTCCTTGACCACGAACAGTGAATTCCCGAGAAGCAATAAAGTCAGAACAACCAGTCCTACCGCGATAAAACTCTTCATGGTCTACCTCCTCTGCCACTGCCAAGCCTCGAACGGTCAACCGTGTTGGCCGAGTTCGGTGCCGGCAAGTAAGGCGCCAGCTGGTTTGCCAAATCACGTAGCTCCTGAATCGAACCAGAGCTCAAGCGACCGGAAGCTGCGTTCTGCTCCATGATTTTGTCCAGCGGCAAATACAGCATATTGTTACCACCTTCGACATCAATCATGATCTTACTACTTGCAGTCATCACAGCCTGCATAGACTCAATGTAAAGGCGCTGACGTGTGACCTCTGGCGCCTTTGCGTATTCGGTCAATAGCTGGTCGAAACGAGAGGCTTCACCTTCTGCCTTCGCGATGGCTTCCTGTTTATAGGCATTAGCCTGCTCGATTTGACGCTGTGCTTCACCTCGAGCCTCAGGGATACGCTGGTTTGCATACTGCTGCGCCTGGTTTTGAGCGCGCTGCTCATCCTCTCTTGCACGGATCACATCATCAAATGCCGGGCGGACAGCATCGGGTGGCTGGGTATCCACAACGTTCACTCGCGCGACCCGAATCCCGGTATTGTAGATTTCCATGTAGTCCTGTAATCGATCTTCTACCGCTGCCGCCATTTGCTCACGGCCAGTGGTGAGAATTTGATCCATGAAGTTACTGCCGACTTCATGGCGAATAGCAGACTCAGCAGCATTGTCCAGGCTTCGCTCTGGGTCCTGCACAGCCAACACATAATTGACTGGATCTTCGATGAGATATTGCACAGTCACTGCAATATCTATGATGTTCTCATCGGTGGTTAGCATTGCCCTGTTTTCATAGGTCTTGGCGTTAAGCTCCGAGACGTTTACCAGATGAACTTCATCTACCAAGGGCGGATTCCAGTGCAAGCCTGGCTCTACCGTGGCATCGAGCACCCTGCCGAAGCGCAGCACGACGCCGCGTTCTGCCTCATCTACTACGTAGAAGCCCATGAAGCCCCAGATGACCGCTGCAACTGCAGCCATGCCAACCAGCAGGCCGGCCGACATGCCACCTGCACTGGGCCCACCGCTGCCGCCGGCATTGCTACCGCCACCGCCACCGGACTTGCCGAACAGGCCATTGACTTTCTTGCTCAGGTTTTTGATGACTTCATCGATGTCAGGTGGCCCCTGGTCACCACCGCGACGGCCACCACTACCCCACGGGTCGTTGTCTTTACCGTTATTACCAGGTTCATTCCAAGCCATTGGTTTCTCCACAGCTTTATAAAACGCAAGGATCGATTTTAGCATTTAATAGGGATTAACGCAGTCTTTTACGACGCCTAACTAAGCGCTGTTGGCTGCGGGAAGACTGCTTTCCGTGGCCTTCTCAGGCCAGGATTTAGGACCTTCCGCAGGCCGGACCTGCTCCCCTAGTTGAATAGTTTCCTGAGCCAGCAATCGTTCCAACTCAGCCCTCGGCAGGCGCAAATCGATCAGATAGCGCCCTTCTTCGTCCATAGTCTCAGCAGTAACAAAGTTATTTTCGTAAAGTTGACTACGTAATTTCGCCTGTCCTGGTTGCAGAATAACATTTTCATTTACCAGGCCGTCGGCAAGTAACTCAGTGATTGCATTGTTTAATAGCTCGATGCCTGCACCAGAATGTGCTGATATCCAGACTCGAATCGGCTTGCCGGCATCGTTTCTTTGAATCCGAGGCGCCATGCCGGGGATCGCGTCAATCTTGTTGATCACCTCGAGCCGCAGCACCTTGTCCGCGCCTATTTCAGCGAGGACAGACTCTACCTCTGCCTTGAACTCTTCGTGGGCCTCATTGGCCCCATCAATTACGTGCAACAACAGATTGGCCGATGAGGTCTCTTCAAGTGTCGCGCGAAACGCTTCCACCAGGCCATGGGGCAGATGACTGATAAAGCCAACGGTATCGGCAACAATCGCCTGCCCAAAATTCGGTAAATCAATTCGACGCAAAGTCGAATCCAGAGTGGCAAAAAGTTGATCTGCCGCGTAGGTCCCGGCATTGGTCAAGCGATTGAACAAGGTGGATTTTCCAGCATTGGTGTATCCAACCAGCGACACAGTAGGTATCTCGGCGCGCTTGCGCGAACGTCTTCCCTGCTCCCGTTGACCGCGCACCTTATCAAGGCTCTTGTTGATTGCCTTGATTCGCTGCCGAATCATACGCTGATCCAGTTCCAGCTGTGTCTCACCCGCTCCGCGCATGCCAATACCACCTTTCTGCCGATCAAGGTGAGTCCAACCCCGTTTAAGGCGTGAACTCAGGTGCTGCAGTTGCGCGAGTTCAACCTGCAGCTTACCCTCATGACTGCGAGCCCGCTGCGCGAAAATATCCAGAATCAGCCCGGTCCTATCCAGCACGCGGCACTCTAAGTATTTCTCGAGATTGCGTTCCTGACTTGGAGTCAGGGGGTGATTAAATAGCACTAACTCAGCTTTGTGGGCATGCAGAACTGCTGCGATCTCTTCCAGCTTTCCACTGCCGACAAAATAACTAGGGGAAGGTTGTCGACGCGTGCCAGTGATCAATGCCACCGGCTTCGCGCCTGCAGATATGGCTAATTCTTCGAACTCTGATGGGTCATCTCGTTCAGTATCTGACTCGATGGTCAGATGAACAAGAATCGTGTTTTCGCCAGAATCTGGCCTGTCAAAAAACAATCAAAACCTCAATTAGGAATTCCCAGGTTCGCCAGCGCCTTCATCACTGCCATCAGCCTGACCCTGCATCGGTACCTTCACCATGCGCGCGGGAACGACTGTTGAAATGGCGTGCTTGTACACCATCTGGCTCACTGCGTTTTTCAGCAGGATGACGAACTGGTCGAAAGATTCGATCTGGCCTTGCAGTTTAATACCGCTCACCAGGTAGATAGACACCGGAATGCGCTCTTTACGCAACACATTTAAGAAGGGGTCTTGTAGGGTATGCCCTTTGGACATTGATTTTCTCCTTAGCTTTAAAAAACGAGAATCCCGGCGTGGAACTGGCGGACTCGCATGGTGCCGGCTCAATACTCCTATATTGAGACTGACTCCAGGTAATTCAAGACGTTATCGATGGATTTGGCGGAAGGCTCGCCCAATTGCTGCAAGTTTGGCCAACTGCGCAACCAGGTGGTTTGCCGCTTCGCGAGCTGTCTGGTGGCAATGATACTCCTTTCGACCATTGCATCATAGTCCAATTCACCATCCAGAAACTGCCAAACTTGCCTGTAACCTACTGATTTTATTGAAGGAAGCTGTAGGTTAAGATCCTCACGGTCGTGTAACTCCTGCACTTCTTCAATCAGCCCGCCGGCAAGCATGACTCGGAAACGCGCTGCAATCCTTTCATGCAATACGGCCCGGTCTGCCGCTTGGATCGCCATGAAGTGCAATGAGCAGGGTAAATCCGCGGCCGTTTTCACCGATTCAGCCGCGTGATGGGCAGACAGCGGTTTGCCCGTGAGTCGATAGACCTCCAGAGCCCGCTGCAATCGCTGCGGATCATTACGGTGGATGCGCGTCGCTGACTCGGGATCAACAATTGCCAGTTCAGCATGCACGGCCTCCCAGCCCAGATTGGCGGCCAACTCCTCGATTTCGCGCCGAATCCCAGGATCTGCGTTAGGCATATCAGCCAGACCGTCCCGAAGCACCTTGAAATAGAGCATGGTGCCGCCTACCAGCAGCGGCGTCTTACCCGCATCCACTGCTTCCTGCATGACCCTGATGGCATCGTCGCGAAAATCAGCGGCCGAGTAGGCCCGGGATGGATCCATGATATCCATCAGCTGATGCGGGTACTGCGCGAGGGTCGCGGCGTCAGGCTTGCCGGTGCCGATGTCCATGCCCCTGTAGATCTGTGCCGAATCGACGCTGATCAGGCTAACTGGTAATTTATCAGCCAGTTCAAGCGCCAATTGGGTTTTGCCGACCGCGGTGGGGCCCAGCAGGCATATTGCTGCAGGTTTTTGCGCCTTGGAATTAGAAGCCGGGCTATTCACTGATCCCCTCAGTTATAACTACTAGTTGCAGTCGCTGCTACTGCCCGCGCAGAAAGAGCTTATCAAGCGCGTCCAGGCTCTGATAAACCCAGGTTGGCCGCCCATGGTTGCATTGACCCGAGCGCTCCGTGGCCTCCATATCCCGCAGTAGAGAATTCATCTCGGGGATTGTCAGATGTCGATTGGCGCGGACCGAGCCGTGACAGGCCATGGTGGAAAGCAGCTCATCATGGTGCGCCTGAATGCGCTCACTGCTACCATACTCGAGAACATCTGAGAGCACATCGCGCACCAGCTGCTCGACATTAGAATCCTTCAGCAGGGTTGGTACCTGGCGCACCACAATGGATTCCTGCGCGACTCGCTCCAACTCTATGCCAAGGCCCAGCAACGTTTCGCGCTGCTCTTCAGCACAGTCCGCTTCAGTCTGGCTTACAGCAATCGAGACCGGTACCAGCAGCGGCTGCATTTTTAACTGCTCGTTCAATGAAGCAGCTTTCATGCACTCGTAGGTAATGCGTTCATGTGCTGCATGCATATCAACGACTATCAGACCATCTTTGTTCTGCGCAAGAATATAGATGCCATGGAGCTGCGCAATGGCATAGCCCAACGGAGGAATTTCTTCATCTGCTTCATAGAGCTTGGCCAGCGAGTCAAGCTGTGGCCGCGGCTGCGCTGACGGCTGGTAATACTGTCCACGCTCAGCGCTGCGAGAATAGTCGCTCAGCTGATGCACGCTGCTTGACTCGCTGAGGGTAAGAGGCTTCTGTGACTCCATCTGATAAAAGTCATCGCTAGCACCTGAATGGAGCTGATTGGCTGGGGCCTGAGCGGCATCAGCACTAGCTGCGATGTGGTCCTCTGGCCGCACTTCGGCCAGCGCTTTATGCAGGGCACTGAATAGAAAATCATGCACCAACCGACTATCCCTAAACCTGACCTCGTGTTTGGTCGGATGCACATTGACATCAACCGCGGCTGGCGCAAGTTGCAGGTATAACACATAAGCGGGGTGTCGCCCGTGAAACAGAACATCGCGATAGGCCTGCTTGATTGCGTGTGCCACCAGCTTGTCCCGAATAATTCGGCCATTCACGTAGAAGTACTGCAGATCAGCCTGACTGCGGGAAAAGGTAGGCAAGCTGACCCATCCCCAAAGCCGCAAACCGGCTCTCTCCATGTCCACGAACACAGAATTCTCTACAAAGGCCGGTCCGCAGACCAGGCCCACGCGACGCTGCTTCTCAAAATCACTGCGCGCAGCTTGAAGCTGATGTACGCTGCGCTGGTTGTGGTTGAGGGTGAACTGTACGTCGAAACGGCTCAAGGCCAGCCGCTTTACTGTTTCTTCAATGCGGCCGAATTCAGTTTTTTCAGTGCGTAAAAACTTCCTGCGCGCCGGTGTGTTGAAGAACAGGTCTCTGACCTCCACCGTGGTTCCCTCAGGATGGGAGACCGGCGTCACTGCCGCCTCCATGTCCTGCCCCTCAACCTGAACCTGCCATGCCAGCCCATCGCTTGCAGCAGCGGCCAAGGACTGCAGGCTCAGGCGGGAAACTGAACTGATACTGGCCAGGGCCTCACCACGAAAACCGAGACTGCCAATGCTTTCAAGGTCCGCCAGTTCCTTGATCTTGCTGGTGGCGTGTCGGCTCAAGGCCAGGGCCAGATCATCCTTCTGAATACCCGTGCCGTTGTCTCGCACGCGAATCAGCTTGACCCCACCCTGCTCGACATCAATATCGAGGCGAGTCGCACCGGAATCGAGACTGTTTTCCAACAGCTCTTTCACCACTGACGCGGGACGTTCAACGACTTCACCGGCAGCAATCTGATTAGCGAGGCGCTGACTGAGTAGATTAATTCGATGCATAAAGAGTGCCCTGGATAGGGCAGTCATTGTAGCACTATCCCCCGGACAAATTGCTGGCTGAATTGGCTTCAGAGCGAGGGTATTTTCAGGACCTGACCAACCATGATGCGGTCGTTGCTCAGCTGGTTGGCGGCACGCAGTTCGGCAACGCTAATTCGATACAGCTGTGCGATCTCGGACAGGGTCTCGCCTCTGCTGATTGTATGCTCTGATGCCGGGATGGGAGCAGCACCAGGCAAACTCAACACCTGTCCCACTTGAATGGTATTGCTCTGCAAGCTGTTGCTGGCTTTGAGTTGCGCCAGGCTCAGACCGAAGCGTTCCGCAATCTCAGACAGATTGTCGCCGCGCTTGACGGTATAGGAACCCGGCGTAATGCCGTTGGCTTTCTGCCAGGCGACGAGTGTGCCTTCGGGCGGCGTCTCGTAGAAATAGTTCATCACGCCCTGGGCGATTGCAGCCGCCATGCGCTGCTGGAATCCACTGGTGTTAAGGCGCTGCGCCTCCTCGGGATTTGTCAGGTAACCAGTCTCGATCAGAATCGACGGAATGTCTGGTGAGTTCAGCACCTGCAGAGAGGCTTGCTGCACCTTGTCCTTTCGAATGCGGGTGATGCCATCGAGACTCTCCAGAATCCGCGTACCTGCGATCAAACTTTGCTCCATACTCCAGGCCATCTGCAGCGACACCAGAGTGAGCGCAACGTCGTCATCAAAGTTACCGATGGCAAGATCGCCCCCGACTCCACCCAGCAAGTCCGAGCTGTTCTCCTTTTGCGAGACCCGCGCCGAGTTTTCCCGGTCAGCTCGATCACCAGACAAGGCATAAACAGTTACGCCCCTTGCCCTGCTATTGCGATACCAATCTGCATGGATTGCCACAAAGAGATCGGCGCGCGACCGCCGCGCGATTTCCGGGCGCCGCTTGAGTTCGACGTAATAATCCCCTTCCCTGATCATGACCGGTTTGTAGCCCGGCATACTTTGCAATCGATTAAACAAGGCCTGTGAGATGGCCAGGGTGATGTTCTTTTCTTTTAGGCGGCCGTCGTAGCCGATCGACCCGGGATCTTCGCCACCGTGTCCAGCTGAAATGGCAACCACGATTTCGCGTCGGCCGTCTGATTGCGGTACAGGCCGATTGCCAGTGCCAGCGGTGACTGCTGCGTTGGGGCGCGGTTCCTTATCATACAAGTCAACAACCAATCGGTTACCAAACTCGCTATTGGGCGCAAGCGTAAAACTGGAAGGGTCCACCGCGGTCTCGAGATCCAGCACGATGCGAAGCGTGTCATCGTCCCGCTCCCCAGAACGAATTGCCCGGATCGGGCTGTTGGTAAAATCGAGCCCATTGAAACGTTGGCTGGTGGCAGAAGAATCAATATCGATGACCAGCCGGTCCGGATTATCCAGCGAGAATAGCGTGTAATCCACGGCTGCACTGAGGTCAAACACGAGTCGCGTGTGGTCTGGTGCGCGCCACATCCGCACATCCTGCACTTCCGCGGCATGCAGGCGGCTAACCTGGCTCAACAGGAGCAGGGAAATGGTCAATCTTGTGGCTGAACTCAGGGACATCTGTAGCTTACTTCTCACATCAAATGCATTTCACATTCAATTCATTTCATAAACGGGCCCGCAATGCTTATTTTAGCTGGGGCTCGGACCGGAGCCCTCGTTGTCTAATAGTTTCGGCGGGATTGTCACAATCTTGCGGCAATACGCTCGCCTTTCGCCGTGTGGGTTTGACAGCTGATTTCACGCCCCGTTCCAGTGCCGCTCAGGCTAATACTCAGATCCGGAGCCGGAATCAGATCCCTGCCTCGTTCTGCCCACTCCAGAAGACAAATATTCTGTTGCTGAAAATAGTCATCAATGCCCAAATATTGCACTTCTGCGGGATCAGTCAGACGATACAAGTCGAAGTGATAGATCTTGCAGAGCGAGAACTCATAGGGCTCCACCAGGGTATAGGTAGGGCTCTTGACTGCCCCATGAAATCCGAATCCTCGAAGGAACCCCCGGGTGAGCGTGGTCTTGCCCGCTCCCAGATCTCCCAGTAAATAGATCACTGCGCCCATTGTCCTGCAACCGGGCTCACCCGACTTAGTCTGGGCATCATCGGGATTCAGGAAAGTCGCCCGCGCGAGCGCAGCGCCAAAATCCAAGGTGTCCTCTTCATCTTTGAGAGTGAACTGTTTCGAAGTCGACATGTGAGCAGCAGGCTAGAGATCAGGGTTCAAGAGTTGACGGATCAGCGGCAGCAGATCAGTGGCCAGCATGCCGCGTTGCCCACTCTCGGCAGCGGCAAGATCCGCCGCTTCACCATGGACACAGACTGCACATTGCAGAGCCTGGTCATTCGGCAATCCCTGGGCGACCAAAGCTGCGGTGACGCCGGCAAGCACATCACCCATGCCACCACTGGCCATGCCAGCATTACCTTCATCACACAAGAAAGTCGTGTCCGTGGCGAATGAACTGCGAATTAATGAGCCACTGCCTTTAAGTAGGCAAGTACCACCCCACTTCTGCTGCATTGCTGCTATCGCTGCAAATCGATCTACTTTTACCATATCCAGGCTGGTATCAAGCAGTCTGGCCGCCTCACCCGGATGTGGGGTTAGTATCCAGGTCTCCCTTTTAAGCCCAGTCTGGCCATTGTACCTGTCAGCCAACAGGTTAAGCCCATCAGCATCAATGACCAAGGGGGTTTGTTGAGCCATCTGTATCGCCAGACTGCGCTGCAAGAGGTCCTCGCCCCAGCGACCACGACCCAGACCTGGGCCCACGACAATCGCAGTGGCTTTGGCCAGGAGTTCTGCCGCGTCGAAGCCTTCATCCTCGGTACCTGCCACCATGAGCTCTGGCCTGCGCGCAAGCATACCGGCCCGGTGTTCAGATCGCGTAATCACCGAAACCAGGCCAGCACCACTGCGCTGCGCTGCTTCCGCGGCCATCAAAACCGCGCCGCCATAGCCACGGTCACCACCGACCACCACCACATGGCCAAAAGTACCCTTGTGGGACGCAGGTGCACGGGGCTTGATAGAGTCCCGAACTGAATTGATATCAATTCGCTTTACACCAGGTTTGGCTGCATCTGCGTGGAGATAAACCTCGGACGGCACCCCCAGATCACTGAAGAAAAGTTTGCCGATATAGTCAGGCGCAGAGCCTGTCAGCAGACCTTGCTTCATGCCAATAAAGGTCACGGTAATGCCTGCGTCAACCGCGCAGCCCAGCGGCTCACCGGTGTTGGCATGCAGCCCTGAAGGAATGTCTACCGCCAGTACCGGTTTGTGGCTGGCGTTTATAAGTGAAATTGCGGCGGCATAATCACCAGTCACTTCTCGATCAAGCCCTGTTCCCAGTAGCGCATCAACCAATACCGTGGGGCTGTCGCCTTCCGGCTGCTGGTAATAATCATTGAACGCGACCAGCTGCACATCTTCTTTCCGAGCCATAGCGCAGGCCTTGGCGGCATCTCCTCTTAATCGATCGGGAGATGAGAGGTACACGATTTCGCTCTGAAGACCTTGCTCAGCTGCAAGCGCGGCGATCACATAGCCATCTCCCGCGTTGTTGCCGGCGCCGGCGAACACCCGCAATCGTCTGGTTTCCGGCCAATGCTCCAAAAGCGCAGCAAAGCAAGCCCGACCGGCCCGCTGCATCAGGCTAAAGCCCTCAATGCCAAACGTGTCGATTGCGAGTCGATCGAGCTGTTGCACTGCAGCCGCCTGATACAGGTCGCGGGGCAGTCGGGAGGAATATTCAGCCATAGCTCAGGCTTCGGTTAGTGGATGGATTAGCAGACGACAGTCTAATTGAATTTTTTGATCAAACGCCGAACTAGACGCAATGTGGTTTCCAACTCTTCAGTCGGTATGTCTTCAGTGTTTTCGATTGCCCAGGGGTCCTGAACTTCCCGGAGCATATTATAAGTTTCTTTGCCATCTTCACTCAGGGTAACCAGCGCAGACCGCTTATGCTTCGGATTCTCAGTGTAGAGTAGCAGGCCATCTTCTACCATGACATCCGTAATGCGCTGCACCGCCTGACGGGATTGCCCAAGGACTCGGGCAATACCAGGCACGGTGAGGCCGGCGCTGGACAGGGCAATGGCGCCTATGACTTTCCAGCGGGCATGGGTCAGGCCTAGCTGTTTCGTCATGGCGTCGCCTTCGGCTATCAGCAAACCGTTCAGCCGAAATAGCGATAATACCAGGTCCAGAAACAGGACCCGTTTGGGCGAATGCACAGGTACCTCCCGTTTTTCCAGCCTCACTGGGATTTGATCTCCGCCACACAGAGGCTTGTTAGCAGGCGCCGATAGCGCCATAGGGTTAATGTCAGCATGTTGTCATTTACACTTGGCGCCGTCAATCTCTTATGTTGTCTGGACTCAGACAAACTAATCATTCAACTCGTGCGTCTAGTAATTCATTAGCAGCGCAGTTTCTGTCCAAGCAGATGCCTGCGACTTGGCCTGAAATTCAGGACCTATCCCTAGAACTCACATCAAGGATCAACACCATGATGACTCGCACTGCCCGGTTGATCGCCACGCTGGCTGCTGCAATCGCGCTGCAGGGCGCGGCCCAGGCTCAGCCTCAGCTCTCAGGCACGCCTGATGAACTACGAGGGTTTCTATTTCCTAGACCACATACTGTCAACATTAGCGGTGACGGCGAAATCACCGCTTACAAAGACCAGGCCAAGGTCAGCCTGATGGTGACCACGGAAGCCCGCGATCTGTCCCAGTCCATGACGGCCAATCAGGAGCTACGCAATGGCTTGATTCAAGACTTCATCAGCGCCGGTATTCCCGCTCGGGATATCAACAATTCCAAATTCTCGAGTTCGCCACAGTTTGGCTTTTTTGGACGTGACCCCTCGTCCTATGAGGTCACGGCCCGGCTCGAGGTCGAGGTCGAATCTGAAGAGCATTTGCAGCTTCTCGCGGCAGCGGCAGATGAGAACGATGAAGTCGAATTCGAAAGCACCGAGTTTGAGCATAGCGAAGCAGAGGCATTCGAAGTTCAAGTGCGCGAGTTAGCGTTGCAGGATGTCATGGAGCAGAAGGCTTACTACGAAAGCAATCTCGGGATTAAGCTTCAGGCCATCAACTTTTATTACGGCGGCGTCCAGCGCATGTCTCGCGCCATGCCTATGGTGGCGATGGAGATGGCAGCAGATGTCGCCAGCACTGCTGTGCAGTCAGTCGCGGCGCCCGCTGTCGCCCCTACATTCGATGAAGTAGAATACCAGACGTCTGTAACGGTGGTATTCGAAATTGTTAGCGATAACTAAGTGCAATCGTGGCAAACATGCTGCCACTCTTAGCCTGCTCTGCGCGGTGCTGCTCACCGCGCCAGCGAGCCTGGGTGACGTACTTGCTGACGCCAGGCTTCTACTGCAAGTAAGCAATACTGCAGAAAACTTCGAGACCCGCACCCAATCCCAGATCCGCAACATTCTCCGCACCTATGCCAGTATCGTAGCCATGGAGAGAGACGTTGAACTTCCGGCAGGAATCAGATCGACCATTGCGGCGTGCTACACCCGGGAATATGCCTGGGAAAATTTCCGGGGAGGCTTCGCAGAGATAATTGCCGAACATCTAAGCCCGCTGCAAATCCAGCTGCTCATCGGCTTTTATCGCAACAGGGGATTACCCCCTTCTCAAATCGACACCTTCAAGGCAACGATTGCCAAAGCGGAATTGATAGAAGCAAGTAGCGCCGACTATATTTTCAGCAGCAGCCCAGGCTGTGTGCATCGAGATGCTCAATTGATCAATTCTTTTATAGATTCGCAAAGCCTTCCTGCCCTGCTGGGCACCAGCCTTGAGTAAGCCCGGCCCTGAAAATTCAGACCCGGTCATGCAAACAGGCGAGCCTGCCGGGGCAGCGCCGGCCGACATCGAATTGGACAAGCAGGAGTGGCGAGAAGCCCTTGAAGACATCCTTGCATGTTATGGCACCCAGGGCGTGCAGGAAATCCTGGCCAGTCTCGGTAACTGGTGCGCGGAACAACAACTGCCGGTGCGAGTCGGCAACGTCAACACCCCTTATCTGAACTCCATTCCTATTTCGCAGCAAGCAGACTACCCTGGCGATCTTGAACTTGAGCAGCGGCTGGAAAACATCCTGCGGTGGAATGCGATGGCCATGGTGCTGCAGGGCCAGGATGCGGGAACTGGCGTGGGCGGCCACATTGCGACCTACGCTTCTGCGGCAACTCTGATGGAAGTTGGTTTTAACCATCTCTTTCGCAACCAATCAGAGAGCTACGGCGGCGATTTAGTAATGCTGCAGCCCCACACCTCGCCCGGCATCTATGCGCGCTCCTGGCTAGAAGGACGCTTGAGTACCGCGCAATTAAAAAATTTCCGCCGAGAACTGCAGCCTGAAGGCGGCCTCACCTCCTATCCCCATCCGCGATCAATGCCGGATTATTGGCAGGTACCAAATGCCTCCATGGGCCTGTCAACACCCACAGCCATCTACCAGGCTCGATTTGCCAAGTATCTTGAGAATCGAGGACTGAAGCCCCGGCGTGGCGGGAAAGCCTGGTGCTTTATCGGTGATGGCGAGGCCGATGAGCCGGAAGTATTGGGAACGATTAACATCGCCTCAAGGGAGAAGCTGGATAACCTGGTTCTGGTGATCAACTGCAATTTACAGCGCCTGGACGGCCCGGTAAGAGGCAACAGCAAGATCATCCAGGAACTTGAGGCGTCCTTCACTGGAGCGGGTTGGGATGTGATCAAAGTCATCTGGGGTGGTGGATGGGACCGCCTGCTTGCCGCCGATAGTCAGGGCATGCTGCGCCAACGCATGGAAGAGTGTGTGGATGGAGACTACCAGCGTTATTCGGTCCTGCCCGGCGACCTGCAGCGAGAGCATTGGGTGGACGGTAATTCCGAACTGGAACAGATGATGAACGCCCTGTCCGACGAAGAGGTAAAACAAATCAAGCGCGGCGGACAAGACCCAGAAAAGACTTACGCCGCCTACTCCAGGGCTGCAGCCAACATCGAAAAGCCCACGGTGATATTAATCAAGACTGTTAAAGGTGATGGACTGGTGGATGCTGCCGGCAGTAATACTGTCCATCAGAAAAAGAACTTTGATACGGTGCAGCGTATCGCGATAGCGCGTAATTTCGGTATTCCATTGAGTGAAGCCGAAATCGAACGTGCCGCCTTCTATCGCCCCGATCCTGACAGCGAAGAAATCCGCTATCTGCACGCGCGGCGGGAGGCTCTGGGTGGCGCCATACCCGAGCGCAACAGCAACTGCATCAGTCTGGCCCCACCGCCATTGGAGCGCTTTGCCAGCTTGTTGCGCAATCCCAGCAATCGACCCCAGTCCACCACCATGGCACTGGTGCGGATCCTTTCAATCTTGATGAGAGAGGACGGGTTAAAGCAGTACATAGTCCCAATCGTTCCCGATGAGGCGCGAACCTTTGGCTTGGAGGCCTTATTCAAAATTGCGGGCATTTTCTCCCTGCAGGGGCAACACTATACGCCGGTGGATGCGGACACACTGGTGGCTTACCGCGAGGCAGAAGACGGTCAAATCTTGCAAGAAGGCATTTGCGAAACTGGCGCCCTGGCTTCTTTTCTAGCAGCCGGCACGGCTTACTCGATTCATGGCCTGCCGATGATCCCGTTCTATTTTTTCTATTCGATCTTTGGCTTTCAGCGCGTCGGGGACATGATCTGGACCTGCGGCGACATGCTCTGTCGCGGCTTTTTGATTGGGGGCACTGCAGGCCGGACAACACTGAATGCCGAAGGCATTCAGCACCAGGATGGACATTCTCAGGTCATCGCCAATACTTACCCCAACCTGAAGAGTTACGATGCCGCCTTTGCCTACGAACTGGTGGTTATCGTGCGCGAGGGAATCCGCCGCATGTACCAGCAGCAAGAGAACATCTTCTACTACCTGACCGCTTACAATGAGAATTATGTAATGCCTGTCATACCAGAGTCAGAGGCTGTTGCTGAAGGCATCATCAGAGGAGGCTATTGCTACTCTTCAAGCGAGACTATCGAATCCTCGCAGATACACCTGCTCGGCAGCGGCTCGATCATGCAGCAGGTGCTGGCGGCTCGCGATCAACTTGAGACGCTCGATTACAGGGTGTCAGTCTGGAGCATTACCAGCTACAACGAACTCTATCGCGAGGCTGAGTTCTGTGAGCGACAGGCCAGGTTGCACCCGACTGAAGCGGCGCCCCAACCTTACATCAAGGCTATGTTCGCCGACACTAGCGGCGTTTATATTGCAGCCTCCGACTATATGAAAATCCTGGCCCGCAGCATCGCCCCTTGGATGCCTGCCAGCTACCAGGTCCTGGGCACAGACGGCTATGGCCTGAGTGAGTCGCGGGAGGAGTTGCGAGACTACTTCGAGATTAGCGCCGAGCACATTTGTCATACAGCACTGGTGCAATTACTGCGCACACAGACCAAGGGCAAGCGCCGTATTCAGTCGCAGATTGATGCCTTGGGAATTAACCCGGATAAACCAGATCCAGCACTGCGCTAGATCCCGTGATACGTCTTTTGCGCACAGGAATCAGTGCGTCATGGAATACATCAGGTAGTTAATACCAAGTCGGTAGGCCGAGTTAGCGTAGCGGGTCGGATACGCCTGATGATAAGTATGCTCCCAGCCATCACCCATATCTGAATTCCAGTTGATCAGCACCATGACGCGACCTGAGTCATCAAGGATGGCGTGGTTGCTGGCATAGTCGATCCCCTGCTCGCCAAAGTCATCGGAGCGATAAAGCGCCGGAATCATCTGTGGGCCATCGATATCGTAGTAGACATGGAATATCTCATGGTCAGACTTCAACTCGACGATTTCGCGATCTGGAAAAACCTGACTGAAGGCCGCGTAGAAATTGTCCCACTGGCGCTGCCCCCAGAAATCATCGATTAACAGAAAGCCACCCCGCAGAAGATATTCGCGCAGGTTTTCGATCTCTTTGGGGCTGAGCACGATGCCGCCATTCTGGCCAACTTCCAGCATGTAAAGAAACGGATAATCAAAAATTTGCTCGTCGTCTAAGCGCAGCACGATGGGATTGCTTTCGACCTTGATATTGGTCAGCCGTGACACGCCCCGCAGGAAATTCATATCCGCATCGGGGAAGTCGATTGACCAGGTGCCATAGCCGAAGCCGCCGCCCCAATAGGTATCAAACTGTACCCTGACGAAGTTAAACTCGCCTGAGTCTTCAACGCCCAGATCGTAAACATCAGCATCTGTACCCGCGATGGAAGGGAATACCTGCGCTGCTCCTAGCCCGGGCAGCAAGCTTAGCAACAGCACTGCAAGCAATCGAATTGGCAAGATTTTAAGCATTTACACTCATCAAAAATTAGGAACCAATCAAGTGTGGCTATATTCCGCGAAGGGATCAAGCACACAGAGCCAACTTATCCGCAAAATATTCGAAAACTTCCTTTCCATATTTCAAATACGATAAAACCGGTCAGCGGTCGTGACATAAGGATAGGCATGTGGCCGGTTTGCTTGTCCCTAATTTCTCAGAACCCCTATTTCCAGATTGCCCCGCCTATCCAAACCATGCAGCGCTTACCGGGGCAAAAGCCCGCATCGCTTTGAACGGCCTTCATTACTGCAGGGTTTTAAGCTGACCGGATGAGCAAAGAAACGCGTTTGGGAAAGCGGGGCCTCAACGCAGCGAATCGCAATAATCTTCATCACTCACAGCAGGCGTGAACCAGATATAATCGTAAGCGGGCTGGGCACCAAACTGTTCGAGGTATCGCGCAGGCTCGTTTTCATCTACAACGACTTCCAATAGTGCCAGGCTGACTATGTCTTTGCGCTCCAACTGCACATCACCTGCAAGCAAGTAGTTTGGGACGCCTAGATCGTGGCGCACATGATAATTACCAGCGAGCAACACAGCCATGCCATCCGGAACCCTCAGGTTCTTTGCCATGGTGAAATCTCGCGTCTGTTGGACCCGTACCATTGGCGGAAACTGCGATTCCGGCAACATGCCGCAATGACTCTCGTCGATATCGCTGTTGAGCTTTGCCATGGTTTCGGCATCGAAAATATCTGCGATTGCCGCGGGGGTTGGTGCGCCATATACCGCTCTCACAGTCTCCAGGCTTATGTTTCCTGCAGTTACTGGCACAGAGCCATCATAAGCAGCACGAAGAAGCGGCCCATAAAACTGCCAGTCCCAGCCCTGTTCATCCCAGTATAAAAACTCCTGCATCGCTGCATCTGAAGCGAATTCTGTTTCTAAAAACCGGCTCAAGGGCTCAGAGGCATTGCTATCGAGCATCTCGAAAGTCATTTGGCTTACAGCACCGTCACTGATCAAGCGCTCAATTACAGCTAACTGAATCGCGTGATGATCCGGGTTGTCGTGTTTCTCACCTAATAAAAGATAACTGGCACTAATCAAACTCGGCCAAAGGTTATCTGGACTAATAAACTGCTGTTCACGGCTGCTCCAGATTTTCCCCACCAGCTGATGATCTGCATATAACACTGACTGCCAGTTCTCAGGGTTATCGACCTGCGCCGAGAGTGGGTGACTGAGAGTCAGGACTGCAATGACAGTGACAAAGATTCGCATGCTAGTTAGTGCCTCCCATCTGCTCCCAGTTACCATAAATTCCATCGTCCCAAAAATTCTGAAAATAGGCGATCGCGGACAGTTTTTCGTCATCAGTTAGAACCTCAGCAAATGCTGGCATTTTGCCGCCGAAGGGAATGCCGCCTTCGTTGACGACCTGCATGAGCAGGGACAGAGGATGATGCCAGGCATGGGCCGTGCCGTTCAGGGGCGGCGGTGGAAACGAGCCGTCATCCAGTTTTTGGCGCCAGTCTGCAGCCAGGCCCTGGGCTTGGTCGCCATGACACTCTGCACAGTGACCTTGAAACACTACTTCACCAGTCGCAACCTGGGTGGATGTATACCAGCGGCCCGGCACTTTAGCCTGGCTTGCGCTGGTGGCACCGCTACCGGCTTCCGAACAGCCCACCAGCTGCGCGGCAATGACAACAAACAAGGTAACTGGAATGCTCCTGGCCATCGCTCAGACTTCTTTCTTGGGGTAATCGAATTCTTCCAGCCTGGCGCCGCGCTCTTCGATCTCACTCCAGCTTTCGATTGGCAGACTCATCTGCACCAGACCACAGGTCGGAATATTGTCGATGGCAGCCCCTGTCATCAGGTTGGCAAACTCGGTTATCGCCGGGTTGTGGCCTACTAGCATGGCCGATTCAAAATGATCATCCACCAGGCGGGCAGCTTTCAGGAACATACCGACCCCGGCGAAATACAGCTCGGGATTGCTGGCAACCTCATCAGCATCGAAGCCCAGTTCCTCCGCCATCAATTTCGCAGTGGTTTTAGCTCGCACCGCGGGACTGCAGATGATGCAATCCAGCTGACTGCCCCGCTGCTGGAAGCGACTGGCCATCTCTGGTACATCCCGTCGGCCACGGTCCGCCAGCGGCCGCTCAAAATCCTTCAGCTCTGGGTCATCCCAGCTGGATTTGGCGTGGCGCAGTAAATAGAGCGTTTTCATGGAATGCGTCAGAACGTTTTCAGCGGGTGAAGAAACCGGTTTCAGTGCCCGCAGACAGGCATCTCAGCCTTATACCCCAATTACCTGACCAACTCCAGAAAAGTTCAATTGCTAACGAAACTGCGAGGCGGACCGAAAACTAACAGTGATCATTCTTAATGTACGGCGGTGTCCACCAGACCATTGGCAATCACCACACCCGTGAAAGAGCTAGTAAACATGCTTAAACTTAATTCGCTCGTCATTCTCGGCGCGCTGACCCTATTCGGCACTGCGGCAATGGCGCAGGAGGAAGAATCCGGCCTCACCACAGAAGTGGAGCTCGGCGCCGTCTACACCAGCGGTAATGCGGAAGCTGAAAGCATTAATTTTCGAGGAGAGGTCGACTGGAACCGAGGAGGCTGGGATTATGGCTTCTTGATTGACGGCCTGCGGCAATCCCAGAATGACGTATTGGCCGCTCAGCGCTTCTACTATGTGGCGAACGCCAATTACGAGCAGGATGAAGTGAGTTTCATCCAGACCAGGCTGGCGCACGAGGACGACCGCTTCAGTGGTTACGACAGTCAGTCTGACCTGACCGTGAGTTATGGTCGCACTACGCTGACGAATCTACAGAACATGAGCCTTACTTATGAAGCCGGTCTCGGTTATCGCCAGAGTCGCGCCGAGGTGGAAGATTTCGACGAAGCCATGTTTCGTCTTGCCGGCGACTACCAGTGGAATATCTCTGAGTCAGCCGACTTTGGACAGACTTTGAGTGCGGAAGTTGGTAATGAAACCAGTATTTATCGCTCCGAGAGTAGCATCGAGACGCGAATTCTGGACAATCTCTCGCTTAGATTCTCTATTTTCGTTAAGCATCAGACTGAAGTACCCGTTGGGCGCAAGAAGACTGATACTGAAACCGCCATTACCTTCGTAATGAATTTCTAGCAGGTATTCCAGGAGTCCCGCGATGGGAGGTCTGGGCGCTGCTGATGAGGCCCAAGCATGACACCTGTCGCTCGACTCTATTGGCTAATCGCCCTGTTCTGCCTGCCACTCAGCCTGGTGTGGCTTCATGCCAGCCTCGGTGGCACATACGCCCCTGACACACTCGCCGCACACCCCCTGCAGCTACTCCTGTTCCTGCTGACGCTTGGCTGGACAGCTGTGGGTGGCTACGATCTATTCTTCAGCCCGAGTAATCTGCGTCGTAACTACCCGGTACTGGCCAATATTCGCTATGTCCTTGAAAAATTTCGGCCTGAAATTCAGCAATATTTTATCTCCAACAACCTGGAAGAACGCCCTTTCAGCAGGGAGCAGCGCGATCTAGTCTATCGACGGGCGAAAAACCTGAGTGACACCATTCCATTTGGCACCGAGCGTGACATCCTTGCCGAGGGGTATCGCAGCCTGCTGCACTCAATAAACGCAACGCATCTTGATGAGAGCCATGGTCGGGTGACATTCGGCGGACCAGCCTGCAGCAAACCCTATAGCGCTTCCAGACTCAATATCTCGGCGATGAGCTTCGGCTCTCTCAGCGGTAACGCCATCAGGGCGTTGAACAAGGGCGCCAGCCTGGGAGGGTTTGCTCACAACACCGGCGAAGGCGGCTTGAGCCCACATCACCTGAAATACGACGGCGATATTATCTGGCAAATCGGCACGGGTTATTTCGGCTGCCGCCAGAAAAACGGACGCTTTGACGACGGCGCTTTCGCGGACAGGGCCAGCCGCGACTCGGTCAAGATGATAGAAATCAAGATTTCTCAGGGTGCAAAGCCCTCTCATGGGGGCGTCCTCCCCGCCGCCAAGGTGACCCAGGAAATCGCTGACATTCGCCTGGTGGAAGTTGGCCAGACCGTCAATTCGCCTCCCAGCCACCCTGAATTCTCCACCCCGATCGGCCTGCTTGAGTTTGTGCAGCGACTCCGAAATGAAAGCGGCGGCAAGCCAATAGGATTTAAACTCTGCCTTGGGCATAAGCATGAGTTTCTCGGCATCATCAAAGCCATGGTAGCAACCCAGATTGCGCCGGACTTCATTACCATCGATGGCTCTGAGGGTGGCACTGGTGCAGCCCCTGTGGAGTTCACCAACCGCCTTGGTGTGCCCTGCCTCGAAGCGACCTACTTCGCCAACCAGGCGCTGATCGGCGCCAATCTGAGGGACTCAATACGATTGATCAGTTCCGGGATAACAGCCAGCGGTTTCGACATGCTGGAAAAAATTGCGGTTGGGGCAAACGCAGTCAATGCAGCGCGCTCGATGATGTTGGCGCTGGGTTGTATTCAGGCACGCAGTTGCAACACCAATCTTTGCCCCACCGGCATCGCCACTCAGAATCCTGCCCGGGAGCGGGCGGTAGATGTGGAAGAAAAAGCTCAGCGCGTAAAGAACTATCACGAACGCACCATTCACTCTTTTCTTGAGCTGTGCGGTGCGATGGGCCTGGAAGATCCGGACGATCTTGCCCCCGAAGATCTCTTGCGCCGCTCGGAAAATATAATGCGATCCTTCGTGCAGAGCTATGCTGCATTAGAGCCGGGACAGCTCTTGTCGGATGACATACCGGCATCATTCAAGACTGACTGGGACCGGGCCCAAGCAGCCAAATTTTGAGTCCACTCTGGCAATGCGCGACTTGTAGGCAGCAGCAGTTCAGCGCTACTGATCGCAAGCACGAAAAATAAGCGTATGATAATTGAGGATCGCTTTCGAGCAGGTCCAAATCGCTGTTCCCCTGGAGCTTGTGTCATGCGACAAACTACTCGACCCTTCATTAGCACGCTGTTTTGTTTTTTTTGTTTATTTTCAACCGCAGCGGACCAGGCTGACAGCCGCCTCGACGCGCTGTTTGAGCAATTGCGGCTCAGCGAAAGCCCTGTACAAATCAGGACCACGGAAAGCGAGATCTGGTCAATCTGGCTGACCCACCCCAATAGTGACGTTGAGCGCCTAATGGTGCTGGGCACAGAGGCCATGAACGGGCGTCAGTTTCCTGAGGCACTGTTAATCTTCACCCAGATCGTAGAGAACTTTCCTGAATTCGCCGAAGGCTGGAACAAGCGTGCAACCTTATACTACCTGGTGGGGAACACAGAAGCGTCTGTCAGCGATATAGAAAGGACCCTGGCATTGGAGCCGCGACACTTTGGCGCGCTGTCCGGGCTGGGGCTGGTTTATCTGCAGCAGGGCAAGTTGACCCAGGCCAAGGACGCGTTTGAGAAACTGATTGCTGTCCATCCGAACAGTCCCAACGCTCAGGAAAACCTGCGCCTGGTGAATGAGCAAATTGCCGTAAATATTATCTGACGCCGAGCGCAGCTTGACTCGCTTTATGTCGCCCACAAAAAAAGGGATGCTCAGAAGCACCCCTTTTTTGACAGAATCAGTTAAGACTTATTCCGCGCGGCTACCAGTCACTGCGAAGGCGCCGAAGTCGCTGCCGAATTCACCAGAGACGGAATCACCTTCGACTGAACCTGAGAAATCGAGCACAAGAGTCTGGCCTTGGGCGTCTACCTCAGCGGAAAAAGTGATGCTATTGCCATCGTACATAACGCCTTCGATTGGCGCTTCACCCAGTTGATCTGAGCCCATCATGCCAGACCCGTCGGCATTCAGAGTCAGGGTGGCAGGGAGTGCACCCAGGGGAGTGTTCATTTCTACATTCCAGACGCCAACGCCAGGAGGAGTAGAAGCAGCACAGCCAACCAGCACTAGCAGGGAAACTGCCAACCATCCGCTAAATAATTTTTTCATACTAAAATATTCCTTTTGTCATTCACTCAGGGTTTTACCGTTAGGTTTTTACAAAGGAAGCCTGGAGTCACCGTTCGGTAAAGCGCTGTACTTTAACCCCAACTTCTCTTCTGGATCTGCCTCAATTGCGAACCGTCTTCCCTATTGTCCTGTTAATAGCGCGGCAGTCAACCTCAATAGGCGGCAATATTGGGCGTTTTACCCCAAGCGACCCTCAGGGAATAACCCAGGCGTCGAGCCAAGTTTGCTCTGACATAGAGAATTCGAGCTCCTCAAGCAGCGCCCGCTCGATACCCGGCATATGCGCGGCGCCGTAAAACAGACTGATGCGCTGTCCTGATCCGTCGCTCAATACCTGCTGCAGTTCACCCAGGGCCGCCGCATTCCGGTCGCCAAGAATTGTCACCTGGGATTCCAGCTCAGCGCCAATAATCAATCCACCACTACGCCCCAATTCCTGCGCCACCAGATATTTCAGCGCCTGGCCCTGGTTGTCAGCCGCCAGCGCAGTCAGCAAGGACAAAACCGTGAAGGACGAAACTGCGCCACTGCCATTTAATCGCGCCTGCTGCTCGCTCGCCATCTGCGCGGCGGCGAGATTCATAAACATCGTGAAGAAATTTTCATTCTTGGCATCCATGATGGACCTAAGCTCCTGCATGCTTAGGTCGGCATGGCGAAAATTGTCTGCGCCATAGTTTATCTCCTGCAATTGAAACTGCAGCTGCAGATAGCTCGCCATCGCGGCTTGCACGAATCCGATGGCAGAACCACCATCATCGCGTGCCTGCTGACTCAGGTCAGGATCGGGCTCACTGGTGACCAGCTCGTAAAGCACCACATCGCGCTGTTCAAAATAGGCATTGAGGGCCTCGTAATACGCAGCATCAGCAATATGGACAGCAGCAACCAGCTCAACCTCTGTTCCATTTTTTGCTACATAGCGATTTATCGAGGTTTGCAGCTTGCCTTGCCATTGCTGACCATCCTCAACGAATCGCACGAACTGGGCATGGGACGATGGTGTCACTAACAGAGCGAGCATTGTGAATACAATAATATTCAATATGTGCCATATGACCCTTTTCATTGCGGGCAGGATCTGAATCGGCTCAAAATTACAATTGCTGTTTGTAAATATCTTGATTGCTTTCATCACCAAGCAAGCTCCAGAATCTGCAGTACATCATCAACTGATAAAATTGCGCGAGGATTTCTTTTCACCACTGGATGCTCAAACGCGCGCTCTGCAATTTCATCCAGCTTAGATCTCGGCACATTCACTTCCCGCAGGGTCGTGGGTAAGCCAAGAGAAGCAATCAATTTTTTGACGACGGCGTGAGCTGGCGCCGTTGGTCTCCCCATGGCCGCAGCAATTGACGACATCTGTGCTTGCAGCTCTGACTGATTCCATTCGAGCACCGCCGGCAGCATCACACAGGAGGTGTAACCGTGAGGAACCCCGCACAGGGAGCCAAGAATGTAGCCGATGCCATGGCTCGCGCCATGGGGCACAGTACCCAGACCACAGCATGCCAGCCATACGGCCTGCTGGTTTTCATTCAATGCCACTGCATCCGACAAACTTTCTTTCACAGTTGGTAACGACTCGCTGAACAAACGCATAGCATGTAGAAAATGGCCGTCGAGAAAGGGTGTGCTGTGGCCAGAACAATAGCCTTCCACGGCATGATCCAGAGACCTGATTGAGGTGGATAACCAGAGCCACTGCGGTGTGTGTGCAGCCAATATCGGATCATAGAGAATAGCTTGCGGACACAGATGTGGCCCTTTGTAGCCTTCCTTGCTGCCAGTCTGAGTATTCAATATGCCCGCATTGTTACTAAATTCCGCGCCCGACAAGGTGGTCGGAATGGCAATCTGTCGAATCGATGCCGCAGCCGAGAACAAACCAAAATCTCCGTGCTTGCCCCCGCGACTGCCATCTCCCTGCTGCGCGTACTCCAGAAGATCTGACTCGGCATGCAGATCTTGTTCCATCGCTAACTGCACGAATTTGCAAGCATCTATTACCGAACCACCACCAATACTCACGATTACATCAGCATTGCTGCTGCGCACGCGATCCAGCAGGGCCAGCGCGTCTTCACGCGGCGTATGGGCGCTAACGCCGGTGCTGAGGCCAGCAATGCCAAGAGGCAATGCTTCCCGCAGACCCTCGAGTTCCGCGGTAGCAGTGGCAAGACTTTTTGATGCGACTAAAAATGGACGCTGGTATCCGTATTCTTGCAACAGCCTCGGTAACGCGACCTCGGCGGGTTCAGAAAAGATTACCTTGTGCAGCGCGCTGTATGTAAATTCCATGATGCCTTGCTTACTTATGAAGCGAACAGCGAGTGTATGCCGATAGCACCGCTGCTTGCCACTTGCACATCGAAATAGCACCTTTAGCGCGGTACAATCCAGAGATAAAGAGCAATTGTATAGCGAATTCGCCGACTCAGGCGCTGGACTAAGAGGTCTTTGATCATGGCAACTTTCAAGATTAACGGTGAAGAGCACAGCCTGGACGTGGAGCCCGAGATGCCCCTGCTTTGGGTGCTGCGGGATGAATTGGGCATGACCGGCACCAAGTTTGGCTGCGGTATTGCGTCCTGTGGTGCGTGCACAGTCCACGTCAATGGCAACGCGGTGCGCAGCTGCGTTCTACCGGTATCAGCAGTGGAGGGTCAGGAAGTTACAACAATAGAAGGGCTGGCGGAGTCTTCGGTCGCGTTTTACGAACCAGGCGCACTAACCGCAGTGCAGCAGGCATGGATTGATTACCAGGTGCCGCAGTGTGGTTACTGCCAGTCCGGCATGATCATGGCGGTTTCCTCCCTGCTGACAGTGAATCCAAACCCAACTGACGCCGAAATTGACGCCAGTATCAATAATGTCTGCCGCTGTGGCTCCTATCCTCGGGTGCGTAAAGCCATCCGTTCGATAGCTAGCGCATAAGGAGGTCACGCTATGAAGATTTCCAGAAGACGTTTTATTCTGTCCAGCGCAGCTGCAGGTGGCGGCGTGTTGATTGGTTATGCGGCGACCCGTCCCAGCCGCCACCGTGTTGCCAACGATACCCTTGCACAGGGTGAAGAAAGGTTCCTGACGTCTTTTTTAAAGATCGAGCCTGACAACAAGGTTATCGTTTATGTAAATCATTCCGAAATGGGCCAGGGTAGTCATACAGCACTGGCCATGATGGCGGCGGATGAGCTGGATGCGGCCTGGGAAGACGTTGCGGTTGAGCAGGCACCTGCCACCGATCTCTATGCCACCGGTGATATGGCTGTAGGGTTTGCTGGTGAATTTGGTGTACCTGCCTTCCTGATGCCACTGATCGAAGCCAGCGCGATGAAGATTGCCCAAATTGGCAACCTGCAAACAACCGGTGGCAGCGCTTCCATTCGCTTCACAGGCCAAATGGGCATGCGCGTGGCCGGTGCGGCCGCCCGCCAGATGCTGATTCAATGTGCATCTGAGCAGTGGGCCGTACCCGCGAGTGAATGCACTACCGCACTGGGCTATGTCCAGCACAATGCCAGCGGTCAGTCTCTCAGTTATGGTGAATTGGCAGATGCAGCAGCTGCCCTAGAGCCGCCAGCCGAGCCAGTATTAAAAGACCGCTCTCAGTTCAACATCATGGGCAAGGCGATCTCGCGCGTTGATATCCCCGCCAAGGTTGACGGCAGTGCCTTCTACGGTCTGGATTATAAAACCGATGACATGTTATTCGCCGCAATTCGATTAGCTCCCGTTTTTGGCACCAAACTGGTGTCAGTAGATGCCAGCGAAGCGCTGCAGCGCCGGGGCGTGCAGAGAGTCATCGAGCTGGAAGATTCCGTCGCGGTTGTCGCCGATAACTATTGGCGAGCAAAGGAAGCCCTCAGGCTGGTCAAGACTGAATTTGAAAGCTCTGATAACGACGATATTTCCAGTACAGATATTGCGGCTCGGTTTGATGCGGAACTGGAGTCTAGCGGGGGAAGTGAAGATTTTGAACTCGGGGACGCCGGTGGCAATCTGGAGCTGGCCGAAGATCAAATAGAAGCGAGTTACCGCGTGCCTTATCTGGCCCATGCCCCTATGGAGCCGATGAACTGCACGGTGCATTTGCATGACGGCATTGGTGAAGTATGGACCAGCACCCAGGATCCCCTCGCAGTGCGTGGCCGGGTCGCTTCCGTTGCCGGGCTGGGTGAGAACGATGTTACCCATCATCCAAGCTATCTCGGTGGTGGATTCGGTCGACGTCTGCCCTTTAACTGGAACGTGATAGACCACGCAACCAAGATCGCAATGGAATTTAGTGTTCCGGTTAAAACCGTATTCAGCCGCGAAGACGACATGCAGCAAGATTATTATCGCCCCGCTGTAACGTCCAACTTCAAAGCAGGTCTGAATGGCGACGGTAAGGTCATAGCCTGGCAGAACCGCTATACCGGGCCGGTACAAACTCCGGGTGCGGCGCATATTCCCTATGACATCGCCAATCAGTCCATCAGATATGTCGACGGCAATACCCATGTGCCCGTCGCTGCCTGGCGTAGCGTGGACCACTCGCAACAAACTTTCTTCACCGAGTCATTCATTGACGAGCTCGCTCACCGAGCCGGCACCAACCCCTTTCAATTTCGCATGGAATTGCTGCATGAACATCCACGTCATCAGGAAGTTCTGCGCGTTGCTGCTGAGGCTGCTGGCTATGGCAGGAATTTGCCGCCGGGCCATGCGCTGGGACTGGCAGTTCAGGAGAGTTTTGGCAGCATCTGTGCTGAAGTAGCCGAGGTCTCTATCGACGCAAATGGTCGCCCTATAATTCACAAGGTAACCGCTGCAATCGACTGTGGCTGGGCGGTAAATCCGGATACCGCCGAGGCACAGATAGAATCGGGCATCATATTCGGACTGACTGCAGCGATGTATGGTGAAATCACCATTGAAAATGGTCGGGTCGCACAGAATAATTTTCCTGATTACGAGATGGTTCGCATGGCAACTTCACCCGAGATCGATGTGCATATTGTTGAATCCGGAGAAAGCCTGGGTGGCCTCGGCGAACCTGCCACGCCCCCTATCGCTGCAGCGGTTACCAATGCGATTTACATTCTCACAGGCCAACGCATCAGGGAATTGCCCATCAGCAGGCATGACTTTTCACAAGGCAGTTCACTCGCGGGAGGATGAGCAAGCCATGTTTGGCAGCAGACCTGAGTTCATCGCTTTCCTCAATGTCGCGGTTGCTGCTACTAATTTGGTTAAATGTTTAGTCCATTGTTACGTCAAGCACTAGATCCTCAGGACTGCTGCCGAGTCGCTCCGAATCCTGTCAAGACCAAGGCAGAGTCCATTGAGTCTGAGGCACAGCCCTCGCCGTGTTAAACTCTGAGAAAATCCCAGCCTGGTAACGTCAGTGCCCTTACTTATAATTGGTTTACTCCTGTTTCTACTCCCTCACCTGCTGCGTGAGTTAGGGCTGCGGGACAGGCTCATCGAAACCCTGCCGTCTGAGGCCGCCTATAAGGGCGCCTTCAGCCTGGCCGCCTTCCTTGGGCTCGGGCTCATTATTCTCGGCAAGGGACAGGCCTCTTTTTCCATGGTGTGGCAGCCTTTTTTTGAATGGCGGGTGTTGAGTCATGTGCTCATGCTGCCTGCTTTCATTCTGCTTGCCGCCGGCAATATGCCATCCTCACACTTAGGCGCTACAGTGCGCAATCCGATGGTGCTGGGCGTGGTGTTATGGGGAACTGCTCACTTGTGGGCAAACGGGGATCTTGCTTCTGTGCTGCTGTTTGGCAGTTTCACAGTTTGGGGGCTGGTTAAATTCACTTCGCTGGCGCGGAACTACGAACTTCCAGCAAAACCCCCTCGCATTATCTGGGACATCATCGCCGTGGTGGTTGGCCTGATCCTTTATGGGCTCATTACGATATTTCACGGACAACTTTTTGGAGTAGGATTGAGTCTTGCCTAACGTATTTCGCACCTTACAAACCCGACTCATTGCGTCGATCATTTGCTGCCTGCCCTGTGTCGCCAGCGCCCAACAGTTAAACCAGACAGACTGGGAAGGAGAGTGGCTGGCAGAAGGCACCCTGTTCCGGATTGGGGTCAAAGTTGAAGACGGTATCTTGAAAGTCAGCCAACTCGAATCCATGGGTCAGGTCTGGAGTAATGAGGATGGTGAAATCGACGGTAACATTGCCAAAGTCCAGGTAGATTACGCAGGCGCCTCCGGCATCATTCAGGCAGAGTTAGTCAATGCGGACACCGCTGTGCTGTTTGCAGCGAGCTGCCAGCCCGACTTCATGGTGGTATGTGTGCTGTCGAAGGATCGCCAGGCTGTCTTTAGAAAAGTTGACAGCCCGGCGCTGGAATCGGATCAACTCGGCGTTGATAACTAGATCTCGCCGATCGATTTGATGACCTTGCCTACGATGCCATATTCAATGGCCTCTTCGACCGTCATCCAGTAATCCCTGTCTGTGTCTTTGGCAACGCGATCCAGTGCTTGCCCGGTCTCGTCAGCAATAAGTTGATTAATGCGCGCGCGCATTTTAACTATCTGCTCAGCCTGAATCGCGATGTCAGTTGCATCACCTCTTGCTCCGCCAAGCGGCTGGTGAACCAGGTATCGAGTATTAGGGAGTGAGAACCGGTTTTCCTTTTTAGCCGCCAGGAAAATGGTTGTCGCAGCGCTGGCAACCCAGCCTGTGCCAATTACCCTGACTTCCGGTTTGATAAATTTAATCATGTCATAGATGACATCGCCTGATTCCACATGGCCGCCGGGCGAGCTGATGTAGAGAGAAATAGGCTCGTCTCCATCTGCCGCAAGCGCCAGCAAGCGTTCAGTTACAGAGCGCGCCAATTTGTCGTCAATATTCCCGAAAATCGTGATCGATCTGGATTTGAAAAGCTTCTCATCCATAAACCCCGAGCGTGAGGGGTTCGTATTGTCCTTGGAGTCTTCGTCCTGATAACTGTGCATGCATTCGTTCCTCGCTAATTTACTAGCTCTTCTTCAATTACTTCTGTGACTGCTGGCAGACAATCTGCTTGCTGGGATCTGATGTAAGCGATCAGCTTCCATAAATCGTTCTGCCCCTCTGGAAAGTTATTTCCAAACCCGACCATGCGCGTGCCTGGGATACCTGTCGTGACAATTCTAAATATATCTTCGCTGCTGCTGCCGTAGCTCGATTGACAATCAAATAAATCGACGTCCTCACCTTGCTCCGGCTCATCGCCATGACAATAATTTGCGCAGCTTCCAACAAAGATGCTGTAGCCCCGTTCAATCGCCGACTGGTCGGTCATGTAGACCTCAAGCAGGCTCATACTCACGTCGGACTCTGTCTCTGAACAGGCACTTAGCAGCAGTGTGCTGCAAAATAAGATGCCAGCGAGACTGGGAAATCTTGTGCGCTGAATTCGCCGCATGCCTGATTACTCCGCTTACTCCGCTTACTCCGTTTACATCGACTATTGCGCGTCTGGCAACCGCCACATTGGCACGCAGATTAAACAGATTCACCCGGTGATTCAATAACGGGCGTTTCTAACTGCCGGTATGGGTCTCAACACCTAGTGGTTTGAAAGTTATGAGTAACTGCGGCAACAGAGTCAATGAACCTGTGAGCGCGACCAGCATCGCCAGACTGGTCAGCAGGCCAAACACAATCGTAGGAATAAAGTTGGATAAGGCCAGAATAGAGAAACCTGCCACGATCGTCATCGATGTGAAATACATGGCGCGCCCAATGCTGTTGTGACAGAAAAACATGGTCTGTCGATAGTTGCCGAAACGTGGAAACTCGCGCTTGAAACGGTGCATGTAATGAATCGTATTATCCACGCCGATGCCCACAGAAATTGCCGCGATCGTGATCGTCATGATATCCAATGGGATATTTAGCCAGCCCATAATGCCAAGTACGAATGCGGCGGCAATGGCGTTGGGAATAATACACAGCACCGCGATAGAGAATGAGCGAAACAGCGTAAGAAACATCAGCATGATTGCCAGCATGACAACGCCGAGAGTCAGAATTTGCGACTGGAACAGACTCTGCAACACATTGTTGTACATCACCAGAATGCCGGTTATCCGCACATCCTCCTCCGCAAAACCGAACTCTTCTTCAACGCCGCGCTCTATTCGCTGCAACAGTTCGTTGCGATTCAGATCAGGTGCCGATTCGATCACGCGCACATTAAAGCGGGTTTGATTGTCTGCCACCGAGATAAAGGGATTGAGTACAGTGTCCTTCAAGGCCTCAGGTATGCGGTTGTATAGAATCGCCCACAGAAAACCATCAACCTCCTGGTTGCCGTTCAGCGCCTCGGCAAGTTGCACAATAGCACCGAAAGACAAGACCTTGCCGGTCTGTGGATCCGCGTCAAGATACTCATGAATGGCCTGTATCTGCTCCATTTTGGGTGCAGTGAACCAGTAGGCGTCGCTATTGGCATCACTGTCGCCAAAACCGTCTCCAAAGCCATCGTCAAACCCATCATCGAAGCCGTCATCAAAGTCATCACCAAAACCATCACCGGCCTCAGGCAGATTGACTACCACATCAAAAGACAAGGTTCCGCCGAGTTTTTCATCGAACAGGCTCATGCCTTGGTAAATTTCAGTACTCTCACGAAAGTAGTCGATAAAACTGTTTTCTACTCGCAGCTTGCTCAGGCCAATCAAGCTGAATAGCAAAATCAACCCATATAGCACGAGCACATTGGTTTTTAGTTTATCTGTGGCACGCGCCAGAAAATCAGTCAGGTTAAGTCGCAGATTCGCGCTGACCTGACTCTCATCCTTTTTCAGCAGACTCATGATGGATGGAAAAAGCGTGAAAGCAACAACCAGCGCGGTCACCACACCCATCATCATCATCCAGCCAAAGGTTATGATAGGCAGGATGCCGCTGACGATCAGGGACCCAAATGCAACTGCTGTCGTTAAGGCGGTATAAAGGCAAGGCCGAAACATAGACAGCACTGCGTGACTCAGTAGTTTGTCGTGATCACTATAGTGCCGGGTCGCCCTCAATTCCCTATAGCGCACCGTCAGGTGTACTGTCAGGGAAATAGTGATAATCAAAAGCAGGGAGATGAAATTAGATGACACTACAGTGACACGCCAATCCATCAATCCCAGCACACCCACCATGATGGTACCGGCCACGGCGCAGCACATCAGCGGCATGGCAACCCAGCGAATTTTTCGGAATATCAGGCCGAGTGCAAATATAATGAGCAGAACTACGGCACTGCTGAAGGTACTAAGGTCGCCCTGCACAAAAGTCACAAGATCATCGGCGATCATGGGCGCGCCGCCCAAATAGATCTCTGCTCCGTCTCGATAGCGGTCCAGGGTTGCTCGAATTTCCCCGATCATTTCATGTTGCCGATCGGCAGCCTGCACGCTATAGACCGCGTACTCATCTTCAACCGCAATCAGTTCCGCCTGCTGCTCTGGCGTAATCTCTCCGTCCCGCGCCAGCCTGCGAAGCTCTGTGCGACGATTGACCAAGGAACGCGCCGTCTCATCTATTGCGAAGCCAACCTGCATGCCGGCTGTTTCTCCATCCGGGCTCAGCAGGGCATTACGAAATACTGGGCTGGAAATGATCTCTTCCCGCGCCGCTGCCAGGTCTGTTTCTGGATCCAGCAGCGTCAGATAGTCTTCAGAGATTCCGGTGAGCGGTGTGTCGCCGAATATTGGCACATTGAGAATGCTGTCCACAGACTCAACCCGCTCTATGCTCAGCAGGTCCTCGCGCAAACGCGTCAGGGTCTCCAACTCGGCTGGATCGAACAGGTCTCCGTCAGGGGTGTAGGCTACGGTTACAGAATCGCTGGTGCCATAGCGATTATTGATTTCCCGGGAGAACTCCAGATCCGGATCATTTTCCAGCAGCAGGGAATCAGCGGACGCATCCAGACGAAAGTGCTGCGCATGCCATGCGAAAAAGGCCACAACCACCAGCAGTCCTGCGATGACGAGTCGGGGCCTGCTGAATACTACGTCGCTATAAAGCTTGGCGATCGAAGACGACATTTTTACGGTGCACTACTCAAATTGGGCTGTGACTATACGCGTTTTCACAGCAGTTATCGATGAACGATGTTGAACTTTAACGACGAGAAACGGGAACGGGATGAGTGTCCGGAGCCGGCCCGAACACCCGGCTGAATGAGCTTATCTCGATTGCCCCGCAGGCTCAAATTCGAACCAGCGGGCGACGGCTTGCTGCAGAATGCTTTCTGAATCAGTTGCTGAATCTCGGAATGCGCTGGAAAGGAGGTTAAGCAATTGTTTTCTATGCATAAAATAATTGCGAGAAGAGACCCAAACTGACCTCGCAGCCCTGCAACAATCTGTAATTTTGCGACGAGCCGAACTGGGCGCATCTGGCTAATATTGCTACTATTATCGGTAATTGTCAGAGACAAGCTTTGCCCCGGGTGATCCGCGGACTTGATACGGGAATGCTGATGGCAGCCTTGGCAGTGAAGCCGTGAATTAGCGCCGCTACTTGTCTCGATGTGAAACCGATGACAAGTCATTATGTATGATCAAGGTCAAGGCATCGGCCACAAAAGACGCGGAAGATTAGAGAAGGCAAGAAAAGCCAAGAGCCAAGAAAGTGCTAGATAAGGACCGAAGAGACAGACGTCCAGGAGTTAGAAATGAATTTACCAAGCAAATTAATCCTCACAATCGTTGCCCTCGCGTTCTCAGCTGCCGCGCTGGCAGACGAGTGGCTGCGTACGATTCCAGAGTTTGAGTTGACCGACCAGCACGGTGAGACCCACACCCTCGCAACCTATGAGCAATATGACTACGTGGTGTTCTACGTACAGGGCGTTGGCTGCCCAATCGCCCGCATCGCGCTGCCCAACTACCGAGCGGTAAGGGACGAGTATGCGGACAAGAACATCGGATTTACCATGTTCAACTCAAATATTCAGGACAACCTGCCCCGCATTACAAAAGAAGCGAACGAGTTTGGCATCGACTTCCCCATCATGAAAGATGAGGGCCAGCGACTCGCCAAGGCACTGGGCGTGGAGCGAACCGCCGAGGTGTTCGTGGTCAATCCGCGCACTCAAGAAGTGCTGTTCCGAGGCCCAATTAACGACCAGTTGGGGTACGAGACGCAACGCAATGAGGCCAGCCAGCACTACCTGAAAGATGCCCTGAATACAGTCATGGCAGGTGGTGTGGTCAATATGGACGACATTCCCGATTCCAAGGGTTGCCTGGTCGCAATCTTCGATACTTGATTAAAATCTGGCGAGTTAGAGAAATCAGGCAATAAAAAAGGGAGGCTTAGCCTCCCTTTTTGTGTAAGGTGTAAAATAAATCGCTCGCTGTTAAGTGACTTAGACTCCAGTTACGTCACTAGAGTAAGAATGATTCCGCAGCGCCCAATTTACCCAGAGTCAAATAATCTGGGTCTTTGGTAGCGCAGAGCAGACTGATCGCGTGCTACGTTTCGCAGGTCAATAAAGTTCTTTTAGGTCTTATTGCATTGGTTCCAAGTCAAGATGAAATACCCGTCTACTTAGTGGACGACGACCTCGATTTGCTGGATGCGCTTGCCCTCTATCTAGCGCAGGTTGGCTTTAACCCGGTATTGTTCAGCTCCAGCCAGGCGTTCCTGTCTTTTGATGAACTCTCTGAGAGTGGTTGCGTATTGCTGGATAACCACCTGCCAGACATGTCGGGACTGGACGTTCAGAAAAAACTCAGCGCGCGCGGCGATAAACTGCCCATAGTCTTCATGAGCGGCGACAGCCGCTTCAAAGATGTGGTCGCCGCCATCCAAGGTGGGGCCGTGGGGTTTTTGGAAAAACCTTTTTCACTGGCAGAACTGAAACCTGCTATTGAGGAGGCGTTGGAGCAAGCCAGGCAGCAAACCGAAGCACTTGCCGAACTCAGCGAACCCGATATCCCATCCCTCACTCGGCGTGAGAAAGAAGTCTATAAGCTTGCGATCAAGGGCTACTCAATCAAGAAGATTGCCTAAGAACTGGACATTTCAACCAGCACGGTCGAATTCCATCGCAGTAATATCTTGCGCAAAGCTGGTGTCACCAGCATCGCCGAGCTGATTGCCCGCGCGCTCGAGTCGCGTTAACCAGGATTTCGAAACAATCTGTCTGCACTGTCTAAACTGACTTCAAACTATTCAACGAAGGCACGTTCAATCACGTACTGCGCCTTGATACCTTGCCGGGATTCCTTGAAATTCCAGCCATCCAGAATAGTGCAACAATCCTTCAGCATGCTTGGGCTGCCGCAGATCATGAACCGGTCATGCTCAGCGTCTGCAGTCGGCAGGTCCAGGTCAGAAAACAATCGCCCGCTTGTCATCAAGTCTGTAAGCCGACCCTGATTCTTAAAGGGTTCCCGCGTGACCGTCGGATAGTAAACCAGTTTCTCGCTAATGGTTTCTCCGAAGAATTCATTTTCAGGCAATTGCCCGAGGATGAAGTCCTGGTAGGCAAGCTCGCTTTCATAGCGCACACCATGGGTCAGAATGACGCGGTCAAAGCGCTCATAGATTTCCGGATCCTGGACAATGCTGATGAATGGCGCCAACCCGGTGCCGGTGCTGATCAGGAAAAGATTGCGACCAGGCAGCAAATGATCCACCACCAGGGTGCCGGTAGGCTTGCTGCTCACCAACAGTTGATCTCCAACCCGGATGTTCTGGAGGCGGGAAGTAAGGGGGCCGTCTGGCACCTTAATGCTGAAGAACTCTAGCTCCTCATCATAGTTGGGACTGGCGATGCTGTAGGCACGCATCAGGGGTTTGCCTTCAACCTCCATACCCAGCATCACGAAATGTCCATTTTCAAACCGCAGCGAACGATCTCGGGTGGTCTTGAAGCTGAACAGCGAGTCATTCCAATGATGAACGTCGGTAACATTTTGAGTAGATAAGGCCGCCACAGCAAACTCCTCCCGAATTTTGGCGAAAGCAAGTTTAACGGCGGGCGATATATCTGTAAAATTGATTATATTAATATAATCTATCTATTTATTAGATATTGGCCGATTTTTAAATACAGGTTCAGCCCAATGCACTTTTCTCTAAAACAGCTCGAAGTATTTCTGGCGGTCGCCAACCACGAGAACGTCAGTGTCGCCGCCAGGGAACTCTCAATGTCTCAATCTGCCGCCAGCACTGCCTTAAAAGAATTAGAACAACGCTTCGAACTACAGTTTTTCGATCGGATCGGTAAGCGTCTTCAGCTCAATGAAGCAGGCAGCGCCCTGCGCCGCCGCGCCGCAGCCCTGCTATCTGAGGCGTCAGAATTGGAAAACAGTCTGCTCACGCATACTGAGGTGGGTGAGTTAAAAGTCGGGGCTACCTTGACCATTGGCAACTATCTCGGAATCGGCATCCTGGCGGATTTCATGGCGGAGCATCCAGAAGCACAGGTGAAACTCACCGTGGAGAACACGGCATCCATCGCTCACAAAGTACGCAATTTTGAGCTGGACATAGGTCTTATCGAAGGCGAGTTGCAGGATCCGGATCTGGAGATAATCTATTGGCGCGATGATGAACTCGCACTGTTCACTGCCCCGGATCACCCACTGGCAGGTAAGAAATCCCTCAGCGAAGCAGAGCTGCTGGAGGCTAACTGGATTGTCCGCGAGCCCGGATCAGGCACCCGCCAGGCCTTCGATCGCGCCATGACCGGCATCCTGCCTAATCTAAAACTGAGATTGGAGCTGCAGCATACCGAAGGCATCAAACGGGCTGTAGAAGCGGGTCTGGGCATTGGTTGTTTGTCCAGGCTCACTCTGGAAGAGGCTTTTAAAAGGAAAACACTGGTACCATTGGCGGCGCCGCAGCGACACTGGCAGCGCAAGTTCTATTTCGTGCTGCACAAACAGAAGTATCGAGGAATCGGTGTGACCAGCTGGATGTCTCACTGCCGCAGGGTATAGCGCAAGCGACAAGTGAACGTATTAGTGAACATCATCGTAGAAATAAAATGAAACTGGACTTATCAGCCCTTGCCAATCGCGTTGCGACCCTTTGTGTTGAGCGTCGCCTGGCGTTGTTCACGGCCAGTGGCCTGATGATGGTCATGCTGGCAACCGGCATACTGTTGACCAGTTTCGACGGCACTTTCAACGCCTTGCTGACGGAAAGCGACCCTTACCTGGACGAACTGGAAATCATGGATGACGAGTTTCCGATTCCAACGGAAGCGGCGTTCATCTTTGTGGCCCCCGACGGTGGCACTATTTTCGATACCGCAATACTGCGTGCGATTGAAGACCTGCGAGAGAGCTATGAGGTCGTCCCACTGGCCGACTACCTGTCCACCATCATCAATTGGGTCTCACCTGAAACCCAGCGGCGCCTGTTCGCCAAACGCGTCAACGAATATTCAGAGGCTGAACTCAGCGCACTTGCCGAAACAGCCATACAGGATCGCCTGCTAACCAATAACTTACTGGCCAAGGACGCCAGTCTCACCTTTGGAAACCTGTCCCTGAATGCCCGTGATGCCGATGTTGACCAACGCATGGAAATCGCAACCGCGATCACGCAGCTCAGGGATGACATTCGGGCTCGCCATCCCGATGTTGAGCTGTACGTCGGCTCTGACTTCATTCTGGAACAAAGCAGCCAGTCCGCCATGATCAAGGATCTCACCAGCCTGCTGCCCATCGTAATAATTATCTGCGTGCTAGCGATCTGCTATTGCTTTCGCTCCATTACCCTGGGTGCAAGCATCCTGATCCATGTCTTATTCACGACAATCTGCACGATAGGCGCTGTGAACTACTTCGGATTTTCCTTTAACAGCATTTCGGTGATTGCACCGCTGGTGGTGATCATCATCGCAGTAGCCAATAGCGTCCACATTATCTCTATCTATAAACAGGCGCTCGCATCGGGCATGGATCACCTGCAGGCCATGCGCCACAGCCTGGCCTATAATTTCCAGCCAATATCGCTGGCCGCTGTAACCACGGCAATTGGGTTTTCCTCTCTCAACATGACCTCATCTCCCGCGATTCAGGATTTCGGTCGGATCGTGGCTATCGGTATCGTCTTTGCCTACAGCCTCACCTTTACGCTGCTCCCCGCATTAATGGTGTGGTTCTCGCGACTTGCCGGCAATACTGAGACTCAGAGTTCCCACTTTCTTCAGAATGGGCTCGACCGGGTGATCAGTTTTACCCAGTCTCGGGATAAACCCATTTTCCTCGGTTGCACGGCACTGGCAGTCTTCACCGCAATGTTGCTGCCGCTAAATGAAACTGATTTTAATCGTCTGGACTTCATCGCAAATGATGATGAGATTCGCGAGTATTACGACAAGGTTGCTGAGAATATGAATCGCGGCCCGGCCCTGACCTACGCGATAAAAACGCCAGTAGAAAACGGTGTGGTAAATATAAAGTTTCTGCGCGAAGTAGAAGCGTTCACGAACTGGATGACCAGTTTGCCGCGAATCGAGTCCGTTGGCAGTCTCAACGATGTGCTGAAAACGATTAACCAGTTCATCAACGATCAGGACCCGGAGTACTACTTCCTGCCTGATGAAGAGAGCACAGTAGAAAATTATCTTGACGCCTTCGCACTGGTAAACAGCAAAGAATTTCCCATGAGCGGATTCATTAATGATGACTTCTCCGCCATCACAGTATTCGTCAACGCCACCCAAATCTCCAATCAGGAATTGCTCGACCTGGATCTCGAGATCACGCAGCGATTTTCAGAGGAATTCAGTGATGCCACTCTGATTCACGGCAGTGGCCTGCTCGTGTTTTCCAGAATGGATGAATTGGTTACTACGGAACTACTGCAGGGCTATTCTGTCAGCCTCATGCTGATCACCTTAACCCTGATATTTGGCCTCGGCAGCCTTTATTTTGGCATCCTCAGCGTGCTACCGAATCTATTGCCTGCGACCATGGTATTCGGATTCTGGGCACTGTTTGTGGGCCAGCTGGATCCTTTCGTCATGATGCTGTTCAGCATCAGCATTGGTCTGGTAGTGGACGATACCGTGCATATACTGAGTCACTATCTCGAGGGTCGTCGCACTGGCGCAAACCAGGCCGAAGCCGTTGCTCACTCCATAAGAGTGGCAGGCCCAGCACTCACAGTTACCACGCTTGTCCTTGCGCTGGGTACGACAATCCTTATATTTGCCAACACCATCTATTTTCAGCAGTCCGCCAAACTGCTGGTGCCTATTGTGGTGCTAGCCCTCGTGCTGGATTTGCTCTATTTACCCACGATTCTCAAGCGCTTTGATAACCGCTTTCCCGCCAAACCAATTTCGCAATCCTGAAGATCACACAAACACACCAGAGAGCTGTATTTTATTATGGTCAGCAAAGAAGAAATGATCGCCTGGTTCAAGAGCGAGTTCCCACAGGCCCGTTATGAGATTGAAGACTTCACCGCAGACAGCATTATCGTGCGCCACCGGGTAGAAGAGCGCGACTTACGGCCGGGCGGCACGGTCTCAGGTCCAACCATGATGGCACTTGCCGACACGGCAATCTATGTCGCCCTGCTGCGGCAAATTGGCTTTGTCGCACTGGCCGTCACCACCAGCCTCAATTTCAATTTCCTGCGCAAACCCGTGGCGAACGCGGATATTCTGGCAGAATGTAAGTTGCTGAAGCTTGGCAGGTCCCTGGCGGTAGGTGAAGTGTCTATCTACTCCGAAGGAGACGAGGCTCCGGTGGCCCACGCCGTTGGGACGTACTCGATTCCTCCGAAACGCTAGCTTGCGTCAGTACTAGAGCAGGCCTACCAAACACTCTCAACTAACCCTTGTACTTTCGCCACTGTGATTTAATATCGGAATCTGCTGACCTGCAGGCCGAGAACAAGCCACGGCCTGACTGTAGGGTCTCGATGCGAGGCCGAGTGCAGTGCCGCCAACTCAAGAGTCAGTTTGCTCAGGCCGTGCACTGGCGCCAGCTTCCCTTTAATAACAATTGAAAATAACCCGGGGACAACGAAATGTTTTCAACCACACAGATGGTGCGCCGGGCTGCGCAGAATCAACCCAATGTACTGGCCACCGTCGACGGTGATCGCAAGCAGACCTGGCCAGAGTATGCACACAAAATTGCCTGCTTTGCCGGTGGACTACAGCGGCTCGGCTTTGGCGACGACGATTGCGCCGCCATACTGGCCCTCAATAGTGATCGCTATTTCGAGTTCATGTACGGCGTGCCCTGGGCCGGAGGAATCTTCCAGCCCATTAACACACGCCTGGCCGGCCCGGAGGTGGAATACTGGCTGAATGACTCGGAAGCCAGCGTCTTGTTTGTCGATACCACCTTCGCGCCACTGGTGGCGCAGATCAGGGACCGACTGGCACACGTAAAGCACTTTGTTTTCGTCGATGACGGCGAGACCCCTGAAGGGTATATCCCTTATGCCGAGCTGGTCGACGCTGAGCCTGTCGCCGACGCCGGTCGCTGCGACGAAGATATCGCCGGGCTGTTCTACACCGGCGGCACTACCGGTCGCTCCAAGGGTGTCATGCTGACCCACACCAATCTGGTGGTTAATGCGCTACAAGCTGTATCCATGATGGGCGTTCAGCAAAGCGATAGAATATTACACGTGGCGCCTATGTTTCACATAGCGGATGCCTTCGTATGCATGATGGCTTCGGCGTTATGCTGTTCCAATTATTTCCAGCCAGCCTTTGATCCCCTCGCGACACTGAAGGGCATTCAGGACAATAAGATTCAGCGCATGCTGCTGGTGCCGACCATGATTAACATGGTAGTTCACCAACCGACGATTGGCGACTATGATCTGGATGCACTGGAAAGCGTTTGGTATGGCGCCTCGCCCATGCCCGAGGCTGTAATCCAGCAGGCACTTAAGGTTATGCCCAAGGTGCAGTTCTACCAGGCCTACGGCCAGACTGAAGCTGCTCCGGTCATCACCGCCCTGCTGCCGGAACGCCACACTTTTGAAGGTCCAATGGCCGGTAAGATGAAGTCCGCAGGCCAGGCCCTGCCAGGTATCGAAGTCTGCATCATGGACGACAATAACCAGCGGGTTGACTACGGGGTCGTGGGTGAGATTTGCATGCGCGGCCCTAACATCATGAAAGGCTATCGCAACATGGAGGAGCAAACTGCCAACACCATTGTTGACGGCTGGCTGCATACCGGCGACGGCGGCTACATGGATGAGGAGGGCTTTGTCTTCATCGTCGACCGGGTCAAGGACATGATCATCTCGGGTGGGGAAAATGTCTATTCGGCAGAAGTGGAGAACGCCCTTTACCAACACAAAGCCGTGAGCCAATGTGCAGTAATTGGCATCCCCCATGAGAAATGGGGCGAATCTGTCCACGCCATCGTGGTGCTAAAAGAAGGCGCGACAAGTGACGAGGCGGAGTTGATTGAACACTGCAAGTCACTGATCGCTGGTTTTAAGTGTCCACGCTCTGTGTCATTTCAAAGTGAACCGCTGCCGCTGTCTGGAGCTGGCAAAATACTGAAAACCGAATTAAGAAAACCCTATTGGAAGGAAGGCGGACGTAATGTCAATTAAGGCTTGCTGTAGTGCTGCTCGGCGGCAGGTTTCACTGCTCTCGATTTTCTGTTTTGCTTCTGCGGTAAGCCTTGCTGCCGAGGTAGAACTCACCGCGGCGACTATCGAGGAAGTGAATGCCGCCATCGATGCCGGTGAGCTGAATTCGGTGGAGTTGGTTGAGATGTTTCTTGGTCGTATCGAGGCCTACGACCAACAGGGTCCAGCGATCAATGCAGTGCTTACCTTAAACCCGCAAGCCATTGAGCAAGCGCGGGCACTCGATGAAGAAAGAATGCGCAGCGGGCGTCGCTCTCCGCTCCATGGCATTCCGGTGCTGCTGAAAGACAATATGGACACGGCGGATTTACCCACCACCGCTGGCTCATTCCTGTTGCAGGACTCGATTCCCCCCGACGACGCTTTCATTGTGAAGCAATTACGGGAAGCCGGCGCCATCATCCTGGCCAAACTCAACATGAGTGAATTCGCATCTGGCGGCGCCATGAATTCCCTGGGTGGACCAACCTACAATCCACACGATACGACACGCTCCCCTGCTGGCTCCTCTGGCGGTACTGGCGCTTCAATCGCTGCTGGCTATGCCATGATGGGGCTGGGCACCGATACTGGCGGGTCAGTGCGTGGACCTTCTTCAGCCAATGGCATCGTTGGCCTGAAGACTACCCATGGGCTGCTGAGTCGCGACGGGGTAGTGCCGCTGGCACTTTCCTTCGACACCGTCGGCCCCATGGCCAGGAGTGTCTATGACGTAGCCGTTTCCCTGGGCATCATGACCGGGATTGATCCTGCTGATGACTCCACCGCCAAGAGCGAGGGCTTGTATCACACAGACTACACCCAGTTCCTGGATGCCGATGCCCTGAACCGCGCCAAAATTGGCGTGGCCCGGGTGTTCATGGATAGCGATCCGGAAGTGGACTGGATCATCGAGTCTGCTCTGCAAACCATGCGTGATGCCGGGGCCGAAGTCGTAGACATTGAGATACCGGGCTGGCTGATGGACGTGCGCGGTCGCTTTTACCGGGCAATTCGCTACCGCGAATTCCGCGCCCAGATCGAAGACTATCTCGCCACCATTGGGCCTGAGTATCCCAAGACGCTGGATGACATCATCAAGCAATCCATGCGCCTGACTTCACGACGGGAAGACGGTGCGATTCCGAACCCGGGGCGCTGGAACCTGATGATGAGCGAAGATGACAGCGGTGAACTGGAGGACTATGAGTATATCGCGGTCCGCGATCATGCCCTGCCGCTGGTGCAAAGCGTCATGGCAGGGATCATGCGCGACAATGAGTTGGATGTAATCGTCTATCCCACGTCGACGACACGCCCAGGCCGGGTCGATCCAGATCCCAACCCGAATGGCGCACCTGGTGGTGGCGGCTCACCGGTGACCCTGGCCAATATGTCTGGCTTTCCCGACATCATCGTCCCGGCCGGATTCACCGGCATGGGCCTGCCCATCACTATCTCGTTTATGGGACCTGCATTCAGTGAGCCACGGCTGCTGGGACTGGGCTATGCCTTTGAGCAACTTACAAAGGCGCGACGGCTGCCCGTGTACACGCCTGCGCTGGAGGGGGAAGAGATCTCCTACTGAGATCTCCAAGCAGGAGCAGCTATTGCTCGCGTCGCATAAGCTGCGAGTCTAATGCGTCCGCCGGTTGCTCGAAGCTTGCCGGAACTCTTAATTTCTGCTGCGGGCGTTTGGTACGCGTCACTCGGGATTGTAGTACGAAGAAATTGATCAGCAGTGCAAGTTTATTTTAAATGACAGGAGCAGAGGGGTGCAGGATCACCCTGTTTGAACACTGCCTTCGAGATGAACCTGGCTAGTACTTGATCGCCAACAGATGGTCGGCGGATTCAATCAGGGTGTGACTAATCTCAAAAGCTGGCATCGCTGTGTCAGCAGAACCATCTGAAGACGGTGCGATGATGAATAAGGTAAGTGACAGGACGGATATGGCGTAGAACACGAAAACTCTTGTTTTCATTATTGTTTTCCCCTGTTGTTTTATTTATTGGGGTAATTAAGCGATCTAGCTTTCATCAGGCTGCGCCCCTTGTAACAAATTGTCACGCTTATTATGCGCATTCCCGATTTGCTGATTTGCTGATTCGGCAGGGTAAGACCTGGCGAACACAAGTGCATTACACAGTCGCCAAAGCGAATCTCAGGACTCCAGGATGAGTCAATGAGTGGCCGGTGACAGCGTACCAAACCGAAGCAATAATACTGGGCCCTGCCATAGCCTGAAAACAGGCTTTTCCCGCAGCCTGCCAGTCACCCTTGCCGCGATGACCCAGAACCGTCACTTAGCCAGGTCCTGTGCCGGTACTTAGGCTGACTAGTCTATGAAATTACCGTCGAATCATTTAACAAGCGTAACAGGACAGTCGACCTGATTTGCCACCGCCTGACTCACGCTGCCCAAAAAAGCACGCTTGATCCCGTTGCGCCCGTGGGACCCCATAATCACTAGGTCAACCGCATTCTCCTTAACATATTTCACTATTTCTTCTGCCGGGTGTCCCCAAACAGTCACCAACTGCGGTTCCGAATTAACCTCTCCGAGCGCGCGGGAAGTATCCGGCAACTCTTTTTCCTGTACCTGCTTCTCCATCACGCCACGAATTTCATCCACTGATTTCATGCCACCTGGCACCCCCTCATAGAACTCACCTGCACCCCAGGCACTGGCACTGGCACTGGCACTGGCA
>Ga0181559_10000127_pt1 | contig 60890 bp, 49 predicted proteins | sample 011ome_21_FD_133752 | JGI IMG/M metagenome (GOLD analysis project Ga0181559, IMG submission 133752) | Coastal salt marsh microbial communities from the Groves Creek Marsh, Skidaway Island, Georgia - 011508AT metaG (megahit assembly) | ecosystem: Environmental > Aquatic > Marine > Intertidal... | reverse complement strand
CCATAGCGGCATAATTGACCGCATGAAGCTTGTAATTGCGTATTATCTGTTCATCAATTTCCTTGGCCACACCTTCAGCAGTCACCGCATCATTAAACTGAATCTTTTCACCATAGGACACATGTACATCTCCCTTCTCTCCAACCATGCCGGACAGAATGCTTTGCACATCTGAATTTTCATCTTTCTCAAATTTGCCGGTGTTGTCGATGGTATACAGCTCTTCCGCCTTGGCTCGATCGCAGGGGTCAAACTCATAAGAAATGGCTACCGGTACAATATTCAGCGAGTTAATAGATTCCTGCAGGGTCAGTTTTAACGTTGTATCACGGTCTGCCATATGCAGCATCTTTATGATGGCAGTTTCAGTCTTATCTATACCATCCTTGGCCCGCCCTTCGCGCTGGGCAATCCAGACATTCTCACCTTCCTTTATGCAATGGTGAATATAGGCGGATAACTGTTTGCTGGCCTTTAAGAGGTCTCTGCCCTGAACGGAGCGTTTCACGATAAAACTTTTATTCAGTTTCATCAGGTCAGTCAGAAATGGTCGCTGCAACAGGTTGTCACCTATAGCTATCTGAAGCGTGTCCAGCCCATGATGGTAAATCATGTAATTGCACAGCGCCGGATCCATGGTGATATCCCGGTGATTGCTGATAAAGAGATAGGGCTGGGCGGTATCGAGTTTATCAAGCCCTGAGCTGGTCAGGCTTGTTGTTGTACTTTCGATCAACTGATCCAGGTATTTTTCAATAACAAGCTGCACATCATGGATAGTCTGGACACCGACCATTTCTTCCGTCAGCGAGCTTTGTACCTTTCCCGTAATGAAACCGGGAAGGAATTTAAACAACAGGGGATGCATGAACTTCCCCATCGCCCTGCACATTGCGTCGTCTGTGAGCAGTCTGTCTACGACAGGCCTTACCTCATCATCTCGATAAGGCCTGATGTCATCAAAATCATTCATACGGGGGATTATTTCCGGGCATTTAATTCAGCCCAATTGATAAAAAAGCAATTTTAAAGGTTTGGGGCGTAAAAAGGAAAATTGTCTCGATATTAACTTCCCCGGAGATATCCCTGGATCTGAACGATCATGAGATAGCCAAAGACCACCAGGCAAAGAACCAGTAAGGTCTTGCTTTTCCAGTGGTTGGCATGGTTCTGGAGCCATTGTCGAGAGTTATTCATATAAAACAGTAATGCTGCCAGCAGCGGCATGAAAATCGCCCCTGTGACGGTATACGTGATCACTACCCAGACCGGTCGTTCAAGAGCCAGCATGCTCATTGGCAAAATAGCCAGGTAGATAAGATAGCCTCTGTAAGCTTTGGTCCTGGAAATACTGCTGTGCGATTCAAGCAGGTGTGCCTGGCTGCGGTAATGGTAAATAAAGTTGGCAAACAGGAATGGCACTCCGTGCCAGACACCAATCATTGAACTGAAAACTGCCCCCCAGAACCCAAACAGGAAAATCCATTTGCCACTTTCTCCCATGACGGGTACCAGCTGATCAGCTACAGCAATCGCCATGTTGTTACCGGAGACAACGTCCGGCTGTACACCGGCGGAAACTATAACAATAGCCATGCCAAATAATGCAGTGAGTCCATAGGCAACTGCCAGATCAATGCGCATTGCTGGAATTTTCTCGCTGCCCTGCCAGCCTGCCTCACGCATCCAGTAGCCATAGGACATGATGGTGATACTGCCTCCCACACCCCCGATAACACTGAGCACGTATGCCATACCGGTATCCGGTACCCTGGGAACAAGTGTATTGGAAAGGATGGTTCCGGCGTCAGGCAAGACTTGAACAGCGCAGATCAGCACTGTAATAAACATCAGGCCGATAAAGAATTTCATTGCTGTTTCGAGGGTTTTGTAGGCGCCAAACCAAACAATCACCAGCGCCACCAAGGCATGGATGACACCCCACCACGCCACCGAAATACCGGGAAAAAAGGCATACGCGGCAAGACCGCAGGCAGCCATCATTGCGGCAGCCACCATGAAGGTCCATAGCACCATGTAACCAAGAAAGTACCAGCTGAAAAAACGGGGTAATTTATCGATCCACCCTTCCAGCAAGGTAGTACCCGTAGCAAGTTGCCAGCGGCCAATGCCTTCTGTGAGTCCAAACTTGAGCAAGCCCCCGAAGACCACTGCCCAGAGCAGTGTTGTACTAAACTGGGCTCCGGCGACAGAGGCCGCCACGATATCGCCTGCACCAAGACCCGTAGCAGCAACGATGATGCCAGGGCCTGTAATTTTCAGGATGTTTAAACCCTTCATGTTTCAATACCAAGCCTGCCACACACCTGCAGACCATATTCACGAAGCTGGTTAAGCAAATCCTGTCGCTCGGGTTTCTCCTTGGTCAGTTCATCAAGCCGAGAAAAGTAGCTTTGTGCATCAAGACCTACCTTGTTTGGATTGTCAGTAAGCTGCTCAATACACCAATGCTGCCACCTCCCCTGATCTTCTGCAGAAAGGGTGTCGGGAAAATTACGCGCCCTGTAGCGAAACAGCATTTCCGGCAGACGCTTGTCCTGGAAAGGGAGATCAATCTCAGCGAGTACATCTCCGCTGGCTCCGCGGACTTCATTCATCATGTTGCGATCCTGGTCATTAAAAAAACCACCACCGTAGAGCATATGGTCAGGGTCGTTGATATCTTCATACTCAGGCTCAGTGAATACCTGTAAGAGTTTTGCAGAAAGATCAGCACTTGAAAGCAGTTTCTCCCTGTTGGCAGCGCAGGCATCCAGGTTTATGTCATATTGATGCGCAGTGTCATCATTCAGCACTGACATCGGAGCCAGTGCCGGACATTTATTGATATGTACTGTCTTGAGCGCAATACGCTCCTCCCCTTCTTTCAGGTCACTGGCCCGGGAAAAAACCAGGCGGCGAATTGCTTCAGCATCCATTTCACGCCATTTATCGGGATCCTGCCCCAGGTCGGCCACGATGATGCCATTCTGGTTTGCCGGGTGCATGGTAAGTGGCATAACGACAGCAAGGCAACCGCGCGTAGATGGAAACATCCCCGACACATGCAGGAGCATATTTCGGCTTTGTAAATCGAGAAGAGGTTTTACCTTGTTCTTGTTCCTGAGTTGATACAGCCAATCATAAAGTTTCGGTTGGGCGGTTTTGATCACCTTGGCCATCTCAATTGTAGCGATCACATCAGCAAGTGCATCATGCGCTCCTTCATGAGCGATTTTATTGGCAGCGGTTAAATCCTCCAGGCGAAAGCTGGGACGACCATCGTCTTTCTGAGGCCACTCTATGCCATTGGGACGCAATGCATGGGTCATGCGAACGAGATCAATAATATCCCAGCGGGAATTCCCGTTTTTCCACTCCCGTTCATAAGGGTCGTAGAAACAGCGATACAACAGATGGCGGGTGACCTCATCATCGAAGCGGATGCTGTTGTAACCACTAACACAGGTATTTGGCTGGGTGAATTGCTCCGCAATGGCTGCACAGAATTCAGTCTCTGTCAGCCCTTCATTCATGGCTGTCTGTGGCGCAATACCCGTAACAAGGCAGGCTTCGGGATGCGGCAGGTAATCCGGCGTAGGCTTACAGTACATGACAACCGGATCATCGATGATATTCAGGTCTTCATCGGTTCGAATGCCTGCGAACTGGCAGGGTCGATCCTTGCGCGGTTCAGCGCCCCAAGTTTCATAATCGTGCCAGAAAATGGTTTTGTGACTGCTCAACCCGGATACTCTGATGTCAATAGCTGCATAACACCAAGCATCCCATAATCAGAAAGTATTGGTAAGTCTTGTTATGGATATTCCCCAGCCTTTTAACCTGCCTTCCCTTCCGTTATATTCGGGGTATCCAAACAAACCAGGAAAAATAATGATGAGAAAACTGGTTGCCTCTGTACTACTGCTCGGTCTGCTGAGCCCTACACTCCTGCTTGCCCAACAGATAGGCCCTTCTGTACTCAATCTGGACGAAGTAGTCCCTGAATATCCGCGTCCCTGGGATCGTGAAGCTCTGGTAGTGCTGGACTTCACGGTGAAGAGTGATGGCTCAGTAGATGACATCAAGGCCGTTGATGGATTTCATGAACCACGCTTTGTGGAAGCCGCCAGCAATGCGATTCAACAGTTACAATTTGAGCCGGCTACCGAAAGTGGCGAGGCCGTAGACTGGCCAGGATTCAGGATCAGTGCACGCTTTTTGGTCCGCAACCAGTTTCATGGCATGCGAGCCAGTGCAAACAGTCAGCTAACTGATGCTGAAGACCTGATTCGGGAGAATAAACCGGAGGAAGCAGAGTCCGCATTAAGAGCAGTTCTGTCAGAAAACACCGAGCTCTTTTTTGAAGACGCCATGTTTAATCTGCGCCTGGGCGAAGTGCTGCTGGCAACCAACAGGCCCGCAGAAGCGGTACATGCTTTAAAGCGAGCAACTCAAACCTACCTGCCGGATGAAAATAATGATTTCAACCTGGAATCTGCCGTGAATCACAACCGATTTTTCATTATTAACCTGCCTGAAATTTTCGTGAATGACTTTATCACCACAGGATTGCAGGCACATCACACTGCCAATGCTCCACGGGTAGCAACACCAGCACCATTACAAAGAGGTGCACAGCGTGGCCAGGGAAGGCGAGGTGCAAATGAACGCCCCAAGGCTTCACTGGAAGTATTGAACAACACCTTGCTTGAGTCTGCCTACCAGCGCCAGTACCTTGCAAATATTTCCACGGGTAATGTGGCCGCTGTCATCAATACCTACAATAACCTGGAAAACCTTAACGACGATGCGATCAGTGAGCAGATGGAAAACCAGATTGAACAGGTCCGCCAATTACAGAATGCCAACCAACGCCTGACCTCTGCACAGGTCATAATGAATGGTGAAACCATCCATCATCCCTCACATCGTATCCTTGCTGCGGTCAATGTAGCCGGTGAAATAGTAAGCCTGGATTTCCAGTGCGAATCCCGTGTGATCAGGCTGCCCTTCCAGGCCGAAGTTGAATGGAACATGCCGGAAAGCTGGGGCCAGTGCGCCATCCGTTTCAGAGGCGAGGATGGTGCCTCATTTAACCTGGTGGAGTTTCCGGAATAAGGTGCGAATATTTTGAAATAGCTGCTTATTCTTTCAAGCTGATTCACCAATTAACAAACCAGGGTCCGCGGGCTGTTTCTCGCCACTCGTATCTTTAGTAATATGGGAGTATGAAGTTTTTTATTCCCTTTATCTTGCTTGCCTCACTGCTTTCGCCCACCGCATGGGCCCAGTTTGGAAGAAACTGGCGCATCGAACAAAATGATCCACCTGCCAGCGAATTCACTGCCGCACGCTGGCATTTCGGCACCAATGGCGCCATAGGTCACATGGGCTGGTCCCATAATTACCCCTACTCCGATATCAATCTGAATGAATTTCTGGAGCGCGCCACACTCCTGGACCTGGAGATGAATTCATACCGCATTATTGAACTGGGCGAACCGGATGTTTTCGACTACCCCTTTGCCTATGTATCAGAGCCGGGTGAAATGGAACTCACAGAACAGGAAGTGATTAACCTTCGTGAGTATGTTAAACGCGGAGGCTTCATTATCATGGATGATTTCGATGGCCCCTGGCAGTGGACGCAAATGCATTCGCAAATTAAACGCGCATTCCCCGACAATGACTTTATCCCGGTGCCACTTGATCACGTCGTGTTCAGTGTTCACACCCCACTGGAAAATCTGCAGGCTATGTCGGAGCATGTCCCTGGCGGCAGTATTACCTATTACGGACTTTTTGATGAAGAAGGACGCCTGGGAATCCTGGCTGGCCACAATAATGATCTCGCCAACTTCTGGGACTGGTATGAAAACGGCAGAATGCCACTGAAGCCATCAACCGATGCATTCCGTCTGGGTACAAATGCAGTGATTTATTCGTTTACGCACTGATAGGTAAAAGATACAAGATCAAAGGTACAGGGACTGATTTTCCTTGTATCTTTTATCCTGTATCTATTGAAGTGCAAACACCCACAGTACGCCACCCTGGGGAACGATATTATTCCTGCCCTGCATCTGGTCCAGTCGTGACTGCATACGCATGGCATCCACTCCCCAGCCAGACTGCACAGCGATATACTGTTTGCCGTCTACTGAAAATGATGACGGCACGCCGGTCACACCCGAGTTCAGCCGCTGCTGCCAGACCAGTTCACCCGAAGTGGCATTATGTGCACGGAAATAGCGGTCAGCGGTACCACCGGAAAAAATCAGGTTACCCCCGGTAGCCAGTATCGGCCCCCAATTGGCCAGTTCAAATTCCTGGCTCCAGACTTCTTCACCTGTGTTCAGGTTCCAGGCCTGTATTTCACCAATATGATCAGCACCAGGAACAATACTGGCGGTGGAATTAGCCGTTCCGGTGAAATTCTGGCCAGGCCTGTATTCAACAGGCACCCCTTCAAATGATGAACAATAATTGTCATTGGCAGGAATATAAAACAAGCCAGTTTGCGGGCTGTATGCCGCCGGAGGCCAATTCTTGCCTCCGGACAGTGAAGGACAGTACGAGGCAATTTTGCCCATGCCGGGCTTGTGCTCCGGATCATATTCGGGGCGGCCTGTTTCCGGGTCAATACTGGTAAATACATCCTGGTAAACATAGGGCTCTGCATCAATAAACTTGATTCCATCTTCGGTTGGCTCAAGAATCCAGAGATAACCATTTCGTCCCGCATGGACAAGCGCCTTGAAGGTTCTACCCTCCCTTTCCACATCTATTAGCACGGGTGGCGACACTTCATCCCAATCCCAGGAACCATTCCAGTGATACTGGTGGTAGCCTTTCAGTTCACCGGTTTCAACATCAAGGGCAATGACTGAATTGGCAAACAGGTTGTCTCCAGGGCGTGCTTCACCAGTCCAGGGCCCAGCATTACCTGTGCCCCAGAAACTCAAATTTGTTTCCGGGTCATAGTTCGCAGCAACCCAGATAGAGGCACCCCCAGTTTCCCAGGCACCTTCCGGCCAGGTATCATTTCCAAATTCCCCTGGCCCTGGCACCGTATAGGTACGCCAGGCCTCTTCCCCGGTTTCTGCATCCAGTGCAGCGACAAACCCACGAATACCTCTCTCACCGCCAGATGCCCCAACCAGGATCTTGCCCTTGGCAGCCAGGGGGGACAGGGTCATGTAATAACCAGATCTGTAATTAGCAACGGTTTGCTGCCAGACCACATCACCTGTGACAGCATCCAGAGCAATCACGGTAGCATCCGAATTGGCCATGTAGACTTTGTCATCGTAGAGGGCCACACCACGATTGGTGGGATGCATCAGGCTGATATCGAAGGGCATTTGCAAGTTGTAGCGCCACAGTACATTACCCGTTGCAGCTTCCAGTGCCAGCACATGATTCAGTGGCGTGGTGATATACATGATGCCGTTGTTCACTATCGGGGGAGATTGGTGACCTTCCGTGAGACCAGTGGAAATAGTCCATACAGGTTCCAGATTGGCCACATTCTCCACGTTGATCTGGTCCAGCGGTGAAAATCCCTGGCCATCATAGGTGCGGCGAAACATCAGCCAATTACTATCTTCCGGATTGCGCAGCCTTTCGTCTGTGACAGGAGAGTATTGCGAATCCTGAGCGGCAGAAAAAGAGGCAGGAAAAAAGAGGCAAGAGGCAAGGAAAACTGCGGCCATTTGTGAGTACGATTGATTATTCATTGTATTCCCCTCGAAAGATATTAAATGCCGAATGGCGAGAGTCCGGGTTGCTGAAAACCTAGCCTGCCCTCGAACTCGCCGGCTACTCCCACTTTCCCATCTACATTTTTTAACGGCAATGCTGCCAGCTGCCACGGCGCAGGACCACCTACCACCCTGGCACCATCAGCAGGATCAAACTGGGACTCATGGCACGGACACTGAAATCGCAGAAACTCACCATTCCAGTCAGTAACATCACAACCGGTATGACTGCAAACTCCTGAATAGGCCACCAGGCCATTCACACTTCTGGCGGCTGTCTCCTCGGACATCCTTTCCTGGCTGACTCGTATAAGAACCAGTTGATTCATGCGCGTACCATTACGGACATTACCAGTTATCGGGTCCATGGCCCAGGCGAACACCTGTTTTGTCTCAGTCTGCAAATCTTCAACAGCAACAACACTGCCCGCATCATCACCGTAGGCATATACGAGCACATCGCCCGGTTGTGGCGGGGTAAGACTGGCTTCATCAGGAATCTGGCCCTCTGACATGACTGGAACTGCCATTCCAACACATAAGCCTTCAAGCACTCTGCGCCGTTTTATTCTGTTGCTCAAATCCAGTAACTCCCTGGCATTATTGTTGGTATTGTCTGATTGAAGCATAAAATAAAATCCTGCTCCCGTCATATGCTGTTTTTTGCTTTCCCATAGCAATTAGTCTTACTATTCGCTGTTAATTGGGAAACACACCCCCGGAGCACTGAAATGAGCAGTATTTCTGAAACACCCATACTCGTTGTTGGCGGCGGTGCATCAGGCACAATGCTCTCGTTACAACTCTCTCGCTACGGCGCAAATTACCGCACCATCGATCGTTTACCGGAACCCGCACAAACCTCTAGGGCCATTACAGTCCATTCAAGAATGCTGGAAATATTCGAATTGCTGGATCCTGCACTGGCAACACGTTACCTCGCACGTGGTATTGAGGACAAAGGCTATGACCTTCACTATGTCCATGATGGCGAGCGAAAAGTGGTTCGTATGGGAATCGATTTCACGATTACTGATTGCCGCTATCCATACCTGTTGATTCATCGCCAGGATGAAACCGAAAAATATCTCAGGGAATACTGGAAAGAACATTTTGACCGCGAGGCAGAATGGGGCAAGAAACTGGTCAATATCGAAAAGGAAAATGGCAGCGTCCTTTCCACAATAGAAGATATCGCAACAGGCAAACAGACAAAAATTCGCTCACGTTTTGTCATCGCCTGTGACGGAATTAACTCAAAAGTCAGGCAATGTCTTGACGTCGAACAGGATGAAAGCGATTACCAGGGCACGATTCTACAAAACCTGGACATAAGACTGAATAATTTCCCCGATACTACTGACCACATTCACTACTGTGCAGGCACCGACCATTTCATGATGGTAGCCTACCTGCCGGGTGATTTTTACCGGTTGCTGGTGAGTGATCGTGGGGAGTCCGCGGATCCGGATGCCACACCTGAAGAAAACATCCAGAAGCTCATGGACCAGCATTTTGATGATGTCAGCATGGGCGAACGCATCTGGCACTCCCAATGGGAAAGCTGGGTGCGTCTGGCCAAGACTTATCGCGATGGCCAGGTCTTTCTTGTGGGTGATTCTGCCCATGTACATTCCACGACCGGGGGGCAGGGCATGAACTGTTGTATTCAGGACGCCTGGAATCTCGGCTGGAAACTTGGACTGGTGGAAACCGGCAAGGCACATTCGGCCTTACTGGACAGTTATGAGGCTGAACGCCGGCCCATTGCGGAGCAAGTCATCTGGGCCGCCTCATCCCTGCATGAAATATTCATGGGGCACGGCAAGGATATCTCCGAGCGCGGCGAACAGATGGACGACGAGGCATTCATGAAAAAAGTGGTGGGTTGCTGCTCAGGTATTTCCTATACCTACAGGGAATACGTTGAGCAGTATCCAGCCCTGGCGGATCTGGATGGCCCTGCCATTGGTGACAGGGCTCCGGATGTAGACATTGAGTCCGGGCAATCCTTGTTCAGCATCATTGGAGGCATTTGCTATACATTGCTGTTGTCACAGGAAGATGCAACCGTTCTTGAAATAGCTGAAAAATACAGCGCTATCGTCAAAGTTCACACGCTGGACAATTCCCCTGCCTTTAATGACTGCTATTCAGTCACTGCTGAACCAGTCATTTATCTGATCCGTCCCGATGGCTATATCGGATTTCGCTGCCTGGCATCGGAAGCGGAGCAGCTGGATCGCTTCCTGGCCAGTATCATCTCTGCTGACTGAAACCTACTCTGCTTCAGGTAAAGCGTACACCACGAGTTGTGCCGGCATGCCTGCTGCCCTGTTGGCAGTAAACAAGGCTATAAACTGCCTGCCATTGGCCATGTAAGTCATCGGTGAACCCTGCTGAGGTCCTCCTCCTGGTATGGCTATTCGTCCGATTTCCACGCCTGTTGCCTTGTCATAGGCATGCACAAGGGGGTGGCCATTACCACCTTCCCCGGCAATCAATAATGTTTTCGTCACCAGCATGCCTGGAATTGAGTTGACCCCGGTTGGCGGAATATCCAACCCACTGAGACGTGGATGATTGGCAATTTCCTCGGGAGTATCCCCATTGGGGATCACCCAGGCGATGTCGCCGCTGTTCATATCGTAGGCAGTGATCCTTCCGTAAGGTGGTTTCATGATGGGTAGTCCATCCACTGTGGGCAGTGGCAGTGACCCTCCCATTACGTATCGGGAATCCCAGGCACCGAAATCCGGCGGCTCCAGTCCTATCACCGAAGGATTGGTATGGGAGCCAATATAGACATAGCCAGTTTCCGGATCTGCAGCACCACCTTCCCAGTTGGCGCCGCCTCCAAATCCTGGCACGACAATAGTGCCTCGCGTACCGTCTTCTGCATTGCTTAACGAAGGTGGAGTGAATATTCCGCCGATCCTGTGCCTTGAAACCGCAGTAATTGCCGCTTCACGCAATTCTGGAGTGAAATCGATCAGGTCATCCTCACCAATCCCCTGCACATCAAATGCTGGCGGTTTGGTAGGGAATGGTTGCGTAGGTGAGGTCCACTCTCCCGGGACATCCGAAATAGCCACGGGCTGCTCCTCAATGGGCCATACCGGTTCTCCGGTTTCCCGGTTGAATACATAGGCAAAAGCCTGTTTGCTGAATTGCACGACTGCCTTGATGTCCTCGCCATCGACGTTGATATCCACCAGGATGGGATGAGGAGGCAGGTCATAGTCCCAGATATCGTGGTGTACCAACTGCTGATACCACTTAAGCTCACCTGTCGTGGCATCCAGTGCCACCAGGGACCCTGAATAGAGGTTGTTACCCGGCCGACCACCACCATAGACATCATTTGTCGCAGCTTCGATCGGCAAATACACCATACCCAGCTCCGGATCACCGGCACTGAGCCCCCAGATGCCTGCATTGCCAACATATTCTGCAGAACCGTTGAGCCAGGTTTCATATCCAGGCTCGCCACGCCTCGGGATAGTATGGAACACCCAGTTACGTTCACCTGTCCGGGCATTGATAGCAATGATGTCAGCCTTGACGTTTCCTCGCCCTGCCTGCCCACCAGGACGCAAAGCCGGCCCTATAACCACACTGTCGCCTATGATTGTGGCCGGAGAAGAATTGCCAATGGCTCCAATCAAAGGTGGATGATCATAATCCAGGTCCAGATTTTCAAAGAGGTCGACAACGCCGTTGTTGCCAAACGTTGAAACCGGGTTACCGGTGGCGGCATCCAGGGCTACTAGCTGAAACCCGGGAGTAATAACAAAAATTCGTGATTCGCTGCCATCAGTCCAGTATGAAACGCCTCGGCCGGAATTTCTTCGAGGCGCCTGTTCCCAGCGCTCCCCTTCATCCATGCGCCACATCCAGAGTGTATGACCGGTATCTGCTTCCACAGCAACAACATTGCGCCGATTACCCGCTGTGAAATACAAAATACCATCAGCCATGAGGGGTGTACTGATATTACGGAATTCCGTTTCCCCGAAATTGTCAGATTTCCAGGTCCAGGCCACTTCCAGTTCGGAAAAATTACTGGCGTTGATCTGATCAGCTGAGGAGTAACGTGTGCCACCCCTGTCTCCGCCATAGGAAATCCATTCTTCAGCGCCTGTCCCGTATTGGGCAAAAACAGCCACCGGAACAGCCGTTGCCAACAACAGTAGTACTACAGTAAACCCCCTCATTTGCACCCCCTCTTATCATTCTTTTTCCAAAGGATATGACTCCTTGGAGCAAGGAGCAAGGAGCAAGGATACATTCCCGCGTTTTGCCCTCAAGCTTGAAATTTCAATTCACTGTTAAAATATTTTCTCTGTAATCCATTTAGTTGATCCACCAGTCATTTGCTCCTTGTTCCTTGAAATACCGGCCTTGACGGTATGTCCTTGAACCTGTATTTAGTCATATAATGTCATCTCATGAATTTTCTCGGCGCCCATATTCTTTCCATCAGTCAATTTGACAAAAATGATGTGAAGGCGCTATTCCGGGTAGCTGACGAAATGGAGCCCTACGCCCATCGCCAGAAACACACACGTGTTCTTGATGGCGCCATTCTCGGCAATCTCTTCTTTGAACCCAGCACCCGGACCCGGGTCAGCTTTGGTTGCGCATTCAATCTGCTGGGCGGCCAGGTAAGAGAAACGACTGATATCAAGGCCTCAGCAATCACCAAGGGAGAGTCTCTCTATGATACTGCCCGCGTCATCAGCGGCTACAGTGATGTGATTGCCATGAGGCATCCGGTCGCCGGTTCCGTGGAAGAATTCTCCAGGGCCAGTCGTGTACCTGTAATCAATGCTGGTGATGGCCCTTCCGAACATCCTTCCCAGGCCCTTCTCGATTTGTACACCATCAAGAAAGAACTGAATATCGGGGATGACTTCGACAGCATTCGCATCGCCATGGTGGGAGATCTGAAATTTGGCCGGACAGTTCACTCCCTGTGCAAACTGCTGAACCTGTACAAGAATATTACCTTCACTCTGATTTCACCCTCAGAACTTAAAATGCCTGATGACATAGTTGAAGCATTACGACAGAACGGTCATGAAGTCATTGAAACTGAAGACATGGAAAGTGGTTTGGAGAACAACGACACGGTTTACCTTACCCGTATCCAGGAAGAGCGATTCGAAGACAGGAAGGAAGCCGATATATACCGGGGCCGCTTCCGTCTCAACCAGGACATATACACTAGTCACTGCAAACCGAATACCGTTATCATGCATCCATTGCCCCGGGACTCCCGGGCAGAGGCCAATGAACTCGACAATGATCTTAACCAGCACCCCAACCTGGCCATATTCCGCCAGACCGATAACGGGGTACTGATACGCATGGCATTATTCGTGCTCACGCTGGGTGTACAGGACGAGGTACACAAGTCTGCAGTTGAGGTAAACTGGTACACAGAAAAACGCTTTGAGTAAGTAACACCACATAGGTTGCAATCATGGATTTAAAAGCTCTATTAAAAGTAATGATTGATAAAGACGGTTCGGATCTGTTCTTGACATCAGGCGCCCCTCCGAGCATGAAGGCCCAAGGCAGACTGATGCCTATGACTGACAAGGTTCTTCCGAATGGTGCAACACGTAAAATCGCCTACTCGATTATGAACGAAGAGCAAATTGCTGAATTCGAACAAAGCCCGGAAATGAACCTGGCATTGTTTGAGGAAGGAATCGGTCGCTTCCGTGTCAACATCTTCCAGCAACGCAACGAAGTGGGCATCGTTGCCCGTAACATCAAAACCGATATTCCAAACTTTGCCGACCTGGGCCTGCCTGAAACGCTGACCAAACTGATGATGAACAAGAATGGCCTTATTCTTTTTGTCGGAGGTACAGGGTCTGGTAAATCCACATCACTGGCTTCACTGATTGATTACAGGAATACAAACTCCGATGGGCATATTATTACCATTGAAGACCCTGTTGAGTTTGTTCATCCACATAAAAAATCCATTGTTAACCAGCGCGAAGTGGGCGTGGATACAGTTTCCTATGAAGAAGCTTTGAAAAACACGCTGCGTCAGGCCCCAGACGTAATCCTGATTGGTGAGATCAGAACACAGGAAACTATGGAGCATGCCCTGGCATTTGCTGAAACAGGCCACCTTTGTTTGTCTACTCTCCATGCCAACAATGCCAACCAGGCGCTGGATCGCATTATTAACTTCTTCCCGGAGGAAAGGCATAAGCAGCTCTATCTTGATCTGTCACTTAACCTGCGGGGTTTTGTGTCCCAGCGTTTGGTTCCTACTGTTGATGGGAAACGTGCAGCAGCTATCGAAATCCTGCTTGGAACACCACGTGTCGCCGACCTGATCAAATCCGGAAAAGTTGAGGAAATCAAGGAAGTGATGGAGAAGTCTGAAGGCCAGGGTATGCGCACTTTTGACTCTGCGCTTTATCACCTCTACAGGGAAGGCCGAATCACCCTGGAAGAAGCCTTGCGAAACGCAGACTCCAAGAATAATTTGCGTCTTAAAATCTCTCTGGCGGAAAGTGAAGTCTCGGCAGATGACGCTGATGCAGATGATCGAACAGGCGGCCTGTCTCTGGTATCCGAAGATGATAGCGAAGAAGACAATATTCTTTGAATATGCTGACTAATAATTGCTATATGCAATTTCAACACCATGACTACTGCACATGATAACCTGGCAAAAATATTAGTCCTGTAAACTATTATAATCCTTGCCCGTTATTCTAATTGTTTGTGTAAAAGTCCAATCTAAAGTAATTTACAGGTACTTTATGGAACACAGGTGTTGAATCTCCCATGAAATTCGTTGCTATAGCAGTAGTCGTGTTCGCGACAGTGGGTATTTTGCTCAGCACCAGCATTCTGGACCAGTTTGGCATTGAGAGGAACTATCTCTACATCGGACTTGGTGCACTTCTGATTACCACCCTCGTCGCTTTTCGCGGCGTTTTCCTTATAGTCATCGTGTTAATCCTGAGCCTGATGATTAATATGCCCGATGAAATGCTTGAGTCATATTATCTCGACAAGGAAATTCTTATCATGGTGGTAGTCTTGATGGTCATCTTCCCACTGGTATATAGGGAATTTGCAGGCAAGAAATAAGGACTAGTGTTCGCGTGTCGCGCGAAACTCCAGATCCGGCCATCTCTCAATAGTCAGATCCAGATTAACCCGTGTTGGCGCAAGATAGGTTAGATGATCACCGCCATCCAGCGCCAGATTATCCCCTGCTTTTTTCCGGAATTCCCCAAGCTTGCTGCTGTCATCACAGTAGACCCACCTGGCAGTATGAATACTGATGGGCTCATAAACACAGTCCACCTTGTATTCATCCTTCAAGCGGTAAGCCACCACTTCAAATTGCAGCACACCTACTGCGCCAACAATCAGGTCATTGTTATTGAGTGGCATAAATACTTGGGTTGAGCCTTCTTCAGAAAGCTGTCGCAAACCTTTCTGCAGCTGTTTCAATTTAAGCGGATCTTTCAAACGAATGCGTTTGAACAACTCAGGCGCAAAGTGAGGTATCCCGGTGTACTGAAGATCTTCTCCCGAGGTAAAAGTGTCACCAATCTGAATGGTGCCGTGATTATGCAGGCCCACTATATCCCCGGAAACTGCATAATCAGCCTGGGCCCGTTCACCAGCCAGGAAAGTAACTGCATCACTGATGCGAATTTCCTTGCCTGTTCTCACATGCTTCATTTTCATGCCTTGCTCGTAAGCACCGGAACAGATACGCATGAAAGCAACACGATCCCGATGTCGTGGATCCATGTTGGCCTGAATCTTGAAAATAAAGCCTGAAAAGGCTTCTTCATGGGCATCAACTTCCCTGTCCTGGGATGCACGGTTTTGTGGTGGTGGTGCCCACTCTACAAATTCATTCAGCATCTGTTCAACACCAAAATTACCCAATGCGGTTCCGAAAAAAACAGGGGTTTGCCGGCCTTCTATATACGCCTGTAAATCGAATTCATGGCTGGCACCACGCACCAGTTCAATCTCATCACGGAAATCCTCGACATAAGAACCCAGCAATTGTGCTGCCTCGTCGCTGTCGAGCCCCTGGATAGTTTTTGTCTCACCGATTTCATCTGCATTTTCATGCTCGTAAACATGAATGGTATCGGTATACAGGTTGTAAATACCCTGGAACAATTTACCCATACCCAACGGCCAATATATCGGTGCACATTGAATCTTGAGAATGTCCTCCACTTCATCAAGGAGATCTATTGGATCGCGAATATCCCGGTCCATTTTGTTGATGAACGTGAGAATAGGCGTATCCCGTAACCGGCAAACTTCCATGAGTTTGATGGTTCTTTCTTCAACACCCTTTGCGCCATCTATTACCATGAGTACCGAGTCCACAGCAGTAAGTGTGCGGTAGGTATCCTCGGAAAAGTCCTCATGGCCTGGCGTGTCCAGCAGATTCACCACCTTATCCCGGTAGGGAAATTGCATGACTGATGATGTGACAGATATGCCTCGCTCCTGCTCCATGGTCATCCAGTCAGAGGTCGCCATACGATCGGATTTACGTCCTTTTACCGTGCCCGCTTTCTGAATCAGCTTACCCCACAAAAGTAGTTTTTCCGTGATGGTGGTTTTGCCTGCATCTGGATGAGAAATAATCGCAAACGTGCGGCGGCTGGAAACTTCTGCCTCAAACTGGCTCATAGGGAAATCAGGTTAATGAAAGGAATATGTATTTCAGCCCAGTTAGTGGACTACGTCTGACTGAACGGGCTCAGTCCTTGTGTAGAGAGGATCCAGTACCTGGTGCCTTTTAACAAGCAATACATCGTGAGGCAGGATTTCCTCTTCCTGGGTAGAAGAAACACGTTCAATACTTTCCAGCATCACACACACCACATGTTCTTCATCCATGTCGACCACAACACCGCGTTTATAGCCTGTCACGGTGTTCAGTGATATCTGCTTGCCTATTTCGCACTGGAAACCCATCTGCGAGTGATCCGTATTCATCAGGTAGTTGTCACCAGTCTGGGCCAGCCCGAAACCTGCCGCTGCAACTATATTCACGATTTCAATGGTATCAGGATCATTCAGGTCCACCTTGATGCTGCCACCGGGAACCAGCCCTTTTCCGGCTGACGTGTTCGTGATGAGTTTCAAAAACAGACTGATGTCATCTTCGTTCCATTCCAGAATCTCATCGTCACTGGAACCATCATAATCTGCAACGAGGCTGACGATATCGGTTTCAATGGTATGTTCCAGGCTTTTATCACCGGCATTAAAGGGGACGACCATGGAAACCAGGCAAAATCCCTCACTGTCATCCTGGGCCCTGAGACGCCAAAGGAAGGGGATATTGTCGTTGATTTCAATCATGAATATACAGCTAATGGAGATCTTAAAGCACTTTGAAAGGCTCAATTAGAGCTGAGCCAGCGGTTGAAATTATATCACCAGTTGTTCATTCAACGATATAAGTCCTGCATTCAGACTTTCAACTCTCTTTTCGGGATTTTTTCCACAGAAACTGTGGATAAGTCTTTGGATAATCACCTGTTATGGCAATGCACTGCCCATCATCAGGTGAACTGACTTAGATTGGTTAAATTTTAATCAAATATAATATCTATTTAAATCAATGGGTTACATTAACAATTAATATAACCTTCATAAAACCCCTATATTTTTAGACTTTTAAATAAAGAGAACATTTTTGTGCATAAATTACAGGGGTTTTTGTCACTCAAAAAATAACGAATGTTTTAACACTGTTTTTTACGGTGTTTCTGATCAATTTTCGGGGCCGAAAAATAGAGAAATTTTCAGTTACGAAACCTAACCCGGCATTCCCTGCCTGGTTCGGTCAATCAGGAGTGCATGACGCGCTGGACGATGGGATAAATGACTGTAGAAAGAAGCGCTGCAAGTAGCACATCCCTGTCAAAACCATTATCCAGCAGTACCTCTTCAGGCTGCATGATTGCCAGAGACAGAACGATGAATGCAGCGAATAGCCCTATACCACGGTTGATTACCATAGCAGCTACCAGCATTCCGGCAATGAGGAGTAACGTGGCCTCGGGTTGTATACCAAAGCGTCCAAACAATTCTGAAACAAGTGAAACACCAAGTGTTGCACCGAGAACTAAACCAATTATGACTGTCTTGATCATGGGTCACCCCTAGCTAGGCACTATCAGGTTCGATTCCGTATGTCTTCAGTCTGGTCAGCCGCCTCTATGCCTGACTGCGATTGAGCCAAGCGGTTTAATGCGAATTTGTGTGAACCAGCTAACGTTTTATGGAACCGGCCCTAAGGCCTGATTAATTGGCAGTCGTCATAACTGCCGTAAACAGTGGAAAGTACACCCGTTCAGGCAACTTCCCTCAACGGCTGTTATTAAAAACTGAATGAAATAATAGTTCTGTGGTGTACTGCTCAAAATGAAAAATGGCCGCTAAGCGGCCATTTTGATGATCTGATGAAAAACTGGTGTAGAAATCGCCAGCTTACTCTGCCACAACCCTGAGTAGTTGTTCGTAGTCAGTCAGACCCTGAAATATCTTATGGATGCCGTCCTGTTTCAGGGTTCTCATGCCATCCTTGATAGCCTGTTCGGTCAAATCAGCCAGATCAGCTTTTTTATAAATCATGGATTGCAGATCATGGGTACCTACCAGCAGTTCATGGACACCGGTTCGGCCTTTATACCCGCTATCGCCGCAATCATCACATCCAACTGCCCGGCATAATTCAACTTCATCGAGGTTGATATCATCCAGTTCTTCGAAGTGCTCTCTACCATATTGCTCAATCAAGTGATCCAGCTCTTTCTGTTCCGGTTTATAGGTTTCCTTGCATTTGCCACACAAAGTACGCATCAGACGCTGGGCAAGAATTCCCAGCAGCGCATCCGAGAAGTTTACCGGGTCCAGCCCCAGGTCAAGAAGACGGGTAATGGTTTCCGGCGCGGAGTTGGTATGCAGGGTTGATAACACAAGGTGACCTGTCAGTGATGCTTCGATACCGATCGAGGCGGTTTCATGGTCACGCATCTCACCAATAAGGATGATATCCGGGTCAGCACGAAGGAATGCACGCATTGCCGTGGCAAATGTGAACCCAATTTTTGGCTGCATCTGGACTTGCTGCAACCCTGGTTGCGTAATTTCCACCGGATCTTCCGCTGTCCAGATTTTTCTGTCCGGCTGATTCAAGTGACCCAGTACGGCATGCAGGGTTGTTGTTTTACCAGAACCTGTTGGGCCCACTACCAGGATCAAACCATGCGGATGCTTGGCAATTTCCAGCAGGTTTTCCATATTCTTGGGAGACAGTCTCATTTTTTCCAGCGGCATGGCTGAACCAGCAGCTAGCAAACGCAGTACGGCACTTTCGCCGTTCACTGTTGGCACCGTAGCAACACGAAGCTCCAGTGCCCGCCCACGTATCTTCAATTTACACTTACCATCCTGTGGCAGACGACGCTCTGATATATCAAGTCGGGACATTACCTTGATACGGGCAATCAAGGCACCGGTATGTTCGGGGGGGACTTTCAGAATTTCCCGACAAACACCGTCTACCCTGACCCTGACAATACCCGGGCTCTTATCCTTGCCTGGCTCGATATGTATATCCGATCCACCCAGGCGATCAGACTCAACGATAATCCGGTTAACCAGTTGAATAATACCTGAGGCGGCTGCGGCGCTTTCATTATCGTCCTCATCATCATCGGAATCATCAAGCTCAACACCACCTTCTTCCTGAAGGCTTTTGAATACATCATCAAAACCTTCTTCATCTTCCTCTTCTTCCTGACCGCCACCGAGAAATTTAAGAATGTCTTCGGGTAATCCCACGCGGAAAACGTAATTACGGGCATTAAGAATGCCCTGGATTTCCATGATCTTCTGGTAGTTACTGGGATCACTGATAAGGATTGTGACCTCTTCCTTGCTGCCAGCTACTGGTACCCAGAGGTTATTACGCAAATAACTTGCGCCCAGGTTTTCCATCAGGTCAACGGGAAGCGTAACGTTGGGGTCGTATCCCATATATGGCGTACGATAATACAGTTCGAGGGACTTGCCGATTTCCTGAGGTTCTATTTTGTAATCTTCCATGAGCATCTTGGAGACAGTGCCACCATAAAGTGAAACACCTTTCTCCACCTCATCAAGATCCTTGGCAGTCAGTTTGCCCTGCTGCACCAGATAATCGAACGGGCCCTGTGTACTCTGGAATTCAGAGCGGAATTGCTTGGCCAGCATCTGGGCAAGCATTTCGGCATGTTTGAGATCAGTCTTGGTAAATACTGGATCTTCCTTGTGCCTTATCAGCTGAACTACACCAAGGAGAATGTCATCCTTGATTGGCACAACGATCATCGATTTAAAAAAGAGTCCCTGGGACTCACTGAAACTTTTATCCCACTGCAAACGACCGTGGATTTCAGTCAGTTTTTCAGCGTCGTAGACATCCTCTACCAGAAGTGCTCTCTGACTCAGTGCGACATAACCAGCAAGTGATGTAGGAGTGAAGGGAACGCGAATTTCTATGCTGTCATCTTCTTCATGAGGCCTCGTATCACCCATGAAACTGGCAACAATTTCTTTCCCATTGTCTACACTCTGGAAAATGGTGAACATCTTGCAGCCCATGAGCTCAAGAATTGAGCTCTCGACTTCCTTCATGGCCTTTTTCAGGTTTTTTGAGAACTTCAGCTCTTTATAAAGGCCGGCAAGTTGTCGAACGAAATCATCCTGGGCAGGTGCTGCCGGGGCTTCATCATTCTCAACGGTTACTTCTTCTGTGGATGTATTTTCTACCACGTATATATTCCAATTCTGACTATTTAATAATTACTGCCCCGAAGCTTCCTTCCGTAGTGATAATTCCCTTTAAATACACGGGATAAGGGGCTGAGCAACCAATACTTTATGCTAGAATCTGCCAAGTATCCACGAAATTCATATAGATTAACACAGGTTGACCAGGATTCTCTCCAAACCCATACATACCCGCCTGCGTAAAATCCCTCTGATTTTCAGTATGTTACTTGGCTCTACAGGTGTTTACAGCGCGAATATCCCGGTCCTTGAAAAAGAGCAGATTAACTGGCTGGGAGAACAGATATTTACCAATGAATGTAACCAGGATCCGGCTTGCCTGACGGCATGGAATGAGGGAGAAGACTTTCCTTCCCTGGGAATCGGCCACTTCATCTGGTACCAGGCAGGTCAACAGGAAATTTTCAGGGAAGGATTCCCGGACCTTCTTCAATTCCTGGCAAACGAGGGTGCTGATATTCCCCTCTGGTTAAAGACCAGTAATCCGGAATCACCATGGCCGGACAGGAATACATTCCTGGCTGACATGGAAAGCGACAGGATGCAGATGCTAAGAACTTTTCTACTGGAAAATACAGCCGGACAAACAGCATTTATTATATCCAGGTATGAAGATGCGCTGGAGGACATCCTTAAGTCTATTGAAATACCTGAAGATCGTGACAGCATTGAAAAAAAATTTTATCGGGTTGCCAGTACCAACCCGCCTCATGGAATATACGCCCTGATTGACTACAACCATTTCAAGGGCTCTGGCATCTCAAGCGAAGAAACTTACCAGGGCATTGGCTGGGGATTGAAACAGGTACTGCTGGAAATGGAAGAAGAGGAAGATGCCTTAATTGCATTTGTGAATGCAGCAAGGCAAATTCTGGCACGGCGAGTTGATAATGCACCTCCAGAACGCAATGAATCACGCTGGCTGAATGGCTGGTACAACAGACTTAATACATACTTGGCAAAATGACTTACGAACGAAAAAACATTTCAGCGATGACAGCATATATTCCAGGCGAACAAATCGACTCGCCCGGTATTATCAAGCTGAATACCAATGAAAATCCCTATCCGCCCAGCCCGGAAGTCAGCAAGGCCATGGCCGTGTGTGATATTGACCGGTTACGTCAATATCCTCCGCCAACTGCAGGCACTCTTCAGAACTCCATTGCACAATTACATGGGCTTGAATCCGCTAATGTCATCGTCACAAATGGTGGTGATGAATTGCTGCGCATGGCCATCGCCACTTTTGTTGAGCCTGGTGAAAAAGCCGCCATTGCACGACCAACCTATACGCTGTACCAGGTACTTGCTGATGCCCATGGTGCCCAGATGATCACTTTCGAACTGGACGCCAACTGGAAACTCCCAACTAATTACGGAGACCTGTTGAATGACTCGGGAGCAAAGCTTGCGTTCCTCGTGAATCCTCATGCGCCTTCTGGCACCCTGCTTTCACTGGAAGAAATTTCTGAGGTCGCTGCTAATTACAACGGCGTCCTTCTGCTTGATGAAGCCTATATCGATTTCGTGGACCCCGACTCTGCCGCTGGATCAGAACAACTGCTTCAGACTCACGATAATATCCTGATCCTGAGAACTTTCAGCAAGGGATACTCGCTGGCTGGTTTGCGTATGGGGTATGGCCTGGCCAAACCATCCCTGATTGACCCCCTGATGAAAACCAAGGACAGTTACAACACCGATCTGATTTCCCAGGCACTTGCCAACGCTGCAATCAACGACCAGGTTTATGCCCGGAGCACCTGGGACAAGGTACGTAATGAGCGCGGCAGGGTTACTGCCTTATTACGTGATGCCGGATTCACAGTACCTGAAAGCCAGAGCAATTTTATACTCGCCACTGTCCCCCCGGGCAATTCAGCAGAAGCCATCTACCAGGGCCTGAAAGATAAAAAAATACTGGTCAGGTACTTTAAAAACGAAGATCGCCTGGAAGACAAGCTCCGCATTACTATCGGCACACCCGATGAGAATCAGTCTCTGCTTGATGAGCTCGCCGTAATACTGGGTGCCAGTTGATGGCCAGAAAAATGAACAAAAAAACCCGGAATGTCATTTCCGGGGTCATGGTCGGGGTGGCTTCGCTTTTTGCCATCATCAATTTTGCTGACATACCTGCGGACGAAGTTGGCAGTTTTCTTTTTTCCACTGCCCTGTTCTTCATCGGCATAATTGTACTGGCGTTTCTCACGGTGCTGGTGTTCAAAGGACTCAGTTGGCTTGCAAAATCTTTTTTCTCAGAAGACGAGGAAGAGCGCGATCAAAACGAGGAAAGAGAATAAACCAAACCATCCTCTCGACCCGCCAATGCCGGATAATAATCTTTTCTACGGGATATTTTTTGAAAACCAAACCCTTCATAAAGCTGAATTGCCGGCTTGTTTGATGCCCGAACTTCAAGCAGGAAATGCGCGATTTTTTGCGCCCTTGCTCTTTCCAGAAGATAAGTAAGAAGACCCTTTCCGTAACCCTTATTCTGGAAAGCAGGACGAACGCAAAAATTCAGCAACATACTCTCATCAATTACAGATGAGACGACCGCAAATGCAATGACCATTTCCCGACCTTCTATAGTCTTGTATGCAACCCAACTGTCATGTCCCGCATTAAATCCATCGAGAAACTGCAAAAGTGTCCAGGGATGGGACTGGCAGTCATTTTCAATCTTGGTAATAACTGGCAAATCTGCCTTGGTCATTTTTCTGAATAGTAGTTCTGACATGAAAGCCTGGTTACAACCTTCAGATCTTGATATTTTTCAATACAGCCCTGAGTTCTTTTTTCAGCAAGGGATTGTGGAAAATTTCATCCAGGCTACGTGTATACACGCATGACCAACCATGACCTTCCAATGAAGCGGGATTTTCACTATCCCCGTCATCTTCCTCAAATATATGAACGATCGCCTGCTCTCCCATTATCAGGAGTGTATTGAATTGCCAGTCAGAAAATTTTTGCTGAAGGTATCCGGTTAACGCTGCTGCTGCAGCCGCACGACTGTTATCAGAATGCTCTCCTTGCATCATGGGCCACTGAAAAGGTTTGTCGTCCATGGCAATGTCATCAGCCAGGATACCGGTTGCCTTGAGCGCATTGGCAAGTAAATGTCGGTGCTGAACCTGTAATTGCCCCTGCCCCATATGCGGCATCACGTTTATGATGGCAAGAGATGGGTTCACTTTGATGCAAGCCAATTTCAGCCTGCACTCTTCGCCAGCAATAACCTTAACTTCCCCGTGAGCAGGTGTATCCTCATCCAGCTCTTCCTTTTCGTGGGTTGGCGGCATGCCTGTTGTTTTTTGAGTCTCCTGGTTTACAGGCGACTGCATTTCCGGGACTGGTTCAGATTCAGGAGCTGCCCCGTTTTGCTGTGTAGATGTTTCCTGTGCCGGCTCTTCGAGCACCTGCCAGTTTTCTGGCCATTCACATTGCCGGGATTCTGGGGCACCCGGCAAGCTGCGCCTTGGAAAATAACTGTCTATTCCAAGGGCTTGCAGGTATTCCTGTCGACTATCTTCGGGCAGTGTCAAAAGCGCTCCAGGCAAGTGGATATGTCTTGTTTCATTGTACCGGGCAAGTTGGCCAATGCAATGCATCTGCCTGGTCTATCAACATCCTTCAATCATTAACCGAAAGTGAACGACTTCACATTAATGAATTGGGGTGTAAACCAAGCCTTTAGCACATCGTTTTACACAGTGAACTGAATATTCCGGCCGGTATTCATTTTAACAGTTACTGATATATGCAATTAACAGGAGCAAGAATCATGAAATTAAAAACATTGGTAATTCTCAGTGCAACTGCTGCGATTTCTGCAGCTATTCTACCGGCCGCTTCGGCCCAGGAAGGACAACCGCGATTTAGCAGACAGGTTGAAGCCATAGATGTAAGACCTGATGGAGAAAGACGCCCTGCGTATGCAAGACATCGTCATCGTCCTGGTGGCGACCCTGAGCGTCTGGTTGATCGTCTTGACACCAACCAAGATGGTTTCGTAGACGTCGATGAATTCCTCGATGCGCGACTTGAACGCGTTGATGAACAGTTCGAACGTCGTGATGACGATGGCGATGGTCTGTTAAGTGAAGATGAAGCAAGACGTCGTCCACCTCGTGATGATGTGGACGAAACCGATCGTGAACTGGTAATCGCCTGTGTACGTGAAACTATCGCCGACTGGGAAGGCCCAAATGACGTTGAAGATCGCTTTGATGCAGTTGATTCCAACGGTGACGGTTACATTGATCTGGTAGAACTGAGCACTTCGCTTGAAGAAAGAGCTTACGTGCTTTTTGACCGAATTGATGCTGATGGAGACGGCCTGTTGAGCCTGGAAGAAGTTGAGGCACACCAGGAAGAGCAGATCAATCTGCGTCGCGTTATCCGTGCCTGCATTGATGAAGTTAGCGACCCGTTTGAGGCTACTCTCTGATGCTTCTTCAATCCCCTTGACCTCAAGCGGTTATTGGCCGGGCATTGTTGCCCGGCCTTTTTTATTCACATTCTCATCTTTAATTAGCACCACTCAATGTTTATCATCTCCTCAAAATTCTGAGGATTACCCCATGACGCTTAATATTGAATCACCCCTTGTCTCTACCGGCTGGTTACAGGACAACCTGGATAATCCTAGATTGAGAATCCTTGACTGTTCCATGGTCATGCAGCCCAATGATGACGGCACATTCGGATTTGTTCCAGCAACAAGTGTATTTGAGGAAGGGCATATTCCAAACAGCATCTACGTGAATCTCGATGAATTATCAGACCAGGAACATGAATTGAATCTCATGATGCCAGCACCCGAAGTTTTAGCTGAGAACATGCGAAAAAACGGTATCGGAGATGACACAGCAGTAGTCTGCTATGACAGAAGCAACCATGCCTGGGCCTCAAGAGTCTGGTGGATGCTCAAGTCCTGTGGCTTTGATAACGCCGCAGTACTTGATGGCGGCTACAAGAAGTGGCTGAACGATAACAATCCTGTCAGCACTGAAAGCACCACGTATCCTGAAGCGGATACATTCAGCGTGCATCACCGCCCTGCGCAAATGGTAAACAAGGAAAGGGTTATCGACGCACTGGAAAATCAGGACGCCCAATTACTACACTCGCTGCCTTTGCCCATGTTTACCGGCGAGGTCAACGCGTATGGTCGCCCAGGCAGAATTCCGGGCAGCAAACATATGTATTGTGAAAACCTGATAAACCCTGAAAACAACACTTTCATCGGACTCCAGGAAATACAGGCAAAATACAACGAAGCAGGGGTTTCCAATGAGCAACCTGTGATTGCTTACTGCGGTGGCGGGATAGCAGCCAGTGCCAATGCGCTTGCCCTGACCCTGGCGGGTCACAAGGATATTGCTGTTTACGATGGCTCCCTGTCGGAATGGTGTGCTGACCCGGACTTACCCCTGGAAACCGATTAACCCAGAATACGCCGGGCTGCATTTCTTCCTGGCAGACCACTCACGCCACCCCCTGGATGGGCTCCGGATCCGCACAGGTACAGCCCCTTGATTGGTAATTCATACTGCGCCATCCCGATGCCCGGTCGTGCAGAGAACAATTGTTCCAGCGATAATCTGCCGTGAAAAATATCACCGTTCACCAATCCAAATTCTCGCTCGAGATCCCAGGGACTCAGGACCTGTATTCCTTCGATCAGCTGACGAAATTCAGGAAACACTGTTTCCAGGGTATCGAGTATGCAGGCTACCGCTGCTTCCTTTTGTAAATCCCAATTCTGGCCTAATTCAGGGTCAAAATGCTGGCAGAACAAACTGACAACATGACACCCTTCAGGGGCTAGACTGTCATCTACAAGACTCGGGATCAGCATTTCAACTACCGGCCTGGATGACCAGCCGCTTTGTTTTGCATCACGCCATGCAGCATCCATGTAAGCCAGTGATGAGCCCAGGATAATTCCTGCTTCCATCCAGTTGGGCACCTGACGCCCCTCATAGGATGGCAATCCATTTAATGCCAGGTTGATTCTAAAAGACCCACTACCGCATTTGTATTGCTGAAAATGCTGGTGAATTTCCTCTGACACTACAGACTTATCCAGCAACTGCGTAAAGAGCAGGACAGGATTGATATTGGACACAACAATATCAGCATCATACTCATCACCAACTTCGGTAATGACTTTACCTGCTCTACCAGACTTAACCTGGATTTTGGAAACGCCACTATTTGTGTGATACCTGACTCCATACCTGGCGCCTTCAGCTGCTATTGCTGCACTGATCGCACCCATCCCCCCAACAGCATGCCCCCAGTTTCCAGCTTTCCCGTTGACCTCTCCGAGCAGGTGATGCAGCAGGTTATATCCATTACCTGCCCCGTATGGTGACGTGTAATTACCCACTATGGCATCGAAACCCAGCAAGGCTTTCAGCGGATCTGTCAGGAAAAAGTCATCCAGAATTTCTCCTGCACTGCGCGCAAAAAGTGTTAATAGAAATTGCACCTGTGTTTTGTCCAGGTTTTTGAATTGCCTGCTCAATTTGAACAGTCCCAAAAGGTCACTGATACCCGCATCAGTTAATGCGGGTGGCGTCATGAGCATAATTTCCCTGACTACTGGAACAACCGCCTGCAAAAGCGATTCATAACGAGCAAAGGATGCTGCATCATCTTCAGAAAATCGGGCTATTTCCATTTCCATCTGCCCGGGAATAAAAGTAAAACTATCACCACCTGGCACAGGTAAAAAATTATTCACCCTTCGAGGGATTATCTGTAACCCGTGCCTATAAAGATCAAGATCCTTGATGACAGTTGGGTGCAGCAGACTGACGGTGTAGGAGCAGACAGAGTTTCGAAAACCGGGGTGGAATTCTTCTGTGACTGCAGCACCACCAAGCACAGGGCGACGCTCCAGTACAGTAACATCCATTCCGGCTTTGGCTAGATAGGCAGCGCAGACCAGTCCATTATGGCCTCCACCGATAATTACTGCTTTCTTACTCAAGTCTGGCTACCCGAGTGGATGGGCAAAGGTGATTTATTCAGTGTCGAATTGATATCCCGGCGTGGAGTGGGAAATCTCCATTTCCTCGTCTGTCATAACCTCGGCAATATCCGCAAAAAGAGGCGTACTGAGATAACGCTCACCTGTATCAGGCAACATACAAAGAATGTTACTGCCTGGAGATGCTTTTTCGGCCACCTGAAGAGCGCCACTGAAGGTTCCGCCAGCTGAAATACCGACAAATATTCCTTCCTTCTGTGCCAGCTCTCTCGAACAGCGCAAGGATTCTTCATTAGGAATGGTGACAACATCATCCACATAATGTTCAGAGATAGCATCATCCGTCAGCTTGGAAATAAAGTCAGGTGTCCAGCCCTGCATGGGATGTGGTGTAAAGGCTTCATGACTGACCGCCGGTGAACCATCATCATTGCGGTCCTGTTTAACATCACTGCTGATCAATGCGGCAATCTCTGGTTCACAGAGCACAATTTTTGTATCGGGACTCTTTTCACGAAGTGCCTTACCGACCCCTTTCAGAGTGCCGCCCGTCCCATAACCGCTTACCCAGTAATCCAGTTTTCGATCCTCAAACGCGGCCAGGATTTCCTGCCCGGTTGTTCTGTAATGCATATCGGCATTGGCTTCATTTTCAAACTGGCGCGTCAGGAACCAGCCATGTTTCTCTGCAAGTTCGGCAGCCTTGTTAATCATGCCGGTTCCCTTGAGTGGCGCAGGAGTAAGCACAACCCTGGCACCAAGGAATCGCATCAACTTACGCCTCTCCACACTAAAACTCTCAGCCATGGTCACGACAAGAGGATAACCTTTCTGGGCGCATACCATGGCCAGCCCGATTCCAGTATTACCACTGGTGGCTTCCACTACTGTCTGACCCGGTTTAAGCGCACCCGTTTTCTCGGCATGCTCAATGATGCCTAGTGCCAGCCGATCCTTAACTGAACTCATGGGATTAAAGGCTTCGGATTTGACGTAAAGATTTACACCCTCAGGAGCAAGCTTATTGATTCGTATAACAGGGGTATTTCCCACTGTGCCAAGGATGTTGTCATGAACGTTCGGGGTAACTGACATTGTGCTTCCTTTATATTTTTATATTTTTATATTTTTTGGTTTCTTTATTTTATTAATTCTGCTTGTGCTGAACAGCCATTTACAGTGGCATTATTCCCTAGCACTTGCAAGACCAGTGACTAAAGATCGGATCGATAGGAACGATCATCACAATTGTATGGCTCCCATGGATAGCTGGAGACAAACATGGTATCTCCCCCCCTGAATTGACCGCGAAAATACTGCGGATCCTCTGCTATATAGGATCTGATCAGCGCGCCATTCTCCGGATCGATATGGAAACGCTCCACAACACGCATCTGGTCACTGTGAGGTGTTCTTGCATCAGCGAGCAGGATGCCCTCCTCAAAGCCTTTCGTATAAACTATCAGTTCATCGTTTTCCCAGCGACCAATGGAATATCCGGACCTGCTGGGTTCTATTGTCTGTGGAAAATCAGTCTCATCAAGATGAATGGTGCGCTCAAATATCATGGTGCCATAAATCAGCCTGATCTCATTCTCTGTTTGCTCAATCCGGTTTACCGGGTTATCAAAAGACCAGTCCCACATGATATTGGTTGTCTCGCAGCGCAGTCTTGGATTGTCAGTGGACGAACCATCAAATCCTGCAATAGCTGCTTTCCCGGCATCTGTTAACGGTAATGGACTAGGGCGCTCCCAGGTGGTTGCAAGGGGATCTTCCGAGAAGGATTCCGGTGTGCCCCTGGAGCCCTGGAAGGCTCTTGAACCCTGCGGCACCTCACCTGGCTCAAATTGTTCTGCCACACTGAGAGGTACCAGCGTCCCCTCAAGACCTCTTGGGTCTGTCATCACCACCTGTTCAGCAGCCCAGTCACCAGAAATATCCGGGTCGCCATTAGATAAACGCCTGATTTCAATCTGCTGCCTCAGGTTGCGATCTGATTCCGTCACCTGGTCATAACGATCCAGACTGAGACCACTGGCAAAATTGATGGTCCCTGTATAACAGGTATTTTCCTCAAAACGATCCGGTGAACCTGTAATTGTGACTCTTGATCCTATTTCAAACAGTTCCTCGCTCCAGCCAGAGCGCCTTAATACTGTTCCTCCTCGCAATTCACATTTCCAGGATGAAACGGAACCATCATCATTGGTGACATCTATGTATACCCAGGAATGCGGGTTGACCATTGCAATGTCAGTAATAACACCTTCGACCTGTATATCCACATTGAGATTAAAGTTCGCAAGGCCATGATGAGCTATTGCAAGACCAGGCCAGCATAACGAAATAATCAGAGCCGATATTTTTTTCAATGGAATAACCTCCGAAAATATTTACAGACAGCATAAAAAAGCAAACATGCAAATTCCACTTCTTTTCCTTATCCGGGTATGATGATGCCAAAAACCGCCTGATGATTTTACGGCAAATAAAACCCAAAAAAGGATACCACTGTGAAAAATACTGCTCTTCTTTTTTTGATCACTTGCCCATTTCTGATTTCCTGCACAACGGTATCTACAGATTCTTCTACAGCTTCTGCCAGATCACTTGCACCACCACCTGCTGCCACAGTATTTGGTGAGCCCGTACCTGTCACAGCCCATGAAGATCACACCTTTCTGCTTGAAAGTGAAGACCCTCAACTGCGGGCAAACAAGCGTCTTGTTTATGATATGTGGCGAACTATTCTTAATGCAGGCCACGTTGAAGCAGCTGACAGATACCTCGCACCGGATTACATTCAGCACAACCCCACCGCGCCGACAGGACGCGAGGCCTTCAAACAGATTTTCTCATCCTTTGTCACAAGACAGGATGAAGTTCCGCAGACCATCGACAATCCTGTCGTTACCATCATTGCCGAGGGAGACTACGTAGTTATGGCCCTGGTCACAGAATACCCGGAGTCTGATGGCACAGGAACCTACACCTCAACGCATTTCGACATGTTCAGGATTGAAAATGGTCTTATCGCCGAACACTGGGATTCCATTCAGATCAGACCCGGCCAGGACACCCCTGACTTTGGCAATGGCGGCCCCGTACCAGTGAGAGGAATTCAGGGAAAAGACCAACTGGACATGATTTTTAATGATGACCCTCAGCTTTTTGCAAACAAGCGTCTGGCTTTTGATATGTGGCGTCATATTCCGGAAGCAGGCCTGCAAGAGCTTGCCCCACTGTATATGGATCCCATCTATATCCAGCACAATCCCAATGCGGCAACCGGCAGGGCAGGCGTGATTGAATATTTTTCACAGCGTCCGGACACACCAGTAGACCCCTTCCTTGAAGACCCGCTTGTGGCCAGTGTTGCCGAGGGCGACCTGGTGGTCCAGGTACTCCAGGAGGAAAGACCACATCCCGCAACCGGCGAAACATATTACGTGGCGTGGTTTGATATGTTCAGGGTCAAGGATGGACTGCTCATTGAGCACTGGGACACAGCATCAAAGGGAGAACTGCCTGCCGTTATGCAGGAACAGTAATTAACCAGGCTTTTATCTAACTGAAATCCATAAAGAATCCGGTACAAGTTTGACAGCAACTACGGGGAATTCTGTTATTATGCCCGGGAGTAATTTCTCTTCTGATAACTGGCAGGCGATACAGTTGCTCCGTAAGGTGAAAGCATGTCGAAAGCATCAAGGCGACCATTGAAATGATAGATATTTTTATTCAGTTAGCCCCCATATTTATTTATTTCGGGCTCGGACTCGTCCTGAAACACACGGGTCTTGCCGAAAAGAGCCATGGCGAATTCATGTTGCGCCTGGTTCTCATGGTGACCCTGCCGCTGCTTATCCTGACCACACTTCCCCAGGTCGGCATCTCACCTAACAAGGCCATGCTACCGGTAGCCAATATCGCAGTGAGCTTTGCCTGCATGCTGATCACCCTGATAGTTATCAAGCTGTTTTCTATTGATCGGAAACAGGCAGGAACCATGCTCGTCAACACCATGATCCTGAACAATACCTACATGTTCCCGTTCATCCTGGTGGTGTATGGCAGTGCGGCCTTTGCGGACGCTATTCTGTTTGATTTTGGTAACGCTCTTTTGATGTCGACCTATGTCTATATCCTGGCGCTCAAATACGGTGGCGAGCAGCACTCCGCTCTCGACATGCTGAAAAAATTGGCGAAGGCACCCATGATCTGGTCAATCATTATTTCCCTGGCCCTTGCAATCATTGGTATCCAAATACCAGACCTGGTGTTCAAGGTAATCGATCCTCTGGCCCAGATGACCGCCCCGCTTATCCTGATTACCCTGGGTATCTTTTTCACCCTGGATATCAAGGATCTCAAACTGGTCGGCCTGACCGTCTTTATCCGGATGGGTATGGGCCTGCTGTTTGGTATCGCCGTGGCCAATTATCTTGGCCTGAGTGAAACAACCTTCATTGTTGTGGCCCTGTGTGCCGGAGCCCCTGTCGGTTTCAATGCACTGACCTTTTCTTCAATTGCAAAGCTCGATTCAGACCTCAGCGCCAGTGCAGTTTCCATTTCTATCCTGGCCGGACTTATCTATTTCCCATTACTGATGCTCTACTTTGGCGTTCCCTGAGCCGCCCTCTAACAATAACCTATTGTTTTTAAAGGCTAATATTTTAAATTCATAATAGCCGTACCATCATCCTCAACTGCCACCTTATCGGCTGGGTCTAATATCTCCCCTTTTTAGCCTTAATTTGTGTACCTGCAGCGCCACACCCCTCCCTTTTTTCCCCTGTGACGCTGTACAAACAAGGTGATTTTTTTCTTGCTTTTACCCCGATACTGTAAATACAATGCCTTACAAATATAACCTGTGACATCACCGCAATTTTTAAACTTATATTATTGATAAATATAAAGTTAATAAGTTAAGGGGATTCGCCAAGTTTTTTGCCGTTTTTGGGTGAGTTAAGGCATCGACTATGAGCTCAACACAAAAGCATTATCTTAAGATAAACCCGTACCTGGACATCATTAGCGGTATTACTGTTGTCCTGTCTTTCAGTGACGGAATTATCAAGATCATTGGCCGTGAAGGTTCGGGTAAATCTGTTCTTACCCAGTTGCTTGCAGCCGAACTGGTGGAGGAAGAACAGGAAGTCGTCATTTTCTCCGATATCCCCCATTCGGAATCCGATCTGCACGACCCTATCCAACAGCAACTGCATCTCGATCTCGGTGAAAATTCTGACTTTTATGCCGCACTGAATCACCACATCCAGGCCCGCCCTTTTGATCAGCAAAAGCTTATCCTGGTCTTTGATGATGCTGACCAGATCCCTGATGACTGCTTTGATGCTATCCGAACCCTGTTCGAGAAGAACTATCATGACAGGCCGGAAGTCTCGATGGTCTTTGCCGGTACAGATTTGCTGGACCAGAAACTGAATGAGCCGCAGAACCGCACATTCAACAAGAACATCATTCTGAATTTCGAAGTCAAACCCATGAACCGGGGCGAACTCGAGGCATTCTGTAATGCCTACCTGGAAGAAATGGGTCTGCAAAGTCACCACCTCTCCAACGATGACCTGGACACTATCTTCAATCAAACCCAGGGACTGCCCGGTAAAATCCCCGAGCTTATTTTTGCCATCCTTGATCGTGAAGAGGAAGAAAAGAAAGCCGAAAAAATTGAGCTGGAAGAGGACAAGGGCCTCATAGGCAAACTGGTTGAGCTTGATGATGATCCGGAGCCTGAGCTGGCAGGCCTGAGTGTTGAAGACCGTGAAGAAGTCCTCACAGCTTTCAAGGACCAGGTTCCCTGGAGATGGCAAAGCAACGGCGTTGGCATCGCAGTGGTTGTTCTCTTCATCGTTGTAGCCTACGGCTACTTTGTTCCCGAATCCGAGCGCACAGATTCAATCGTCATTTTCCCTCCTCCTGGAAGCTTTCCCGGGGCATTATCCAGTGAAGAAGTGGCGTCACTGGCAGAGACTCTGGTTGAAACCTCACTGGAGGCAGACATAGAAGAAGCCGCACCGGAAGCAGTAGAAACCCCTCTGGCCCCAGAAGACTTGCTTGCAGGGATCGAAGAAGAAATTGCTGTGGAAGAAGCACTGGTTGAAGACACCGTTACAGAAGAAGTCGATGAGCCCCTAATTGCTGATACAACGACCGAGCCGGTTGTTGAAGAGACTCAGGATGATATTGGTGCAGAAGAAATTGAAGATATCGCAGAAGTTGAACCCGATACTGAAACTGAAAACATAGCCGAGACTGAACTCATTGCTGAAACGGAATTGGAAGAGCCGGCTGCCGAACCTGACAACACTCCTGCCGAGACACCTCAAACCGGTGTGCTGACATTTGTAACCAATTGGCTAGGTGCCTGGGAAAGCCAGGATGTTGATGATTACTTCCAGGCCTACCATTCAGATTTCGTCCCAGAAGGCGTCACATCCCTAACAGAGTGGCAAAGTGATCGAACAGCAAGAATCAATCGTCCAGAGAGCATTGATATCGCACTTGAAGATTTTGAAATCCTGGACGAAAACGGTGTCCAGACATCAGTGCAGGTCCAGTTCACTTATGTATCTCCGAACTATGCTGACAGAACAACCAAGGAACTGGCACTTGCAGTGGAAAACGGTGAGTGGGCCATTATTGAAGAACAGAACCTGGAAGTGGAAAGACTCGCAGCATCTGGCAGCACTACAGTGGTCAGCACTGCAGAAACCGACCTGGATCCTGTGGAAATAATGCCAGGGGAGTCCGGTTTTGACGCCAAAATCCGCCAGGTTCTTGAGCTAGCATCTATGGCCGAAAGCAGCCTTATGAGTACACCTTATGGCAGTTTTATCAATGACTGGCTAGGTGCCTGGAAAAGCCAGGATGTAGAGGGTTACTTCCGTCACTACCATGACAACTTTGAACCTGCCTACTTTGATTCAATGAACGACTGGCGCGCTGACAGAATTAGAAAGATTAATGAAAAGCGGTTTATTGATATTGCCTTCAATGACATTGAAGTACTTGATGAAGAAAATGGTGACACGCGTATCAGGTTCTGGCTGAGCTATGTGTCTTCGTTTTACCTGGATCGGACACTCAAAGAAGTCATCATTTCCGGGTCAGGCAACAATTCTGACAGCAACGACCTGGCTATTCTGCAGGAACGAAATCTGGAAATTGAAATCATCCCTTTCTATCCCTGAGAAATTCAGCGTAACAAGAAGCTAGCGCGTCTCGTAGGGATAACTGCACTCTACCCCGTTTAGATTTCTCACGTAAGGTCCATACTGCCGGATATATACCGGCAAAGTGTCTATCAGGTTTCGTGCTGGTGTGACACCTTCAAATTCCTTGTGCATGACTTGCCAGCGACCGCTGTTTTCGGAACTGATAGGCATGAAACAAATATAGGTATCTTCCAGCAAGGAAACGAGTTGAAGAAACTGCAGGTACTCCTCCAGGCCGTTGGGATTGGTTGAAGGAACAGAGAACAACTGTATGGTATAGCCTGACTTCTCCGAGAGACTTTGCAGCCAGCTTGCTGTTGGTGGCATGCGTAATTCTGTGAGACCGGAAGGCAGCACTACAACCGGAGGTGCGGGCGGTACAACAACTTCCTGGATAGCCGCTACAGGCTCCTCTGGAATTTCTTCCGCTGCCTGCACTACTTCCCTTTCTTCCACTTCTGCTACAGTTTCCTCTTCGTAGAGTACTCTTTCTGGCTCCTCTTCCGGGACAACAAGTTGGTTTGCTGCTGTCTCAACAGAACTGCCTGCAGCAGAAGTATTCTCATCTATAGACGCCGAAGCCAGAAGCTCTGGTGGTTCATCTGACTCTTCAACAACCTGCTCCTGGTTTGAGAAACTCTCAGTTGCAGGCGCGGGGATCTCGATGGGTTCAGCTTCAGACGAAACTGTCACAACGTCTTCTTCAGGTCGTGATGCCGGTAATATTTCTTCTGCTGTCTGCTCTTCCTGAGGCTGAACAGTTTCCACTGCCTCGGCAATCAGAGCTGCTGCAGTTGATAATTCTTCTTCAGGCTCCCTTGCTATATTGCCCTGGATTTCGCTACGTTGATCAGTCAAAACTTCTGCATTACCGGGACTATCACCGGGATTACTGCCTGGCAACACTGACACTTCTGCTGCTGTATTCATTGTCTGGTTAACCGCAACTTCAGCGCTGTCACTGGTAAACAAACTCCCTGTAGGCAGCACTCCGGTCATCGTCAGCACTGCTAACACAATGGCAACAGTGGTCATGGCCAGACCACCAAGCATCCATGGGTTGAAAAAATTGCGCTTGTAATCCGTATCATGAATTGCCGCTCTGACATGGCGAGCTAGCACAAGCGGTTCATCACTGTCCTGCTGTGGTTGGCGAGACGGAGATTCAGCATAGGCAGCCAGCAAGGATTTATCGGCCAGAATATTGATTCGGCGGGTCAATCCTGAAGAGGCCCTGGCAATCATTTTCTCAGCCCGAGGTGAGAACAACTGTGATCTTGGACAACCAGCCGCTTTTAGCCTGTATTTCAGGTAGTCGCCGGTAGTCCGGGGCGACAGGGGTTCAAGTCTAAAGCTGTGGGTGATACGTTCCCGTAATTGCCTGATATTTTTCTCAGCCAGGATCTTGTCCAGTTCAGGCTGACCGAAAAGCACTATCTGCATCAACTTGTGCTGGTATGTTTCCAGATTGCTAAGCAGACGAATTTCTTCAAGTGTTTCGATAGGCATGCTCTGCGCTTCTTCGATAAAGACCACAACGCTGCCGCCTTTACCATGCTTTCTGAGCAGGTAGTCCTGGATCATGTGCAGCACTTTCAAACGCTCAGTGCTGGATGAGACATCGAGTTTGAGTTCAATAGCTATGGCATAAAGAATTTCTCGTGCCGAAAGACTGGGATTAGCGATATAGACTATTTCTATCGTATCCGGAAGCTCCTCTTCCAGCATTCGGCATAGCATGGTCTTGCCGCTGCCAACTTCGCCAACCACCTTGAGAATACCCTCACCGGAAGTGATTCCGTAAATCAGCGCATTGAGAATCACGCCCCTGCCATCGGCACCGCCTGGATAGAACAGTGATGGATCGGGCGTAATGCGAAACGGATGGCGGTTAAGAGAAAAATAATCCAGGTACATTGTTGTTTCTTGTTTGGGATGAAATGCTAACCCGGCAAACAGCACCAGGAATTCAAGTGCTGTCAGGACAATTTCAATAAAGTCCGGGAAATCGCGCTGTAAACTGCACTGACAAGCATTGGACAATATAGAAGTTAACCTATTGCCGTCAAGCAATTGCAGATACGCTGTATATCCCGCATTTCAAGGGCTCTACGCCAAATCAAAAATTACTCGGCGAAGTTTAATTTAGGGAAAAACCACGGTTTTTATTGTAGACTTCGTCAAGACAGGCGTTTATTCTTCCCGCCGCTCTAAAAATCATCAGGCAAAATTCAGAACCCACGTGGATATCGAATTCGAAAAACAGAAAAAAACGCCAACTAACGCGTTACTGCACACCATCAAATGTCTTGGTGATGCCAGCACTATGGTTGAGCAGATTTTTCTCATGATTGGCCATTCCCGGTTCTTTTCTGATTTTACCCGGGAAAATATCCAGAAAATGACCGCTTTCATGCAGGTTTACCAGGCTGAGCCCGGTGAATTGATTATCCGCGAGGGCGATGTGGACGATTACATGCTGTTCATCGTTGAAGGTCGCGTAAATATTGTCAAAACAGACTCCCATGGTGAGCGCCGACCTATGACCATTGTCGGTCCTGGCTCAATCCTGGGTGAAATGTCCATGATTGACGGTGAACCCCGGTTTGCTTCCTGTATAGCTCTGGAAAACACCACATTTTCAGTGCTTTCCCGCGACAGCATGGTCAGAATCATCATGGAAGAGCCAGCACTCGGGGCTAAAATCCTGATTAAACTGGTCACTTTGCTCTCCGAACGTCTCAGGGACACCAGTTCCAACCTCCTGCACTACCTGGAACGCTCCGAAGCGGTCTGATTCACACCCAAAATCGCCAGATTTCAAAAAACACGCTAAAATTGACATAAAGCCCATATTTTTCAATGAGTTATTGTTAAACCCGGGAGTTCTTCCCTAGCTCACCAAAATACCCCCATTTTCATCAATTTTTTGCTTATTTATGCGATACTTACTTGCCATCAAAAGGGCTGACTGATAAATTGAAATATTGGTTGAAGAGATTCACCTAACTTATTAGCAGGAAAGGTTTTTTCAATGTATCTCGACTACTTTTCACTGGAAAGACCACCTTTTCGAATCACGCCTGATCCAAGCCTGTTTTTTACAGGTGGAGCCAGGGGCCGGGGTGTTGTGCTTGAAGCATTGCTTTATGCCATCAATTCCGGTGAAGGTATTCTCAAGGTGGTTGGCGAAGTTGGCAGCGGCAAGACCATGCTTTGCCGGATGCTGGAGCACAGGCTCCCCCTTTCCGTTGAAATTGTTTACCTGGCCAATCCCAATCTGACCCCGCACGATATTCTGTATGCTATTGCCTTTGAGCTGAACCTGGATGTGGACCATGAAACCGAACGACTGGAAATTCTCCACGCATTACAGAACTACCTGCTGAAACAACATGCCAACAACCGTACTGTGTTGGTAGTGATCGAAGAGGCTCAGAGTATGCCTATCGAAACGCTTGAAGAAATGCGCTTGCTCTGCAACCTGGAGACGCATAAACACAAGCTCATGCAGGTTTTACTTTTTGGCCAGCCGGAACTGGATAAAAACCTGGAAAACAACAGTATTCGCCAGCTCAAGGAACGCATCACTCATAGCTTCAATCTCTCCCCACTGAACAGGGAGGACACTGTGGCATACATTCGACACCGACTTCAGGTTGCAGGCTGTCCATGTCCACAGGTCTTTACCGATGAAGCTGAAGCCCTGATAGCCCGGGCATCAAAGGGGCTGACTCGAAGAATCAATATCCTTGCCGACAAAGCCATGCTGGCTGCTTATGCAGAATCAGGAACCAACACCAGGCAACGCAGCATTGATCACCTGCTGAAACCAACGGTGACAGTGCGCCATGTTAAGGCAGCTATCAAGGACAGTGGTTACCATATGCCACTTTTCTCATGGTTCAGAATGATGGGCAGTGCTGCTGCTGTTTTACTGTTCAGTGGCGGACTGTTAATAGCGACTGAAAGTAATGGTAAGGCCACAGAATTCCAGGAAAAGAATCAACAAACCGAAATAAATGCCAGAGATGCTTATCCATATGCGAATGATTAATAACTCGAGTGTTGGAATTGCAGGTCTGTCGGTGCTGATGTTCTTGTCAGCATGCAGCTCGACGCTGCCAGAGAACCCCCAGACCGTCGTAAACCGTCATTTGGAACCTGCTGAGGAAAGCGTCAGTAGCGATATTCCTGATATCGTTAATCCGCTCCCCGTAGTATCCGTTCCCGTTCCCCAGGAAACGCCTGAGCTTTACACTGTTTCAGTACAGAATGTGGCCATCAGGGATTTGCTGTTCGCAATGGGCCGTGATGCCAATATCAATATCGATGTGCATCCTGAAATTGCCGGCCAGGTCAGTATCAACGCTATTGACCAGACATTACCGCAAATACTTGAACGCATCTCCAGGCAGGTCAATATGCGCTGGAGCCTTGATGCCAATAATAGCCTGCTTGTGGAGCCGGACTTCCCCTACTGGGAAAACTACCGTATCGACTATGTCAACGTGGATCGCACTTCAACCACCCTGGTGTCCATGACTACTGGTCTTGGCAACGTTGGTGACGGGGGTGGCGCAGCGGACAATACCAGCTCTGCTTCAGTTAACCAGAGCTCTTCCAATAACTTCTGGGAGACACTGACTGAAAACCTGAACCAGATAATTCTGGGCCTGAACCCGGTTCCGGTTGTCGGTGTTGATGGTGAAGAACCGGACTCCATCGTCGTAAACCCGGAAACGGGCATTGTTTCTGTCTTTGCTGATTCAAAGAAACAGTCAGAAGTAGAGACATTCCTCAATTATGTACAAACGCGCTCCCTTCACCAGGTCATGATCGAAGCCACTGTAGTAGAAGTCGACCTGAATGATAATTTTCAGTCCGGTGTTGACTGGAATGCCATTCGTCGAGAAGCCTATGACCTGGATTTTATCTCTGAGTTAACCAGCCCGGATTTATCCAGCCAGCCAACAAATATTCTTACCCTGGCTGATGCTGACAATAACGATGCGGTTCAGGCAACCATTTCCATGCTTTCACAGTTTGGCGATCTGAGAGTACTTTCCAGTCCAAGGTTAATGACACTGAACAACCAGGTGGGCATGTTGCGCGTTGTTGATAACAAGGTCTATTTTACTGTCGATGTTGAGCCCGGCGTTGTTGCACAAGGTGTTTCAACACCACCTACCTTCACTACAGAGGTTCGAACAGTGCCCGTAGGTTTCGTGATGACACTGACGCCACAGATCGGAGATGAAGATCAGATTACCTTGAATGTCCGTCCGACCATTTCCAGGATTGTCAGGTTTGTTAATGACCCCAACCCGGTTCTTGCTGATGCAGGTGTAGTCAACGCGATTCCCGAGATACAGATCAGGGAAATGGAATCTGTACTGAAAGTGTACAGCGGCCAGATTGCGGTGCTCGGTGGCTTGATGCAGGATTCACTGCAGGAAGAAACAGATGGTGTGCCCGGATTATCCAGGCTGCCTGGTGTTCGCAACCTGTTCAGCTATCGCAATGACACGGCAAGAAAAACAGAATTAATTGTCTTTATTCGTCCGACTATTGTTCGTCAACCATCCCTGGATGGTGATTTACGGGATTACCGTGATTTCCTGCCAAGTGGCGGACTTCCTATTAATACACCGCCAGAACTTGGCAATCTTTTCGGCGGCCAAAGCCCCTGACCTGGTGTTCAAGGGGATGATGTCTCATGAGCTTATTGATGGAAGCTTTACGCAAGGCGGAAGAAGCCAAGAGTAAAGCAGCAACAGAAGAACAAGACGCTACTGAGGAAGCTCAGGAAACATCTTCATCTGAAGCTCAAGCCAGCACTGACAATATTCCCGAGAGCAAAGAAGAGGGTCCGGTTGTAATTAATCCTGAACCGGATGAACTGGAAACCCTCGAATCCCATTCAAGCGACGAAGGTCTCTCTTTCCTCGATTCAACTTCCTCTGACAATCCAGAAAACGAAACTGACTCCCAACAGGAAGAAACGATTGATTTCGCCACCGGCGGGTTAACTCTTGAACCAATGCCGGCTGCAATAGAGCAGCCGATCAATGAAGAGGGTCAAGAACAGGAGCCAGAAGAAGAACTAAGTTCCGAGCCACCGCTGATCAATGACCTGCTTGATGAGGAAGAGCATAAAGATGCCCTTTCACTTCTTGAAAGCAGTTATTTCAGTCGCACAAACAAACCCGGGGGCAAGGGTTTTGATGATGAGTTCGAAGAGGATTCATCTGAAGACCTGGGACAGCTGGTGAATAATCTCGACGAAGCAATTGAGGCCGCTGCTGCTGAACCAGAACTGGAACCTGAACCCGAAGCTGTAGCTTTCGATGAGCAAGAGTATCCTGCTGCAGAAACACAAGAAACAATAAACACACCGGATAACCCCGAACTTGACCTGCCCGCTGAAAATAATCTTGAAGATGATGCGGATGAAAAAACCGCAGCAAGAGAAGCTGAACAGGAAAAACGTCGATCTGCCGGCGCTGTATTTGCAGCAAAGAACGAATCGCCCCGCCAACGTTTTCGTAAACTGTTGCCTCTGGCCGCATTACTTCTCATCATTCCTATTGGTGGTATTGGTTACTGGTTTTATTCCTCGTTAAACTCATCACCTGACATGCAGTTCAATGTCTCTGCGAATGGCGGTTCGGCCAACAGAGGATTTCTTGGTGGCGAACAGTCTACTGAACCCCAGACTGGTCAAAGTGAACAAGCCAGCCCTGAAATTACATTATCAGAAACTCAGGATGAACCCGCAGACTCACAGGAAGCAGTTGTCGAAGAAATTACTGCCGTAGATCTTGATCAAGCATTTGCTGCAGATGAGGTGAGCGAGGAAACATTACCCGTAAGCCAAGCAATAGTTCCAGCTGAAGCAATAGCATTGACAGAAACTTCGCCAGCTATTCAGCAGACTGCTGACAATACAACTGAGGCAAGAGCTCAACAAGCTGAAGAACCTGGTGTCAGTTTCGTAAGAACGGATATTGAACCTGTTCTCCACCCATCCATGAATGCTGCTTACGAAAGCTACCAGAATGGCGACTACGATCTTGCCGGCAGACTCTACCAGCAGGTACTGATGAGCGAGCCCAATAATCGTGACGCCATGCTTGGTCTGGCTTCTGTTTACCTGAAACAAAATAATACCTCCCAGGCACAAAATTATTATGCAAGGCTATTGGAACTGAATCCTCGTGACCCGATTGCCAGGGCGGCACTGCTGGAAATCAGCATGCGTGATGACCCGGTAAGACAGGAAACCGAATTGAAATCACTGATCTCTGCTTTTCCGGGCGTAGCGCCGATTTCCTTTGCCCTTGGCAATCTCTATGCCAACCAGAATCGCTGGAGTGAAGCACAAAGCGCATACTTCAATGCACTGCTATCTGCCAAGGCAGCAAGCACTAATGGCAACATCAGTCCTGATTACGCCTTTAACCTGGCGGTAAGCCTTGAGAGATTGAATCAATTGCGTGCTGCCCTTGATTATTACCGTGAAGCCGAGGCGTTTTCCCGTGATACAGTACCGGGATTCAACATTAATTTGCTGAACCAGCGCATCAATATTCTTGAGCAACAAGTCCCATGAACAAAAAAGCCACAACTGCTCCAGCAAAAGACCCTAAACAGCAAGTCAGCCAACAAAGAAAACAGAAACTTGGCCAACTCCTGCTGCGCGAAGGTGCCGTAACAGAAGATCAGTTGCGTATTGCGCTTCGTGAACAGCAGTCCATGCCTGATAAATTGATTGGGCAGACTATGATTGATATGGGTTTTGTGACTGATTCAATCATTCGTGATGCCCTCAGTCAGAACACTGGTCAGAAAAGCGTTGATTTGTCCCAGGCAGTCCTTGATGCGGAGTCAATTCGTATCGTTCCCCAGGACCTGGCCCGACGACATATCGTATTACCGCTGTCTTACGAAAAGGAAAAGAATCATCTCACCCTGGCCATGGCAGACACATTCAATATCGTAGTCCTTGACCAGATACGTGCAAAAATCGGCGGCTCACTTCAAGTTACCCCGATTCTTGCCAGTGAAGAAGAAATACTCCGCGTCATCGAACAGGTCTATGGTTTTGACCTTTCTATTGACGGTATTCTGAATGAGATTGAAACAGGCGAGTTGGACTTTGAAAGCCTGCAGGCTGATGACAAGGGTTACAGTCACCCGATGGTTCGCCTGGTCAATGCCCTGCTTGCCGATGCGGTACAACAAGGCGCATCAGATATTCACTTCGAGCCGGAAGAAGCTTTCCTTCGTATTCGCTACAGGATTGATGGCGTACTGCGCCAGGTTCGCAGCCTGCATAAAAGTTACTGGCCTGCCATGGTTGTCCGCCTCAAGGTAATCAGCGGTATGGATATCGCTGAATCCCGTGTCCCACAGGACGGTCGTATTTCACTTTCTCTCGTAGGCCGTGCAATTGATTTCAGGGTTGCCTCGCAACCTACCACCCATGGTGAAAACGTGGTTCTGCGTATTCTTGACCGCAAGAAAGGCATCGTGCCCATGGAGAACCTCGGTCTTAGTCGTGACAACCTGTCCCTGCTTCAGCTCTGTTTGTCTCGCCCGGAAGGAATCATCCTGGTAACCGGCCCAACCGGTAGTGGTAAAACCACTACACTGTATTCCGTACTTAACCACATGAACACGGAAGAAGTGAACATCATGACCATGGAGGATCCAGTGGAGTATCCACTGCCTATGATCAGACAGTCCTCTGTCAATGACTCCGTCAAGATGGGTTTTGGTGAAGGTATTCGCTCCATGATGCGTCAGGACCCCGATATTATTCTGGTTGGTGAGATCAGGGACGAAGTTACCGCAGAAATGGCATTTCGAGCCGCCATGACTGGTCACCAGGTGTACTCTACCCTGCATACCAACTCTGCAATTGGCGCCATCCCACGCTTGCTTGATATTGGTATCGTTCCTGACCTGATTGCAGGTAACCTGATTGGCGTCATATCACAGCGCCTGATTCGCAGATTATGCAGCCACTGCAAAAAGGAAATCGAAGCAACCGATCTTGACCGTAAGCTGCTTGGGGTTTCCCAACACACTGGACCATTAAAAATATATCAGCACAATGGTTGCAAGGAGTGTGAAGGCCAGGGTTACAAGGGCCGTACTTCCATTATTGAAATTCTTAAAATCAGCAGCGAGCTGGATGATCTGATTTCCCGTCGTGCAAGCACACAGGAAATGATCAAGGTTGCCATGACCCAGGGCTTCAGACCGCTGGCTGACGATGCCTGCCGACGTGTGCTCGATGGCACCACCAGCATGGAAGAGATTTCTCGTGTTGTTGATTTAACCAACCGCCTGGTCGACTAATACCAAACCATGCCTCTCTATAAATACAAGTCTATGACCCGGGACGGCAAAATCCGTCTTGGTAGTCTTGATGCCGTTAACGAGGCAGACCTGGAAAAGCGCCTGTCCAATATGAAGCTTGATCTGGTCAGGGCAAATGTAACAGAAGAAAAACGTGCATCCATCGGACAGCGCAAGGTTGAACGCAGTGACCTGATTGTATTTTGTATCCACATGGGGCAGCTGACACGCGCCGGCGTTCCAATACTTGGCGGGCTCACTGATCTTCGCGACAGTCTTGATCATCCCAGGTTCAAGGAAGTGGTGGGAAACCTTATTGAAGTCATCGAGGGCGGCAAGAACCTTTCGGAAGCCCTGGAAGATTACCCACAGATTTTTGACACCATGTTCGTCAACCTCATAAAAGCAGGCGAAGCCAGTGGCCAGCTTGCCGAAGTGTTCGACTCACTTTCAGACATGATCAAGTGGCAGGATGAATTACACCAGACAACCAAGAAGCTGCTGATGCAGCCACTGGTTGTTGGATCGGTTGTTCTCGGCGTCACCGTTTTTCTGATGGTCTATCTTGTACCACAGCTCATTGAGTTCATTGCGAACATGGGAGAAGAGTTGCCCACCCATACCAAGGCACTTATTGCTACATCTAACTTCATGACCAACTTCTGGTATATCTGGGTACCTACTCCAATACTGGCATTCATCATTGTTAAGATCATGATGCGGACCAGCCCCAAGTTTCGGTTCAACATGGACCACTTCAAACTGCGCATCTGGAAAGTGGGACCGGTGATGCAGAAAATTATTCTTTCCCGTTTCGCCAATTTCTTTTCCATGATGTATACCGCCGGCATTCCAATCCTGCGCAGTCTTGAAATTGCCGAGGGCATTATCGACAACCTCGTCATCAAATCAGCATTGGAGCAGGCCCGTGAAGACATTGAGCAGGGGGACCCGATTTCACAGAGTTTTGAGAACACAGGCATGTTCCCTCCTCTCGTGGTAAGGATGCTCAAGATTGGTGAAACAACGGGATCTCTCGACAAAGCACTGCTTAATGTCAGTTATTTCTATGACCGTGATATCAAGGATTCCATCGATAAATTACAAACAATGATTCAGCCCACCATGACAGTGGTGGTTGGCACCATACTTGGTTGGGTCATGATTTCTGTTCTGGGTCCTGTGTATAACGCCCTGAGTAATATCCAGATATAGGCTACTTGATGCTGACAACATTTAACTTTCTCAGGCAAAAACAATCTCTCATCCTGTTGATGTATTACAACAGGGTAGAAATATATGTGTGGACAAAAAAATCGCTCGAACTGGTTAGGGAATGCAGCCAGGAACCTGACGAAGGTTTTGCAGAATTTCTAGAGCAGTATAAAAGCAACCCCGTATTAATCGTTACCGACTACCTGGAAGAAAGTTTTCGTCATGACACCGGTGTCCACGTACAGGGTTCGGATCGTTCGGCACTGCTGGAACGAAAACTCAATTATTCATTCAGGAATACACAGTACCGTTCAGCATCCATTATTGGCCGCGAACAGGAAGGCAGGAAAGATGACAAGATCCTGCTGAGCGCACTCACCAAGCCAGAAATGCTTGAGCCCTGGGTCAAACTGCTGCTTGAGAAAAGGATGTATATCCAGAGTCTCACGTCTGTGGCTTACCTCATGCAGACCTACAGCCAAAAGGCTGGGCTTAATGACCAGAACCTGATGGTAGTGAGCATTGAGGAAGGATCAGAATTAAGGCAGACATTTTTGCGTAACGGCAAGATACAGTTCAGCCGCCTGACTTCACTCACCACAAAAGAAACAGCATCACTTCCGGATGCAATTAATCATGAATCACTGCAGATCAGGCAGTATCTTGAACGTATCAAGCTGCTTTCTTTTGATAGTCAGATGGTCATTCGTGTTTTCTCTCCACTGGAGATTAACAAGGAAGCTCTGGAAAGAAATAACAATGAGCTTAATACCTTTGAGTGTTATGACATTAGGGAACTGGCCAACTCCTATGCATTGACTATAGACGGCCTGGAAAAAAGTGCCACCACCCTTTTCCTCGGCAGGATTCTGCAACGCTCTCAGTTGGAAAATGTCTACGCACCGTTGCCTGCACAAAAATTTTTCCAAATGCACAGACTGGCAAATGGCCTCAAAGCTACAGGCATGGCCCTTGTCGTTATTACATTGTTCTTCAAAGCTTTTACACTGATCGATACATTTGGAAACTGGAGCCTGGTTGACAACCTCAGGCAACAAACCGCACCTCTGAACAGCCAATACAATCTGTTGACGCAAAGCTTTCCCGATACACCCATACCATCTTCTGAAATGGCTCTGGTGGTATTAACCACAGAAAAAATCAGCAATAACTCATACTCTTTAAATGATGCCCTTACTCTCGTTAGCCAGGCACTTGTCATGGCGCCTGATCTGCAATTAACCAGTATCAACTGGGAAATGGCAGTCAGGGAGCCCACCGAGGAAGAAATTCAAACAGGTCAATTTATTCCCGGCGTATCAGACCAGTACCCCGTAGGGCAGGAAATCCAGTCAGCAACACTGATAAACATGACGCAGGTCAACATAGAAATTGAAGGGTTGGCTTCCTCGCCACAAAGTTATCGCGCTGCCCAGGACCAGGTTGTAAATTTCATGACTGCCCTGGAAGAAATGCCGGGAGTGACTGTGACAAGCAGCAGGTTGCCGACAGACGTGCGTGTTGATTCAGATGTCTCGGCCCTGGTGGATAATGACGCACTCAGGTCCCCCTTCACCCTTGGTCTGAAAGTGGTAAAAACGGAGGCAGCACAATGAACCTGTTTTCCATCCTGACCAAAGAAGATTACCTGATGATCAAATGGCAAATAGCCATAGCGGGAGTGGGTCTGTTGCTTTCGATAGGAATCTTCCTGGGTATTGATTATTTATCTGGCAATTCCCTTCAGGATCTGCGCATCGCTCAAGCCGATTTCAACAGCGCCAGATCCAGGCTGGAGCTGATCGAAGAAGAGGAAGAAACGATCATTGAATATATTGGTCGTTACCAGATGCTGGACGCAGATGGTGTTGTTTCCAATGAAGACAGACTGCAAATGTTTGAAAGAGTGGCTGAAATTCGTTCTGCCAACAACCTGTTCCCGGTGAATACCAATATCAACAGGCAATTAACCATGCCCATCAATTATCCACCGGAGATTCGACAGCCCGGCGAACCCATTGCCCTGCAATCCAGTGTGATTGGTATTGATCTGCCTCTGCTTCATGAAGATGACCTCTTCAGGCTGCTGGATGGCATTATCAACGGTCCCGGACTGTTCCAGACCAGCGAATGCTCCCTGAGACAGCTCAACCGGGAATCAACAAATTTTATAGTTCTATCACAGCATTTCGACGCTTCCTGTGAAATATTGTGGTACACATTTGACCTGGATCCACCACCACCGGATCCTTTCGGATTCTAAGCCATGCATATAAAAAGCATAGATAGCAAGTACTTGAGCAATACCCTGTTAAAAGCAGTCACTGTCCTTGCCGTAGTTTTCCCAATGATGGCGCCTGCTCAAGAGATGGGCATCCTGTTTACAGAACCTGAAGAGCGGGAATACCTGGACTTCCTGCGTGATGAGTTTGTCCGTAACAGTCAACTGGCCACTTTTGATATCGATGAAGATGTTATTCCTGATATTCCCATAGTTGAGGAAACAGAAGCCGCTCCCGAGGAAATCATTCGTTATAAGTTTGGCGGCATCATGGTGCGACTAAATGGCAGTCGCATGATCTGGCTGAATGAAAACCAGGTTGCCGAGAGTGACCTTCCAGGCAACATGGCTCTTATAGAAACGCTGACAGGCACCCTGCTGAATATCCGTGCAAACGGGACAAGTTACCAGCTCAAGCCAGGGCAAACGATTAATCTGAGTCAAGGCACCATTTCTGATGCCTATCAATTACGTGCAGAGGAAGACTCTGACCAGAGTTCAGACCCCGGCTCGGAAGATAACGATTTAGGGGCCGCAATAATCGAAGAAACTGCCAATACAGAAGCCATTGTTGCAGTTACTCAAACAGGTTCAGAATCTGGAGAACCTGATGCACAGACAGAACTGGACGCTATTTTAGGCCAGCTCAATCCAGAAGGTGGTGAATATACTGATGAACAGTTGCAGCAGGCGCTTGATATGTTGACTGCACAAGAGAACATCCAGTAATGATCGTTATAAGCAACAGGATTAAACAAAAGGGAGCAGCATTACTGATGTTCTTTTTTGTCGTGTTTGCTGCAAGCGCCACCATGTTCCTGAGTTCTGTTAATACTCATTCAGTGGAAGTCAGACAGTTTCAGGATATGCGCTCTGAAATGGAAAAGGCCAAGCAGGGACTCATTGCCTATGCGATGAATTATCATACATACGGATTTGATAATGACGGGGATACCTTTACCAACGATGAAGGCCCTGGTCGCCTGATTTGCCCTGATGTGGATAACGACGGGCTGGCAGAATCCAATGCCACTGACTGCACCGATAATGTCCGTGGCAGGCTCCCTGAAACATTTTCCTACAGCGGTAATATTGTCACCCTCAGCAACGAGTTTGCTGATATCGATCAGCAGTTCTGGTACGTAGTCTCTGCTAATTTCAAGGAAATTACTGCCGGGGACGTCAACCACACCACTGCCGGTACGCTTTCCATAGATGGCGAAGGTGGCTACGTAGCCGTAATCATTGCACCCGGTGACGAACTCCTGGGTCAGGACAGGAGCAGCTCACCAACAGCTGTTTCAAATTACCTTGAGCAGGATAACCTTGCCGGCACCAGTTTCATCAATTCCTACCCGGCTAATCCAGACGCTTTTAATGACCAGGTCATTGGTATCAAGGCATCTGAGTTGAAACTGGATGAAATCCGCTTTGATGAAATCGTTAACACACCCGATGCCAGTATTTACGAACCTGTCCGGGTAGAACTCTATGATTACTACCTGAGCAACGGATTTCTGCCGGCCTCCCCGACAGCCATCAATGAGTCAATTCAGGATAAGGGCTACGGCTGGCTTTTCGATGAAGGTTATATGAGCACCACATTGATCAACTGGGTACGTAATAGTTATCCATATGTCTATTACAACATTGCAGACTGCAACTTGCGCCGATGGTGGTTCCTGCCTGAATCCCCCTATTCCCCCTTCGTCACCTATACCAATGGTTCTAATTGTTAAATGCGGATGAGCAAGGGTTTATACAACAGTTCAGAATCGGGCTTCTCCCTGGTAGAGATGGCCATCGTCCTGGTCATTCTGGGGGTCGCATTGGGAGGTCTGCTTGGCGCAGTCGGTCAAAGCGCTGAAAACTCAAGGCGTATAGAAGCCAAAAACAAATTACAGGAAATTGAAGAGGCGCTATACGGGTTTGCCCAGGTACAGGGGCGGCTCCCATGCCCTGCAGATGATGACACTTTGGGAATCGAGGATGTAGCAAATACTGTCACTGGCCTCTGCAATATTATTCATGGCATGCTGCCCAGTGCCACTTTGGGAATTTCAGGGAGCGTTGATGGTAATGGCCTGTTGTTGGATCCCTGGGGCAACCCCTACCGTTATTCTGTTGCTGGTGCCACACCTGGTGGCTACCGCTATACCGGAAACGGATCAGGATCAGGCGGCATCCCGGATATTTTTGACAATGCAGCAACAGCAATTGTAAATAACGCCAGCTATTTGCGTGTCTGCGATATCAGTACCTGTGCCGGCACAATCATGAGTGATGTGGTGCCGGCTGTTGTCATCTCCATGGGCAATAACTGGCCACTCATAGCAACGGGATCAGCCAATGAACAGGCAAATGCCAGTGGCAGTACGACAACAAACGGCACTTATCCAATCACCAACACAGTCGATTTCGTTGTGGCGGATTACAGTGAAATTAATTTCGATGACATGCTGGTCTGGATTTCACCTCATATTCTCCTAAGCAAACTGGTAACCGCAGGCAGACTGCCATGACAGAATTACAAAAACAAAACCTGACGGATACTGATCTTGAAGAGATCAAGGCCAAGAACAGTAAATTCACCATTTTACTTGTGGAAGATGATCCGGCATTGCGGGGTGTCCTGTGCAGCACATTGGAAATACAGGGTTTCAATGTCATGGAAACCGATTCCAGGAAAGGTGCCATGGAAATTCTCAATGACGAGAATACATTCATTAATACCATGATTCTCGACCTGGGTTTGCCACCCAAAGCACACACGACAGATGAAGGCCTGGATGTAATCCGTGAGACAACTTCAGCAATGCATTCCACAAAGATTGTTGTGCTAACAGGCCAGGATGAAGAAAAATCAGCCCTGGATGCTATTCGTGAAGGAGCCTTTGATTTTCTTTCCAAACCCGCGTCTGCAGAAGATATTCTCACAGCCGTAAACAGGGCCATCCTCTTTCATTCCAAGGAACAGGACCTGACAGCCGATGGCATGACCCGCCTTCAACTTAATGCCAAGGTAGCTGATGGCCTGAAAGCAGTTCGCGAAGAAGCTGAAGAAAAGCTGGTCAGGCAAGTACTCAAGCAAACGGGCTTTAACATTTACCGCAGTGCCGAAAAACTTGGTATCAAGCGGGAAAGTATTTACTACTTCATGAAAAAATTTGGCATCAACCGTGACGACAGTTGATTTATATCCCTACCTCATTGTTATAGGCAGCTCCATTCTTGCCGGTGCTGGCTGGTTGCTTTACCAGTACCGTATGCAGGCCCTGCGTATCCAGGAACTAATCAGGCTCAACGAAGAACTGGAATACGACTTGCCTGACTTTCTGCGTCAATGCTGGCAATCACTGCAGAAAGGCGGATTTGCGGGTATTGACTGGAATCTAGACTGGTTTGGAACACAGGTATCTGGTTCCAATGGCAATACACAGGGTATGACCATTGATAAGACCTTTGAAGTTCAGGAAATTTCCCTTGTTATACACCTTTACATCGGAAAATCGGGCTGGGAACAACGTTATTTCAGTAACACACTGGCAGATAATTTCTTTCTGCTCGTCCGAATGAATCTCTGGATTAAACTCGGTACTGTAAAAGGTGCTTTTGATCAGTCAGCTAAGATGACCGTGTTCCTGCAACACGATATTAAAAACATGGCGCAATTGATCAGTTTGTCCGCAGACCAGCTTGAAAACCCGATACCAGGCCAGGAACATAAGGTTCTGGAAAGCTTGAAGACCGCAATCCCTGCTGTAAGGGATCGAGCACAGCATATGCTCAATGCCCTGACCAACAATCTCGACACGACTGGCCAGGAATCCAAGCTGCAACTTGAACAATTTCTTGAAGAAACTGCCAGTGCCTATGAATTACCTGTAGAAGTGGAAGGCAGTGCCATAGTGAATGTCAAACAGGACACTCTACAGAGCATTATAGATAACCTGTTGGGTAACTATTCCAGGCAAAGCAAGAAGCCTGACCAGCCCAAGCTGGACCTGTTAATCCGGCTTGAAAAAGAGGGTGACCTGGTCGTCACAAAGATCATAGATCTCAACGGAGAACCCTGTCTCTGGCCGGAGCGCCTGTTTGAGCCTTTCTGGAGCGAACATGGCACAGGATTGGGAATTGGGCTCTACCAGGCCCGCCAGCAGGCAGTTTCAGCGGGGGGGAAACTGACGGTGGATGCCCTGCCAGACAGGCCGCTTTGCTTCATACTATCCTTGCCTACCACCTAGGGAATTACCCTTATTCTATACCTCATTGATATTTAAAGGTTTTATAAAATATCGAAATTACTGACATGTAAAATAATTTTACAAGTTTCGCGCCTAAATAACTGTTTTTTGTAAAAAAAACCTACATATTGTTACTGAGTTGCATAATCTCTATAGTATCGCCCCAGTCAGAAAAGAATTACGTATTTTTTAATCTATTTGACTCAAGTTGATGACGTTTTGGACTGGGTTGCAGTCTATGAAAGCCTTAAGGTTTTTGCAGACTTAACCTGATTTCGCAAATCAAGTTTGGAGTCAAATGCAGGAGGAAAGTCATGAGAGACTTGAAAAACATGAATGCTTCTTTCAAGGGAAATGAAAGCGGTTTCACACTCATAGAAATTGCCATTGTACTGGTCATTATCGGCCTGTTACTTGGCGGTGTACTGCAGGGGCAACAGCTGATTGAAAACTCACGTGTGAAATCAGCGACCAATACCATGAACGGTATTGCTGCTGCTGCATTTTCATACCAGGACCGCTATGGACGTATGCCTGGAGATGACGGCCCAACTGCGACCCTGAATGCCCGTGGCGGTAACTGGGCTGGTGCCAATATCGTTGGCGGTAACACTAACGGTATCCTGAATTCCACCTCTGCAAATACCTTTACCGGTGTTTACACAGCGAATACTGAAGAAGGTCCACTCTTCTTCCAGCACCTGCGTGCTGCCGGATTTATTACAGGTGACCCTGATCTTGCCACTGGTACAGCAATTATCCTGCCTACCAATTCATTCGGTGGATTGGTTGGTGTGACTGGTGCCACCCTGTGGACTACTCTGACAGGTATCAAGATCTGCATGAGTAACGTACCTGGTTCTGCCGGTATTGCCCTTGATCAACAGCTGGATGATGGCGCTTCTGACAGTGGCCGATTCCGCGCTGAGGCTGATGCCACGGGTGCAACTAACCCAACATCAGCAACAGCTGCTACAGCATATGTTGAAACCACTAACTACACAGTTTGCTACAGGATCTAATTAATAGAATCCCCTAGTAGTGTTTGTTGAAGTAATGTTTAAAAGCCCCTTTCTAAGGGGCTTTTTTTATTCCCGCGAATTTACCTCCTTTCCAGGATAATTCAGGAAAATCTCCTTCCAACTTGCGATATACCCTGTCAAGGTGTGGGTTTATAATGCGTTTGTTATAAAAATAGTTATGAGAGATGAAGCGTCTTTTCATGACCCAATAATTAGCCAAATACTGTACACCTTAAATAAGTGCTTGGACAAAAATGCTAATGTAAGTATTTATATAAGTACTTTTTAAAATAATGACTTTCGCGAAAATTAAAATTACTCATGCAACGCTCAAGACCGAGTGGGTACAATCGGTCTTTCTTTTCGTGCTGATCATTTTTTTCGCCCTGCTTTCCCTGGAAATGCTGGAAATTGATTTCAATTCTTTTCCGGGCTTTCATTTCACTACTGATGTTCATATGCAAGCTGGCGAATTTACGATGCCAGCGACCTTCAGTACGATTGAATTTGCAGTCATGGTGCTTTCAGGGCTGATCCTTTGTCTTGCCCTCCCCACTTTTACACCTTTAGCTGCATCAACCCTGGTTGTGATACTGATGATTCCACCAGCCATCATGGGTTTTTCTAATCCATCGCAGTCTGACGCCGTTTCCATGCAGTTCAGCCTGTTGGTATTGCTGGTACTTTTTGGGGTCAATGTGTTGCTAACCTATTTCTCCGAAACCCGTAAAAAACAGAAACTGATTGATGTTTTTGGGCAATATGTTCCACCTGAAATCGTCGATGAGCTCAGCACCCAGACCGAACAGGTGAAACTTGAAGGTGAATCCAAGTTTATGACGGTGTTGTTTTGCGATCTGCAGAATTTCTCCGGCGTTTCAGAGCAGATGACACCAAAAGAACTGGTCAAAATGCTCAATGATTATTTCAATAAGCTGACTGAAGTTCTGTATCTCCATGGTGCAACCATAGACAAGTACATTGGAGACTCCATCATGACCTTCTGGGGCGCCCCAATCAGCCAGGAAGATCATGCCAGGCGTGCTGTAATGGCCAGTTTTGATATGCAGGAAGCCGTCAAGGAATTGTCTGCTGAATATGTTGAAAAGGGCTGGCCTGAACAGACCATGGGCATCGGTGTAAATACGGGCATGATGAATGTTGGCAATATGGGCTCTCGCTTTCGCCTTGCCTATACCGTCATTGGTGACTCAGTGAATTTATCTTCCCGTCTCCAGGTCATGACCCGTGTTTACAACGTCCCAACGATTTGTGGTGAAGAAACTGCGAACCTTGTTGACGATGTAGAGTTCATGGAGCTCGATACTGTCCATGTCAGGGGAAAGAAAATTATTTCCCGCATCTTTCATCCTGTTGGTATGAAATCGTCAATTTCCGAATCGAAGAGAAAAATTCTGGACTCGCACAAACAGGCACTAAATTTATATTACGAGAAAAACTTTACCGAGGCTGACGATCTTTTTTGCAGGTTGATACAGCAAAACACCGGATACGAAGGTTACTACCGTTACATGCTGCAACAGGTAGCTGATAAAAAGAACAGCACAACTGTACTACAGGGTGAAATCAGCTGAACATCTTTCAATGCTGTCAGCTTAAGAGACTTTCCCCGTAACTATAATAATCTGCAAGAGCGAGTCCTGCAGCAACACTGGTAAAGGGATCATGCTCAACAACTTTACCCGGAAAATGCTGCTCAAGAATATTTCTTACTGCCGGAATTAGTGAAGAGCCTCCTGTTCTGAGCACCAGCTCAATTTCCAGCGGGTCGATATCCGCTTTTTCCATCGTGTCCAAAACAGCTTGTTCGAAACGGGTGAGTAATTCAGTCACCATAAATTCAAAATCCCGCCGTTGTACTTCGATTGAAACATCAATTTCAGGTATATCCAGCAGAGCTGATTCATGACTGGAAAGTGTTGCCTTGCAATCCTTGATGGCCTGAAAAACCTGGTATGAATAGTTTTGGGTGATCAACTCGTAAAGCCTTTCGAACTTCACTGCATCAGGACCTCCCTGGCGCATCTTGTCCAGAACAGGTGTCGTGTATTCGTTCTGGTTCAGCATATAACTCACTGTCCAGTTCAGAATCAAATCCTCATAGGCATCAAAGGGAAATAATGTCTCTATCTCTTTGCCGTCCACTTCACGGCGCCAGCGTTCACCTTTTCCCAATAACGGAAACAGGATATGCCTGAACATGCACTGGTCTATATGATCGCCACCAAGCCCTATCCCATGGATGGCCACGACATCGAAACTTTCACGGATACGCTTCAGGATACACAGGTCCAGGGTACCTCCGCCAAAATCAACAGTAAGTATGGTCTTTCGTTCGTCCTGCGGGTTGGCATGCATATAACTGAGGGCTGCGGCTGTCGGCTCGGGGTAAAACGTCTGTGTAGCAATGCCTGCATGCTTGTAAGCCTCTCCCAGACGCTCAATTGCCACCTTGTTATGATTTTCGTCACGACCTTCAAAATTTACCGGATGCCCAATACAGGCTTTATCTGCTGTCATCACGTTGAGAGAAATAGAAGCGAGCGCATTTTCTATTGCCAGGCGGATGCGCAGCAGGATGGGGGTGATCAGGGCCACCAGTCGAAAAGGTCTATCAAAAACCATGACACGGTGTGTGTCCACACTGCCAAGCAGGCGTTTAGTGCCTCGAAACAACCTGCCAGGCAAACTGCCATCATTGAATGCCTGACCATAAACGAGATTGGTTTCAGCAGTTTGTGGAAGCTGTGTGCCCGCATCCATCTGACCTGTGCTGGTCCTGGCTTCGCCAATGACTTCAACACTCATTTCCACCTTACGTCCCTGGTTTCGGGCGATGTAGGTATCTATGGCTTCCTGTCCTGTACAGGTGATGAAATCCCTGTCGATATAGCTCGCTGATGGCATGATAGGACCTGCTTCTTCAATCCCGACCATGGTGATATTTGTCCCATCAAAGACCGCCGCAGCGCTATTTGAGGTACCAAAATCGATACCTATTCCAGCGGACTGGCCATTTGAATTGGGTTTTGAATGTTCTGCTTCCGGCATTTCCTGTCAACTTCTAAAATTCGGGCAAAGAGAAAGGAAGATACAAAAGAACAAATTCAAGAACAACAGGTTATTCAAACTGATTCGCCTTCTTTTAACCGCGTTGAATTTGACAGGCCGCCCTGCTAGTCTGAATAACCCCGTTTTAATGAAAAGCTTCAATAACTCACAGAACAGTATGAACAGATTATTCCATTCCATATTAGTTTTCCTGTCAGGCACTTTTCTTGTTTCATGCAGCGACCAGCCCATACCGGAACCACAAAACGACGTCACTGAAACTCTATCGGTCAACATCCCTGCGCCTCCAACTACCGATGGCAAAGTCACTTCATTTGATATGCGCAGTCCCAATGCTGGACCTACAACAATTTCTGTTGCTCCGGATAACAGCACAATCTGGTTTACCCTGAGCAACGCCAATGCCATCGGCAGAATGGGACCTGATGGTGAAAATACTGCCGAGTTCCCTGTTCCAACGCCAGAAAGCTCACCACGCATCATTGCACTGGGTAGTGATGGCAATATGTGGTTTTCCGAGCATAACAGCGGCAAAATCGGCCGCATTACTCCAGATGGGGATATTACTGAATTTGACCTTTCCTCTCCTGATTCGCAACCCAGGGCTATTGCACTTGGGAGTGATGGAAATATATGGATTGGCATGTTTGCAGCAAACCGTATTGGCCGAATCACCCCTGAGGGAGAAATCACAGAGTTCGACATTCCAACTCCGGATAGTGGTCCGCGTGCCCTGGCCGCCGGACCCGATGGCAATATCTGGTTTTCTGAATTCAAGGCAGGCAAGATTGGCCGCATCACACCGGATGGCGAAATAACCGAGTTTATACTGCCCCAGCCACAGACTGGTCCTGGTGATATCACTGCCGGTGCCGATGGCAACATGTGGTTTCTTATGCTCAATGGCAATATGGATAATACCCCCGTCATTGGTAACCGTGTGGGTCGTATCACCATGTCGGGTAATGTGACCGAATTTTCAATTCCCAGTGAAGGCTCAACGCCTATCAATATCGCTGTCGGCCCTGACAGAAATATCTGGTACACCAAGAACAACACCCTGGGCAGGGTGACACCAGGCGGAGAAATAACAGAGTTTCCATTTGCAGATTTACCCGCCAGGGCCGTGGGCCTCAGTGCAGGTAGTGACAGGCAGACTCCTGACCGCTTGATTGACCGTCTGTGGTTTACTGATCCGCTTAACAACCAAATTGGCTACCTGCAATTCAACTGATCGCTGAACCGTGACAAAAAATTCGACGGACTCACTCAACTCCCTTTTTGCAAATGCCCTGCATACCCAAAGGGATTTCTCAGCACCCGCCCTCAATAAAGCACAACATTGCCTGACAGACTTTCTTGCTTGTGTTTATTCAACTGGTCATTTCCCCTGGGTTGAAAATGCACGCCAGGTTGCCCTGCAAAATTCAGTCACCCTGCAAGGAGGCGCGCCCATACTGGGAAGTCATAAACGCGTCTCGGTTCAGGATGCAGCATTCGTGAATGCTGTAGCCGGCCATTCACTGATCCGGGATGACATGCACCTGGGCAGCGTTTCGCACCTTGGTGTCGTGGTCATACCTGCAGCATTGGCGCTGGCAGAATTAAACACCATCACGGGTAAAAAACTGCTTGAGGCCATTGTCTGTGGCTACGAAGCTGGTGGAACACTCGGTGGCATGTTGATGGACGTGGAGACCGCCAAAAAAATTCGGCCTACCGGCCTAATCGGTGCCTATGCTGCCGCTGCTACAGGAGCATGCCTGTTTGACCTGGACGTAAATGAAACAGCCAATGCACTGGGATTGGCAACAAACTACTTTACCGGCCTGAATGAATGGGCAAACTGGGGAAGTGAGGACATGTATTTCCACCCGGGAATTGGCGTGCGTAACGGCATCACTGCAGTAATGCTGGCTAAACAGGGAGCATCTGCAGCGGCTGGTTCACTTGAGGGAAAAGCAGGTTTATTTGCTGCATTCGGCAAGAAAATTCCGGAATCCCCATCGCTTCCATTTGCGAATACTGAAGAAATTCTACAGGTGTTTTTCAAGCAGGTTCCAGCATGTAATTATGCTCAAACAGCAGCTCAAACGGCAGCACACATTGGCTCTAAAATTGCTGACAAGTCAGCAGTTCAGGAAGTGATTGTCGATGTTCCTCATGCTGCTGCTCACTATCCTGGCTGTGACTTCTCCGGCCCTTTTACCAGTATTTTACAGGCTCGAATGAGCATCCAGTTTAATGTCGCCAGTGCAATTCTAAATGGCGACTTTAACGATTCCCATTACCAGGATTTCAACAATCCTGGCATCAGGGACCTGGCTGACAAGGTAACAGTAAAGATTGATCCGGCACTAACATCAGCTTACCCGACCAAACAGGGTGCTGCCATATTGATCCTGACTGATACAGGAGAATACAGGGAACGTCTGGATGATGTGATTGGGGCGGATACAGAAGAAGTGGAATCCCGTTACCTGAGCGCTGCCACAACAATACATGGCCAGGACAAGGCAAAATCCCTGCTTGAAGAAATCAGATCTCTGAAATCCCGGCCGGATTTAAAAGCACTACTCACAATGTTGGCTAATTAAATCTGACACTGCATATTTCAGGCATTAATTACACTGCACAAGGCCGACGATGACATCAGACATCTGCGTGTCATCATAACAGTTAGGCAACAAGTCGCCGGTACCAGCAAGGCCGATCGATCGACAATGAAGGTGGCGTACACCTCCAGGGGTTACTGTTCTGTTGATTTCCTCCCCACCTGCCGGGCAAATTGCGCGGATTCTTCTCTCGCAATCCACGTTATCCAGGATGGCACAACCAAAAAAGTTCACCTGCCTGTTATCTTCTAACTGGTAACTCCAGAACACCAGTTCATTGCCTACACGACCATTATTATCCGTCGGAATTGCATTCTCCAGTTCGGGAAAAATTTCACCCAGTGGCTGATCAAATACCCGATCGGGGCCGGATGTCACAGTCATACTGGGCTGAAGTTGACGCTCAATGGGTGTACATGACACACATAATGTCAGCAAAGCGACACCGGCCAGTTTAAGAGGCATGATGAAATGATTAAACTGCTGTTCCATAGAGGTATCCTCGCAATTTTCTATCTACTTATATTCATATTAAATTATCAGCCCATTGTCCTTCCAGCTTTAGTGGGATCCAGCAGGCTTTCTTTCGGGCTCTGTAAAGCTGCCGTTCATGTCTGTTGATGCCATTGCACAGGTTCATTATGCTGTAGAAAAAGGAGACCAATCCATGAGACAACTGATAAAACCAATTTACCGTTCAGGATGGCTTTTGACCCTGCTATTGGGCATGTATGCCAATGCACAAACACCTGATTTTCAGGATGTCATTTACGCCAGTCACGATGGCTTTGATCTTGGTCTGGACATCTATTTGCCTGTCAGCGTCTCTAATCCTCCACTTGTTGTTCAGGTTCATGGTGGTGCCTGGCGTTTTGGCTCAAAGGAAAACGGCGTTCCACTTCAGTTTGTTGAAAATGGCTATGCAGTTGCAAGCCTGGATTTCCGTCAGTCAACACAGGCGCCTTTTCCTGCCATGATTCATGACATCAAGGCCGCAATCCGTTTCCTGCGCGCCAACGCAACCAATTACGGTTATGACGCTTCCAGCATCGCAATCACAGGGGCTTCCTCAGGAGCGCATCTTGCGCAGGTTGTTGGTGTGAGCAATGGCCACTCAGTATTGGAAGGGGATCTGGGTGATCATCTTGATACATCATCGGATATCCAGGCCATCATCAGTTATTTCGGCGCCAGTGATCTGACCACCATCCTGTCTCAATCTACACCCCTTGGTTTGAGTGTGCGCGAACCTGCACTGGAATTACTGCTGGGCGCTCATCCAGAAGAAAATGAATCCCTGGCGAGGCTTGCAAGCCCCGTGCACCTGGTTGATGAAAATGATCCTCCCCTTCTGCTTCTTCATGGCGACATGGACCCCCAAATGCCAATCAATCAGAGCCTGCAAATGTATGGTGCCTACAAGAAGGCTGAATTAAATGTGATCTTTGATCCGGTCCATGGCGCTGTTCACGGGGGGCCCGGCTTTTTTGATGAGGAACATCTGTTTAATGCCCTAGATTTTCTTCGCCATACCATTGGCCAGTAACAGGGCGAAATAATATATGCAGGTAGGAGATATCCATATCGACCGCATCGTGGAGATGGAAGTCCCTTTCATGACGCCTGCCGATGCATTCCCGGATGCACCTCACGATGCCATTGAAGCCAACAGGCACTGGCTGGAACCCACAGCATTATGTCCTCAAACCGGCAAACTGATTATCGCCATACAGACCTGGGTGATTCGTACACCCAAACATCTCATTCTTGTCGACACCTGCATCGGTTGTAACAAAACCAATCACTATTTCAGTGACTGGCATCAACGCACTGATGATACCTGGTATGTGAAATTGCTGGATAAAGGTATCAATCCAGACGAGGTGGATTTTGTATTTTGCACCCATCTTCACGGCGATCACTGTGGCTGGAATACCCGTCTTGTAGATGGCCTCTGGGTGCCGACCTTTCCCAATGCAAAATATATTATTGCCCGGGAAGAATTGAATTTTGTAAGAGGTGAAAATACTCCGGCCTACCAGGAAAGCATTCTACCGATTTTTGAAACCGGTCAGGTACAGGCTGTCGATACAGATTTTGTGCTGGATGATTGTGTCAGGCTGGAATCCACTCCCGGCCATACTGCCGGTCAT
>Ga0181559_10000126_pt1 | contig 61503 bp, 61 predicted proteins | sample 011ome_21_FD_133752 | JGI IMG/M metagenome (GOLD analysis project Ga0181559, IMG submission 133752) | Coastal salt marsh microbial communities from the Groves Creek Marsh, Skidaway Island, Georgia - 011508AT metaG (megahit assembly) | ecosystem: Environmental > Aquatic > Marine > Intertidal... | reverse complement strand
GGCCGCAGTCGAAATCACGGGCAAAACGGCCACCGCCAGATCACGGATACAACCGCACAATGTGGCCAGCACGCGCCGCATCCGCTCCGGGTCAGTCTTGCGCAGCGCCCAGGGTGCCTGCTCGTCAATATAGGCATTGCAGGCAAAAACCGCCTGCATCCACGCTTCAAGTCCGTTCGAAAACGCCAGCCGCTCAAAGGCTTCCGGCAATTCAATGCGACAGGCCCCATTGACCCTGTTTCGCAACACCGTGTCAGTTTCGGTTGGTTCAGACTCCGCGCTGAAGCCACCGTCGCAATTCTTGGCGATGAAGCTCATCACCCGCTGCGCGAGATTGCCGAAGCTGTTGGCCAGTTCCGCATTGCTTTTGAGAACAATAGCTTCGGGTGAATAGCTACCATCCTGACCAAAGGTGACCTCGCGCATCAGGAAATAGCGCAGCACGTCCACCCCGAAGCGGTCGGCCAGTTCCATCGGATCGGTCACATTGCCGAGCGACTTGGATTCCTTTTGCCCCCGATTGAGCAGGAAACCATGCCCGAAGACCTGTTTCGGCAGCGGCAGGCCCGCGCTCATCAGAAAGGCCGGCCAGTAAACCGTGTGGAAGCGTACTATGTCCTTCCCGATCAGATGCAGATCTGCCGGCCAATATTCTGAAAACAGTCCGGTTTTATCGGGGTAGCCAAGGCCGGTCAGATAGTTCGTCAGCGCATCGACCCACACATACATGACATGGTCTTCGCTGCCTGGCACCTTTACCCCCCAGTCAAAACTGGTGCGCGAGACGGACAGATCGCGCAGCCCGCCCGAAACGAAGGCGATCATTTCATTGCGGCGGCTTTCAGGCAGCAGGAAATCGGGATTGTCACGGTACAGCGTGAGCAATTGGTCCTGATATTTCGACAGACGGAAAAACCAGCTTTCCTCTACCGTCCATTCGACCGGGGTGCCTTGGGGCGAGAGCTTTTCGCCCCCTTCCCCCGCCACCAGCTCGCTTTCATCATAATAGGCTTCGTCCCGGACCGAATACCAGCCTTCGTAGCGATCGAGATAAAGGTCACCGTTGGCCTTCATCGCCTGCCACAGCGCCTGGCTGGCGCGGTGATGATCGGGCTCGCTGGTGCGCAGGAAACGGTCGTAACGCACGTTCAGCCCATCGCACATCGCAATGAAATGGGCAGACATTTCGTCCGCCAGTGCGCGCGGTTCCATGCCCAGTTCGCGCGCCTTCTGCGCCATTTTCAGGCCATGTTCGTCGGTCCCGGTCTGAAACCGCACTTCGCGGCCATTCAGCCGCTGGAACCGGGCGATAACGTCTGCGGCAATCGCCTCATAGGCGTGGCCGATATGCGGCTTGCCATTGGGGTAGGAAATCGCGGTGGTGATGTAAAAGGAGTCAGCCATTGGCGCGCTCCCTATCCATCGCCGCCGATGCGAGCAAGCCACCGATTTCAAGCACCAGCAGGCCGGGATCGAAATTATAGGTGGGTGCCTGCCCGCTGAGGCGGACAAGTTCCGCATGCGCATCGATCAGTGGGGGCAGTTCCTTACCGCTCGTACGATGCAGCCGTTCGGCCAGAACCGCACGGGCGAGCTCGAGCGCGGCCAGCTGGCGCCTGCGATCGGGTCGTTGCCCCATTGCTTCGGCCAGTTCGCCACGCAGGTGGAAAACGGGATCGCCCTGCTGCGCGATCCGCGCCATCAACCCGTGCAATGGCGCCAGATCGAGCTCGATGAAGTCCAGTGCCGCCCCTGCCGATCCGGCCCCGGCGGCAATGGCGGCCGCTATGGCGGCCTCGCTCGCGTCAGGCGCTTGCTGGCGCAGGATTCCGGCCAGTTCCTGTTCCGACAACTCGGGAAAGCGGAGCAGACGGCACCGCGAACGGATGGTGGCGAGCAGACGACCCGGGCGATGCGCCACCAGCAGGAAATAGGTGCCGACCGGCGGTTCTTCCAGGCTCTTGAGCAGCGCATTGGCCGCAGGTTTTTCAAGATCGTCCGCCGGATCGATGATGATCGCGCGTCGCGATCCCAGCGTTGGCCGGGTGGTCAAACGCTGCTGCATCGAGCGAATCTGGGCGACACTGATGCTGCGCTTGGTTTCGAACGGTTTCCCGTCAGCCTGTTTCTTTTCCTCATCCGCGTTGGCGGGAAGATTGGTCAGGGTGATGATATCGGGATGCTCGCCGGCGGGTTGCGGCACCCCCTCTTCCGCCACCAGTTCGCGCGCAGCCGCCTGTGCAAAGGACGCCTTGCCTAACCCCTTGCGGCCTGCAAAGATCCACCCGTGATGCATCCGTTCGCCGCTGATGGCGCCGCGCCAGGCGTGCCATGCGGCATCGTGCCCCGCCCATTTCATGGCTGGCCATCCAGCAGCGGGGCAAGCGCAGTGCAGATGCGCGCGTGAATTGCATCGGGCGCGCCGGAGCCGTCGATGATCACGAAGCGGCCAGGTTCCGCTATGGCCAAACGATGAAACGCCATTGCGACCCGCGCGTGATATTCCGCGCCGCGTCCGCCAATTGCGTCTGACAGGCCGCCATCGCGCGCGGCCAGCCGCTCCGCCGCGACTTGCGGGGAAACTTCGATGAGAAGGGTCCGGTCAGGCAGCAATCCGTCGCTGCCAATGCGGTGAAGTTCAAGCAGTTCGGTATCTGAGATTCCGCCACCCCCGCCCTGATAAGCCCGGCTCGAATCGAGAAACCGGTCGCAGATGACCCAGCGGCCAGCCTCCAGCGCGGGCCGGATGCGCTGCGCCACATGGTCGGCCCGGGCCGCAGCGAACAGCAGCGCCTCGGCCCGTGCCCCCCAGCCCGCCCCCGCAGGATCGAGCAACAGCGCGCGGATCGCCTCCGCCCCCGCGGTTCCACCCGGCTCGCGCGTCAGTTCCACGGCAATGCCGCGCTGTTCCAGAAATGCGCCAAGCAGGCGGGCTTGCGTGGATTTGCCCACCCCTTCGCCGCCTTCCAGCGTGATGAAACACCCGCGCTTCATCCGAACAGGCCTTTCAGCCCATTCCAGATGCGCACCAGCGGCCCTGCCTGCGCCACCCCGCGCGCGGCCAGCAAAGGCAAGCGGGAGGGGGGGAGGCCATCCACGCGAATTTCGAGCTCAGCCACCTTGTCCCCCGCTGCGATCGGCGCCTTGACCGGCCCCTTGTAATGAAGGGCGAGGCGAATAGTGCTGCTGCTGCCCTGAGGGACACTGGCGAATATGGCGCGGGGCGTGCGCAAAGGCACGGATCCGTGCACACCATCCTGGACGCTGGCCTGCCCTACAATGGTGTTCGCGGCAAACAGGGGGTGACTTTCAAATGCGGTGAAGCCCCATTCGATCAGATCGCGCGAAGCCTGCGCGCGTACCGCGTCGCTCGGCGCACCGGCGATGACCATCACCAGCCGCCGCCCACCGCGATGCGCCGAACCGAGAAAAGTGTAACCCGCTTCGCGCGTGTGCCCGGTCTTGATCCCGTCCGCACCTTCGACCACGCCGCTGATCGGATCATGACTGCGCTGCTCCACGCCATCCACGCTGAAGCTGCGCTTGCCCATATAATCGCGATAATAGGCCGGGTGACCATCAATCAGCGCCTGCGCCAACCGAACCAGATCGCGTCCGGTAACATAGGTGCGCCCTTCATCGGGCCAGCCATTGGGCGTACCGAAATGGCTGTCGGCCATGCCAAGGGCGCGAGCGCGCCGGTTCATCAGCGCCACCCAGCTGGCGACGGAACCGCTTGCTCCATCGGCCAGAACGACGCAGGCGTCATTGGCAGACACAGTGGTGATCCCGCGCAACAACTGCTCGACGGTAAGCTGATCCCCGCTCTTCAGGAACAGGCTGGTCCCCTTGCCGGACCATTCTCGCGCAATGGCGGGTTTGACCGTATAGTGCTGCCCGGCAGTCAGCCGTCCGTCGTCAAGCATGTCGAAGGCCAGCAATGCCGTCATCACCTTGGTGATCGAGGCAGGCAGAAAGCGCCGGTCAGCCTCGCGCGCGAACAGCACCTGACCGCTGGAGAGATCTTGCAGCAATGCAATCGGTGCCTGCGCGGCAGTCGGCAGATGCGCGGCGGCGGGCACGGCATTCTCAGCCGCACGCGATGGTGCGGCGATTGCCAGCAAAGGCAGAAACAGGGCCGGTTTACGCGACAAGCAGGCTCCCTTTGCCCGCCTGCCTGGCGGGAGTTTACTGAAGCGAGTAGATTCTCGCTCCGCTATATCCGGCTGCGATCACCTTGGCGAGGGCAGCCTTGGCCGCCGCCTTGTCAGCATAGGGGCCAGTGCGAACCAGATAAAGCTTGCCGGACCGGTCGATCCTGCCGTCAATCTGCGCGGCGACGGTCTTGGCATTGCCTTCGACCGAGAAGGCCCCTGCCTGAACCACAAAGCGTCCGTCCGGGGGCGTTGCAGTGTGTGCAGCTGGCGTTTCGCGCGGATTGTTATCCGGTCCTGGTGCGGCATCGACCGATGGGAGCGCCAGAGACTCGGGCGCGGCGCTGGCAGTGCTGACTGGCGCATCGGAAGCAACCGGCGCTTCCTGCTGCGGTTTGGGCGGAGTCAGCGCGACAGCCGGCGCAGTCCCTGTTTCGGGCAATTTGCGGCGCAGCACCGTCACCAGCGACTGTGGCGTCTCCATCCGTTCAGGTGCGGCCTCGCCCCGGCGCAGCATCGCCCGCTCAACTTCTGGCGGGTTGACGCGGCGCACACGCACGGCCGTGGTGTCGCTCACGCCCAACTGTTTGGCAGCGCCTGACGACAGGGCGATCAGGCTATTGCTATCCATGGGGCCGCGCCGGGTCAGCCTGATGAGGATCGTGCGACCGCTATCCAGTGATGTCACTTCGACATAGCTTGGTAGCGGGAGGGTGTGATGCGCGCCAGTGATCGCGGGGTCTGCCTCTGGCTCGATCCCGAGATAGCCAACCTCATCATAATTCAGCGTATCGACCGGGGTATAATTCACCCCCATCACTGAATAGGGTTCGCCAACAACGATCGGATAATCGGCCGCCGGGCCGGTGGTCGGCACGGGTGTGGAGGCCTGCTCCACGCGGCCATTGCCGCCGCATGACGCCAGCAATGCAATCAGACCAAGGGCCAGGAATTTTCTATCGGGCAATCTCATCTGCAAGCAACCCCACGGATAAAGCGTAGTAGTTCGAGCAGTTATATTCGGTGATAACCCTATAATTCCCGGTTAAGAGCCAGGCAGGACGGCCCGGCCCGTCAGGCTGGAACAGCGAGGCCAGCACATCGTCAGCCAGCGGAGCAAGCGGCGAAACCCCCAGATTGCGCCATTCGCGCACGGTTTTCCACTGGCTGTGCCGTTCATGCACGCGAGGGCAAACAGGGGAAACAAGTTTGGTTTCCACCGCGCTGAAATCAAATCCCGCAGGGATTGCGGCGCGTACGCCCCATGGCTGCCCACTGCGCCATCCCGCATCGCGAAAGTAATTGGCGATGGAGGCCAGTGCATCCGCCCGGCTTGACCAGATCTCCGAACGGCCATCACCGTCCCCGTCCACCGCCAGCCGCAGATAGATGCTGGGCAGGAACTGCGGGTAACCAAAGGCGCCCGCAAAACTGCCGACCAGGCGAGAGCGGGGAACCCCGCGATCCGCGATCTTGAGCAGCGCCACAAATTCACCGGCGAACAATTCGCGCCGCCGACCCTCCCATGCCAGTGTTGCCAGGGAACGGGCGAGGTCGAAATCGCCGACATAAGACCCGTAATTCGTCTCGTGCCCGAAGATCGCGATCACAATTTCGGCAGGAACCCCATATTGCTGCTCAATCGACCATGCCATGGTCCCCAGCGATGCCAAAACGCTGCGTCCGCCCGCAATCCGCGCCGAATCCACGTGCTGCGCGATATATGGAGCCATGGCCGGATAGCCGCTGCGCGGCGGGGTATTCTCGCTCCGGTCGAGATTCATCACCCGCTCGTTAGGCGTCAGGCCACTGGTCATTTGTCGGATCGTCGCCTCGCTGACCCCTTCTGCGCGCGCCTTGGCGGCGAGCAGTTGAAGATAGGCTTCGAAACTGGTGTCCGGCCTCTGCTGCGCGGACAGCGGCGCAAGCGGAAGACAGAAAAGCAATGCGGCCAGCGCGGGGAAGATTCGTTTGAATGAAATCATACGCCAAGCGTGGCAAAGCCGCGCCCGCCTGTAAATCGCGGAGCGGCAATTGGATGCATTTATCCCTCACCCGGACCATTCGCGGGTGACAAAGCTCGTGGCGCGCGCTAGCGGGACGGCGCTCGGCACGGACAGGTGGCAGAGCGGTTGAATGCACCGGTCTTGAAAACCGGCGTGGGTGCAAGCCCACCGTGGGTTCGAATCCCACCCTGTCCGCCACAAATCCACCTGCACCATTTTCTGAAACCGTGTTATGATCGCACATGCGGGTGATTGCACCCTGTCAGCGGCAGGGTTCTGCTTCGCCCGCCTTCATGGCTCTTCGACGACTGTTTCGGGGCGCCAGAGAACGGGAGAGACGAGCATGGAACGTCATGGCGACGAAGTGCATGTCACGACAACCGAAGCCAGCGCGGGCAGCACCCCGCACATTGTGCGCTACATACTGCTGATCAGTTTGACCCTGGCCATCCTGGCCCTTTCGGCCATCTGGATTTCAGGCGCCTTGTCGGAACGCCAGGGGCCGACTCAGCCGGTCACTGCCGAAGAGCATGCGTTAAGCGGATAGGGGCTGACCCGCGGTGGCGATCCCGCCGCCTCATCGGGCCTGAATTTCATGCGTTGCCGCCATCGCCCGCCAACATGAATGGGTTGATGCCCTCTGCCGCCCAGGTGGCGTTCCAGCGATCTTGCGCGGGCGTATCGTAAAGGATCGCCGACCGCCCGGTGGCCGCATACCAGCCCGGCCTGCTCATTTCTTGTTCCAGCTGCGCGGGCGCCCATCCCGCATAGCCCAGCGCGACGAGCCACTGGCGCGGGCCACGCCCTGCAGCGATGGCGCGCAACACATCCACTGATCCTGACAGCGCGCCAAAGGGGTTGACCAACAATGTCCCGTCCCCGCCCCAGTCCGCCGAATGGAGCACGAAGCCGCGCGCGGTTTCAACGGGACCGCCATGATGGACCGGACAGTCCGGTACATCGCCAGGTGCGATATCAAGCTGTTCAAGCAGGCCGTGAAAGCTGATGTCGTCACGCAGATGACCCACCCCGATACCGAGCGCACCATTTTCATCATGCACGCACATGGCGATCACGGACCGTTCGAAATTGGGGTCGTACATATTGGGCATCGCCAGCAGCAGTCGCCCGGAAAGATATTGCGCCTCACTCATCGCGAGCCCGTCATAACCTATCCCGGCGGATTATTGAATGGCGCGCGCGCCAGTCCTAACGCGCGGCGGCCATTGCCGGCTGTCCGACGCATATCTGAGCAGGCAGGCGACATTGTTCGATCAGCGCGCATAGCTCTGGCCGGTGCAACGGTTTCAGAAGGCGGAGCCCGGCCTGGCCATCATGCGACCAGCGCACGACCGCGGGAAGTTGCTGGCCCTGACCCAGATCCAGGGTGACCTCAGCCCCGGTTTCCAGGCTCGTATTCCGCCCAAGCTGGCTGATGCGGCATCCTTCGAGCGACAATTCGATCAGCAGACCCGATCGCGCGCTCTTGCAGACGGCGAAGCGCTTGCTCGCGCGAATGACCAGAACTGTCACCTTGCTGCCTCCCTCGGTTCCTCGACCCGGTCAGAGTGGCGAACAGCGGTTAATATTGCATTATTGCAACTGACGGGCGGCAGGATGGGGTATTACCTGCCGATCGCGACATATTTGAAGCCGTGCCGTTCAACCTCATGGCGCTCATAAATGTTGCGCAAATCGACCAGGACCATTTGTTTCAGCAGGGTCTTCATCCGGCTGAAGTCCAGCGCGCGGAACCTGTCCCATTCGGTCACGATCACCGCCGCATCAGCCCCGGTCATCGCTTCATATGCGTCAGCGCAGAACGCCACCCCCGTCATCATCTGGGCGGCCTGTTCCATGCCTTCCGGATCATAGGCGCGGATACTGGCGCCGGCATCCTGCAAGGTCTGGATAATCGCGAGCGAGGGGGAATCACGCATGTCATCGGTATTGGGTTTGAAGGTCAGGCCCAGGATCGCGACCGTCTTGCCATGCACCTGGCCACCCATCGCATTGATAACCTTGCGTCCCATTGAACGCTTGCGATTGTCATTCACTGTGGCGACCGCCTCCACAATCCGCAGCGGCGTGTCATAATCCTGACCTGTCTTGAGCAGCGCCAGCGTGTCCTTGGGGAAGCAGGAACCGCCATAGCCCGGCCCGGCATGAAGGAATTTGGGCCCAATGCGATTGTCCAGCCCCACTCCGCGCGCAACATCCTGCACATCGGCGCCAACCCGTTCGCACAAATCGGCGATCTCGTTGATGAAGGTGATCTTGGTTGCGAGCAGCGCGTTGGCTGCATATTTGGTCAACTCCGCCCCGCGCCGCGACATGGTGACAACTGGTGACTGGTTAAGGAACAGCGGGCGATAGATTTCCTTCAGGACATCTTCGGCATGCGCATCCTCGCAGCCGATGACGATGCGGTCAGGACGCTTGAAATCCTGGATTGCCGCACCCTCGCGCAGGAATTCGGGGTTTGAGGCGACAGCGAAATCCAGATCTGGGCGCACTTCACGGATGATCCGCTCCACCTCGTCGCCGGTCCCAACAGGGACCGTGGATTTGGTGACCACCACCACGCCGGGAGAGAGGAACTCGGCCATTTCGCGCGCGGCGGCGTAAACGTAACTCAGATCGGCGTGCCCATCGCCCCGACGGGATGGCGTACCCACAGCGATGAACACCGCCTCTGCCTGCGGCACGGCATCTGCCAGCTGTTGCGTAAAGGATAGCTGACCTGACTTCACATTCTTGGCGACCAGCGCATGCAGGCCGGGCTCGAAAATGGGGATGCGTCCGTCCAGCAGGGCTTCGATCTTGCCGGCATCCTTGTCAATGCAGGTCACATCATGCCCGAAGTCCGAGAAACAGGTGCCCGAAACCAGGCCGACATAGCCTGTGCCGATCATCGCAATGCGCATCGTAACCCCTTAAACTCGCAACAGCAGCGCCTCCTAGTGCCGACGATCCGGTTTGGCCATACGGCAGCGCTGTGTCCCGTTACGCCGCTTTCCCGTCAGATATGCAGCGCCCGGCCATAAGCGGCGAGCACGCTTTCATGCATCATTTCGCTGAGCGTTGGGTGTGGGAACACGGCCTGCATCAGTTCCGCTTCGGTCGTTTCAAGCTGCTTGCCCACCACATAGCCCTGAATCAGTTCGGTTACTTCCGCCCCGATCATGTGCGCGCCCAGCAATTCGCCGGTCTTCGCGTCGAACACGGTCTTCACGAAGCCTTCCGCCTCGCCGAGCGCAATCGCCTTGCCGTTGCCGATAAACGGGAAATTGCCGATCTTCACCTCATACCCCGCTTCGCGCGCCTTCGCTTCGGTCAGGCCCACGCTGGCGATTTGCGGATGGCAATAGGTGCAGCCGGGGATATTGCGCCGGTCCAGCGGATGCGGATGGACATCCTTGTTGCCCAGTTCCTGCGCGATGGCTTCGGCGGCGGTCACACCTTCGTGGCTGGCCTTGTGCGCCAGCCATGGCCCGGGCGTACAATCGCCGATGGCCCACACGCCTTTCACGACGCTGCGTCCGAACGGGTCGATCTTGATGAAGCCACGATCCATGGCCACGCCCAGCGATTCAAGGCCGATATCTTCCGTATTGGGCACGATGCCCACGGCGGAGATGACATGACTGAACTCCTGAGCTCCGACCTTGCCGTCCTTGCCCTTGATCCGCGCTTTTACGCCACTGGCGCTGACCTCCAGCCCTTCGACGCCAGCCCCGGTCAGGATCGTCATCCCCTGCTTCGCCAACGCCTTTGCAAGGAAGGCGGAGACATCCGCATCTTCGACGGGAACGATGCGGTCCAGCATTTCGACCACGGTCACCTCGGCGCCGAGATCATTATATAAGCTGGCAAATTCGATACCGATTGCGCCAGAACCCATCACCAGCAGCTTTGTCGGCATTTCGGGCGGGGTCATCGCATGGCGATAAGTCCAGATACGCTTGCCGTCAGCCTTGGCGAAGGGCAGTTCGCGCGCACGCGCGCCCGTGGCGACAATAATATGCCGGGCGGATAGCGCTTCAGTGCCCTTCTCGCCTTTCACTTCCAGTGTGCCGGGTGCGCTCAACCTGCCCTCACCCATGTGCACCGCGACCCTGTGCTTCTTCATCAGATGCGCGATGCCCGCATTGAGCTGGCTGGCGACCCCGCGCGAACGTTTCACGATCGCGTCCAGATCGGCGGAAATCTGCTTTGCCGCCAGCCCGTAATCGGCAGCATGATTCATGTAATGGAAGATTTCGGCCGAACGCAGCAGAGCCTTGGTCGGGATGCAGCCCCAGTTGAGGCAAATGCCGCCCAGTTTCTCGCGCTCCACAATTGCGGTCTTGAGGCCAAGCTGCGCCGCACGGATCGCCGCAACATAACCGCCCGGGCCAGAGCCAAGCACAACAAGATCATATGGTTCAGCCATGAATGCTCCGGATTTTTACTATTCGCGCACTCAGGCCAGCATGGCGAGCGGATTTTCGACGATCTGGCGGAAGGCCTGCATCAGGCGGGCGCCGTCCACCCCGTCAATCGCGCGGTGATCGAAGCTGCCGGTGGCCGACATCACCGTGGCGACCGCCAGCGCATCGTCAATCACGAAGGGCCGCCTCTCGCCCGCCCCCACCGCCATGATCATCGCCTGCGGCGGGTTGATCACCGCATCGAACTGCTTGATCGCGAACATTCCCATGTTCGACAGGCTGGCCGTTCCGCCCTGATATTCATGCGGGGCGAGCTTGCCCTCTTTCGCCCGCGCCGCTAGATCCGCCATCTCTTTCGATATGCTGGAGACTGATTTCGCCCCGGCATCCGCCACGATCGGCGTGATCAGGCCATTGGGAATGGATACGGCCACCGCAATATCAGCCCGCGCGAACTTCAGCAGCTGATCGCCTGCAAACTGCACATTGCATTCCGGCACGGCTTCCAGCGACTTCGCCAGCGCCTTGATAAGCAGGTCGTTGATTGACAGCTTGATGCCCTGTGGTTCCAGCGCGGCGTTGATTTCACCCCGCAGCGCCAGCAGCGCATCGAGCCGGACATCCACCGTCAGATAGATATGCGGCACCTGCTGCTTGCTCTCGGTCAGGCGCCGGGCGATGGTCCTGCGCATGGAGGACAGCTTTTCCGCGACATGCGGAATGCCGAAATCCTGCGGCTGCATGGCAGGCGGCGCGATGGAGGGCGCGGCGGCACCGGCACCCATACTGGCGGTTGCGGGCGCGATACCGGCCAGTGCCTCCACATCCGCCTTCACGATCCGCCCGTTGGGGCCAGAGCCTGTCACTGCCGTCAGATCGATGCCCCTGCCCGCCGCAATCCTCTTCGCCAGTGGCGAGGCAATGATCCGTTCACCGGAAGATGGCGCGGGCATGGCGGGAGCCGCGGGCGCAGGTTCGGATGCGGTTGGTGCGGGCGCAGGGGACGGCGCTGGCGCTTCGGCCTTCGCGGCGGGCAAAGCAGGCGGGGCAGAAGCGCCCTCATCCTCCCCGGCCAGTGTGGCGATCACCGCGCCCACCTTGACCCCTTCGGTTCCGGCGGGGATGATAAGAGCGGTGATCGTGCCTTCGTCCACCGCCTCGAATTCCATCGTCGCCTTGTCCGTCTCGATCTCGGCCAGAATGTCGCCCGAGTGGACTTCGTCGCCTTCCTTCACCAGCCATTTGGCCAGCGCACCTTCCTCCATCGTCGGCGAAAGGGCGGGCATCTTCAGTTCAATCGTCATCAGTATGCGCTCACCAGAACGTCAGTGTTGAGTTCGGCCGGATCAGGTTCGGGCGAGGTTTCCGCAAAATCCGCCGCCTCGGCCACCCTGGCGCGGATTGCCTTGTCGATTTCCTTCAGGCGCGCTTCGTCGATCCCGCGTTCGAGGAGATCGTGCCGCGCGGCCTCGATCGGGTCGCGCTTCTCGCGCACTTCCTGCACTTCTTCCCGGCTGCGATATTTGGCGGGGTCGGACATGGAGTGTCCGCGATAACGATAGGTGTTGAGCTCCATCAGCACCGGCCCATTGCCGTGGCGCACATGCTCCAGCGCGATTTCGGCGGCGCGGCGCACCTCCAGCACGTCCATCCCGTTCACATCCAGCCCCGGAATGCGAAAGGCCGTGCCGCGCCGGTGGAAGTGGGTTTCAGCCGAACTGCGCTTGACCGCCGTGCCCATGGCATACTGGTTGTTTTCGATCACGAAAATGATCGGCAATTGCCACAGGCTGGCCATGTTGAAGGTTTCATAGACCTGGCCCTGATTGGACGCGCCATCCCCGAAATAGGATAAGCAGACGCCGCCATCCCCACGATATTTATGAGCAAATGCCAGCCCAGCACCCAGTGGCACCTGGGCGCCGACGATCCCGTGGCCGCCGTAGAATGCGTGTTCGGTGCTGAACATGTGCATCGAACCGCCCTTGCCCTTCGAAATTCCGGCCTGTCGCCCGGTCAGTTCCGCCATGATGATCCTGGGGTCGATACCATAGGCGAGCATGTGGCCGTGATCGCGATAGCCGGTGATGACACTGTCCAGCCCCGCCCTGAGCGCGGATTGCAGGCCGACCGCGACCGCTTCCTGTCCGATATAGAGATGGCAGAAACCACCGATCAGCCCGAGGCCATAGAGCTGACCCGCTTTCTCCTCGAACCGGCGGATGAGCAGCATCTGTTCGTAAAAATGCAGCAGTTCCTCGTCACTCGCCTCATACCGGCGATTGCTGGCCAGATTGTCCTGCAGGCTGCGCAGCGCGAAACCACTGTCGCCCGCTTCGCTTTCGCCAGCTTCTGCAGTGGGCGCTTTCTTTCGCGGTCGGGCCGGTTTAGCCAAATTCACAATCCTTCGATCTGGGCCGCGCTGGCTTGCGGCAGAATCCGATCAGTCCATCGCCAAACTATAAGGGCAAGCGCCCGTCATAGGCAACGACGCAAAGCGTCTCTCTGCCCATAATGTGGCCGGAAATGGGCCGGAGACAAAGGATGATGGGAAGACCGGCCAGATGCAGGCCGCGCCCGGTTCAGTTGAGCGTCATCACCACTTCGTCCGGATGGACGACGTTGAGATTGCTGCGCAGCAGTTCCCCGACCAGATCGGGATCCGCAGCCTTGGGATTGAGCAACGCGACACGATTCCTTAGCTCGTCCCGTTCCGCCTGAAGGCGTGCGATTTCAGCCTTGCGCTGTGCAAGTGTGGCAAGATTTTCACTCCACGCCAGCAGGCTGCTTGGCCCCGCGAGCGCCAGACCGCCCATCGCCAGCAGCAGGATCAGCGCCAGCGTGTCACCGCGCCTGTTGCGCGGCAGCCGGGTGGAAGGTTCGTTGCGAAACACCAGACTATAAGAATCATAGTTAATCCGCCGGTTCAAGGGCTTTCTGCGCATTGCTGAAATTTAGATGTACCTTCGGCTGAATTTCATGCGGCCTCCGGCACCCCGGTTCATTTGGTGCGCCCGACAGGATTCGAACCTGTGGCCCCCAGATTAGGAATCTGATGCTCTATCCTGCTGAGCTACGGGCGCACGCGGATGCCCGTTTAGTGCCGGTCCGCACGAAGGGCAATCAGTTGATGTCATCGGGCGGGGCGACGGGGAACAGCAACGGCGCGACGGGAATGCCTTCCTCGTGCAGTTCTTTCGCCTCGGCCAGTGACGCCTGTCCGTGAATGGGCTTGGTGTCGCGTTCCCCATAATGCATCGCGCGCGATTCCTCGACGAAACGGGGGCCGACATATTCCGAGGATTTGAGCGCCTCGGCCTGCATCGCGGCAATCTGTTGCAGGGCCTTGACCGCCTTGGGCGACAATTGCCCCCCGGCGACCGGTTGTACCGCGCCACTGCTGGCCGGGCTCTGGTTGCCCTTTTTCGGCACTGCCGGTGCCATCGGCGCCTTGCTGATAGCAGCCGTGCCGCACTGCGGGCAGCAGAGCAGGCCGCGATCCTGCTGCGAGGCGAAATCCTCGGACGAGGAAAACCAGCCTTCAAAGCGGTGGCCGTCCGGACAGGAGAGGTCGAAAACGATCATTGCCCTGACGATCTAGGTATTTCGCGACGATTGGCAAGGCTTGGCAATTGCGCGCGCACCTCTGCGGTGCGGACGGGATCGATCTCGGCAAAGCCCAGCCCCGGGGCTTCCCCGCCCATGTCGAGCACAACTTCCCCCCATGGATCGATCACCAGACTGTGGCCATAGGTCTCGCGCCCGTCAGCATGACGTCCAACCTGCGCCGCAGCGATCACCCATGCGCTCGCTTCCACCGCCCGTGCGCGCAGCATCAGATGCCAGTGCGCCTGCCCGGTGGGCACGGTGAAGGCAGCGGGAATCGCTATGGCATCGCAACGGCGATCGCCCAGTTCGGCAAACAGATCCGGAAACCGCATGTCATAGCAGATGGCAAGGCCCAGCAGACCGAGCGGCGTCTGCGCACTCACAACCTCGCCGCCGGGGGAGTATGCGCCGGATTCGCGCCAGCTTTCGCCACTGGCAAGCTGCACGTCGAACATGTGGATCTTGTCGTATCGCGCGGCGATGGCGCCATCAGGGGCAACCAGGAACGACCGGTTAGCCCACATTCCGTCACCACGATCCACCGCGAGCGAGCCGAGCGCGATCCAGATGCCATTCTCTCGCGCGGCATTGCGCATCGCGGCCAGAACCGGATTATCCGCTTCGGCCACAACGTGAGCAGCGGCCCGCTTGCGGTCGCGGTCAAGCAGGCCGGACATTTCCGGCGTGAACAGCATGTGCGCATCGCCCGCGGCCGCTTCCGCGGCGGCGGCGCAGAGGGAGCGGGCATTTTCGACCGGATCGATCCCGGTCGTCGTCTGGTACAGCGCGATGCGAACCATTGCGCCGCCTCAGCGGCCCAGCAGCATGTCAAGCTTGCCGGTCCGTTCCAGCTCCGCCAGCTCGTCCGAGCCGCCCACCGCCATGCCATCAACGAAAATTTGCGGCACGGTGCGTGCTTCGGGCACCCGTTCCATCATCTCGGCGCGTTTCGGGCCACCCATGATCACGTCATATTCTTCATAGGACACACCCTTGCGATCAAGCAGCTGCTTGGCCCGCACGCAGTATCCGCAGCCCCACTTGGTATAGATTTCGACGCGGGGTTCGCTCATTCTAAGTCCTCATTCCAGCGGTTTGCTACCGGCCCCCAGGGGGCTTGAATCTGCCTGCGGCTATCATATCTAGGCAAATGTGTCATGCGCCACCTGGGCAGGACACATACGCCGCGGGCGCCGCAGATGCGGGCCCGGACATTCAAATTGCTCACTGGAGGATTTGTACCATGAATCGTTTCGATTTTACTCCCTATCGCCGCAACACGGTTGGTTTTGACCGGCTGTTCGACCTGCTCGAAAACCAGGTCCGCCAGAATGCGGGCGACAATTATCCCCCCTTCAACATCGAACGGCGCGGTGAAGACGCTTATCGCATCACTCTGGCCATCGCCGGCTTCCGCCCCGATGATCTCGACATCACCGCCCAGCAGAACCTGCTGGTAATCCAGGGCCGCAAACGCGAGGAAAGCGAAGGCGATTTCCTGCATGTCGGCATCGCCAATCGCGGGTTCGAACGCCGCTTCGAACTGGCCGATTTCGTCCGGGTCGAACAAGCCGACCTGTCTGACGGGCTGCTGGTGATCGACCTCGTGCGCGAAGTGCCTGAAGCGATGAAACCGAAGAAGATTGCGGTGAGCGGCCAGCGCACGCTCGAAGTGGTCAAGAACGCCAAAGGCAATGACCAGGCCGACGCCGCCTGATCGCCGCGGCAAATTGTAAACCGGAAGGGGGCGGGCCGCAGGGTCCGCCCTTTTCGTGATGTCGGTCAGACCAGACGCGACTGGTGCACCGCCGCCGCGATGAAGCTGGAGAACAGCGGGTGCGGATCGAACGGCTTGCTCTTCAGTTCGGGGTGGAACTGGACGCCCACGAACCAAGAATGATCGGGCCGCTCCACGATTTCAGGCAGCAGCCCGTCAGGCGACATGCCGGAAAAGATCAGCCCGCCCTGCTCCAGTGCCGGCCTGTAGGCCCCGTTCACTTCATAGCGATGGCGGTGGCGTTCGGATATGGTGGTGGCCCCGCCGTAAATGGCCGAGACGTGGCTGTTGGCCGAAAGGCGCGCTTCATAGGCCCCCAGGCGCATGGTCCCGCCAAGGTCCGTATCCGCCCCGCGCTGTTGCAGGCCTTCCGCGCTCATCCATTCGGTGATGATGCCGACCACCGGTTCATCGGTGGCGCCGAATTCAGTGGAGCTGGCCGCTTCGATGCCCGCATTGCGAGCGCCTTCGACGCAGGCCATCTGCATGCCGAGGCAAATGCCGAAGAAGGGAACGCCACGTTCGCGCGCAAAACGAACGCTGGCGATCTTGCCTTCCGACCCGCGTACCCCGAATCCGCCAGGCACCAGAATGCCATGCATCGGTTCGAGACGGGCGGCGATTTCGGCATCGTCCTGCTCGAAAATCTCGGCATCAATCCAGCGGATGTTGACCTTGACGCGATTGGCCATGCCACCGTGAATCAGCGCCTCGTTCAGCGATTTGTAGGCGTCGGGCAGCCCGGCATATTTGCCCACCACGCCAATCGTCACTTCTCCTTCGGGATGATGGAAGCGATCAACAATGTCATCCCAGACAGCAAGATCGGGATCGGGCGCGTCCTGCCCGAAATGGCGCAGCACCTCATCGTCCAGCCCTTCGGCATGATATTGCAGCGGCACGTTGTAAATGCTCGACGCGTCGAGCGCCGGGATCACCGCTTCCTTGCGCACATTGCAGAACAGCGCGATTTTGGCCCGCTCCCCATCCGGTAACGGATGTTCGCAGCGACACAGCAACACATCGGGCTGGACGCCCAGGCTGGTCAGTTCGCGCACCGAATGCTGCGTCGGCTTGGTCTTGAGTTCGCCCGCAGCAGAGACATAGGGCACCAGCGTGACATGAATGGCGCAGGTCTGTTCGCGCCCCAGTTCGTTGCGCAATTGCCGGATCGCTTCGATGAACGGCAGGCCTTCGATATCGCCGACCGTGCCGCCGAATTCGCACAGGACGAAATCGAGGTCGTCGGTATTGGCCAGCGCGAAAGCCTTGATCTCGTCAGTGACGTGCGGGATCACTTGCACCGTTGCGCCCAGATAATCGCCGCGCCGTTCGCGCGCGATGATGTCACGATAGACGCGGCCCGACGTAATGTTGTCATTCTGATGCGCGGAAACGCCGGTGAAGCGCTCATAATGGCCGAGATCGAGGTCAGTTTCCGCCCCGTCATCGGTTACATAGACTTCACCGTGCTGATACGGGCTCATCGTGCCCGGATCGACGTTCAGATAGGGATCGAACTTGCGAATCCGGACGCGGAACCCACGCGCCTGCAGGAGCGCGGCGAGACTCGCCGCCATGAGACCCTTGCCAAGCGATGAGACCACGCCGCCGGTGATGAAAATGAACCGCGCCATGGGAGTTGGGCCTTGGACGATGGGACGATTCGACGCAAGCCGTATCCGCGCCAATCCACAATCATCTGTGTCGGGCCGCGCCGAATATCGTCACGCGGCCAGGCGAAAGACGGCGAAGCTTACTGCCCGCCTGCCAGCGGATTCTGCGCGGGAGCGGCAGGCGCGGCCGGTTCGGCTGGCACCGGTGCGGTGCCTTCCTGCGCGCCCAGCGGATCTGCGGGCGCTTTTTCCGTCACACTGCGGTCCAGCGAGGTGTCGATTTCCCCACCCCCCGTCGTACCGACCGCCAGCACCGCCAGAGTGATACTGAGCAGGACAAACAGTGTCGCCAGGATGGCCGTGGCACGAGACATGAAATCTGCCGCACCGCGCGCGGACATCAGGCCCCCGGGGCTGCCGCCGCCGATGCCCAGGCCACCACCTTCCGAACGCTGCATCAGGATCACCGCAACCAGCGCGGCGGCAATGATCGCCTGGACGACAGTAAGAAACAGAAACAGCGACATGGGCGAACCCCGATTTTGGCAGTGAATGGCCGGATGGCCACGCGCATTTAGGTGCGCGGCGCGTGGCTGGCAAGCTTTGCAGCTAAGTCTGTGTTTTCACCTTCCGCAGCAAGGATGATTCCGAGGAAGCTCTCCGCAGTCAGGCTTGCCCCTCCTACCAGAGCGCCACCCACCTCGTCCGCGCCGAGCAGTTCGGCGGCATTGTCCGGCTTTACGGAGCCGCCATAGAGAATTCGCACGGTTTCGCCCGCTTCGCCGAACTTGCCGACCAGCATCGCGCGGATCGCACGGTGCATCTCGCTGACATCGTCAACTGACGGAACCCGCCCGGTGCCGATCGCCCAGACCGGCTCATAAGCCACTGTCAGCTTTTCAGCACAGTCCGTGCTTTCCGGCAGGGAGGCTTCAAGCTGCGCGGTCACCACCTTCACGGCCTTGCCCGCATCGCGTTCCGCCTCGCTCTCGCCAACGCAGACGATCGCGGCAAGGCCTGCTGCCAGCGCCGCTTCGGCCTTGCGGCGGACCAATTCGTTGCTCTCGCCATGATCGTTGCGGCGTTCGCTGTGGCCGACGATAACGAAGCCGGCACCCGAATTCTTGAGCATTGGCGCGGAAATATCGCCCGTATGCGCGCCGCCTTTCGCCGGATGGCAATCCTGTGCCCCGACGCCAATCAGTCCCGCTTCCTTGCGGGTCGCGTGAACCAGGGTGAAAGGCGGAGCGAGCGCCACCTCAACCTTGGTCAGCCGTTCAGCGGCACGATCGATCGCGCGCGCTTCGGAGAGCATGGCGCGGGTGCCATGCATTTTCCAGTTTCCAACAATATAGGGGCGCTGGGCCATGTTTCTTGCCTGAAATTGCGTGATTGCCCGCCCGCAGACGGGAAGTGTCAGGCGCCGCTAGACCGGAGCAGGCGCCATGTCAAAGCTGGTTTTCCACATCGTGGCGCATGTACGTTCACCTGTTGCGGCAGAGCCGCAGCGGCGATAAAGCGCGGCGAACGACCAATTCACCTGTCCCCCTGCTACAGCGCGAACGGCCCCTTTTCATGATCCAGCTCATCCGCAGATTTCTCGACTCCCGCATCGGGGTCATCGTTGCCATCGCTTTTCTGGGGCTGATCGCCCTCGCCTTCGCCGGGACCGACGTATCGTCCAACAAGCTGTTTGGCGGCGTTGCAGGCGGCGATCGCGTGGCGACTGTCGGCGATGAGAAGATCGGCACGGCTGAACTGCAACGTTCGGTCCAGACCGCGCTTGAACGCTATCGCCAGCAAAACCCCACCGTGACCATGCAGGTGTTCGTGGCCGAAGGAGCGGTCGGCAAGGTTCTGGATGAAATGCTGGACCGCGAATCCGTGGCCGTGTTCGCATCGAAGATCGGGCTGCGGGCCGGGCGCAGGCTGGTTGACAGCGAAATTGCCAATGCACCCTATTTCCGGGGAGCCAGTGGCAAGTTCGACGATGAGATATACAAGCAGGCGCTGCGTCAGCAGGGGTTGAGCGAAAAGGAACTGCGCGACGATCTGGCCAAGGGCCTGCTGGTCAAGCAGGCGGCCGTGCCGGTCTCTTTCGGCACGGTCATGCCAACCTCAATCGCCCGCCGTTATGCCGGGGTGTTGAGCGAAGCGCGCAAGGGTGCAATCGCGCTCATCCCCAGCGCAGCCTATGCCCCTGCCAAGGGGCCGGACGAAGCTCAGCTCAACGCATTCTACAAGGAAACGCGCACCCGCTACATCCGGCCCGAACGGCGCGTGCTGCAATATGCAACCTTCGACGAATCGGCGCTCAAGGATCTCAAGGCGCCGACTGAGGCGCAGGTCGCGGCCCGCTACAAGCGCGATGCCGCGCTTTACGCGCCGTCGGAACAGCGCAGTTTCACTCAGCTTGTTCTGCCAACGGAACAGGCGGCGAAGGCCGTCAAAGCCGAACTTGCCACCGGCAAGCCGCTTGACACGGCGGCTCGGGGAAAAGGACTGCGCACCAGCAGTACAGGGCTGGTTTCGAAAAGTGCCTATGCCGGGCAGACCTCTGCGGCGCTCGCCACCGCGATGTTCGCTGCGCCGCAGGGCCAGGTCAGCGAACCGCTGAAAGGCACGCTGGGCTATTACCTCGTGCGGGTCGACCGGATCGAGAAATCGCCCGGCAAGACGATCGATCAGGTGCGCGGCGAAATTACCACCGCACTGGCCGCCGAACAGAAACGCAAGGCCATCATCGACCTGTCAGCGGGGATCGAGGAAGAACTGGATGGCGGCGCGGCGCTGACTGACATTGCCAAGGAACTGGGCCTGCAGCTGCATGTGACCCCGCCAATCACGGCTGACGGGCGAGTTTATGGCAAGCCTGATTCGCAAGGTCACCCGATGCTCACCCCTGCCCTGTCCACCGCCTTCTCGATGGATGAAGGCGAACCACAACTGGCCGAAGTCGATCCGGGCAAGCTGTTCCTGATCTATGAAGTGACTGAAATCACCCAGTCGGCCCCTGCTCCGCTCAAGGAAATCAAGGCACAGGTCAACGCGGCCTGGATGCTGGCCCAGGGTGCAAAGCAGGCGCGTCTGGCCGCAGACCGGGTGCTGGCAAAAGTCGGCAAGGGCATGGCGATCGAACAGGCGCTGGCCGAAGAAAAGAAGCCGCTGCCCCGCCCTGACCGGATTGCGATGACCCGCGAGGAACTGACCCGTTTCGCGCAGGGCGGACGCCGCCCTCCCCCACCGCTGGTGCTGATGTTCAGCATGTCGGAAAATTCGGTCAAGCGCCTCGAAGCACCTGATGACAATGGCTGGATGCTCATCCAACTGGTCGATATCGAACCGGGCAAGGTCGATGACAATCCGCAGGTTCTGGCCAGCGTGACGCGCGAACTGGGTGCCTTGCAGGCGCAGGAATACGAAGCGCAATTCATCCGTTCGGCCCGCACCGATGTGGGCGTCACGCGCAATGATGCGGCGATCAAGGCGGTGAAGCGCCAGCTTGCCGGCTCGGAATAAGGCTGACGGATGACCACCGCCCTGCCCGAGAACGCGCATGAGGCCGCGCGCCTGCTCGCACAGGGACAGCCCGCGCTGGTGTGGCGACGGTTGGTGGCTGACACGGAAACGCCGGTGGGCGCCGCGCTCAAGCTCATGCAGCCGGGGCGTGGCGATTTCCTGCTCGAATCGGTTGAAGGTGGGGAGGTACGCGGCCGCTACAGCCTGCTCGGCCTTGATCCCGATCTGGTGTTTCGTGCGCGCGGTGCATCATGCGAAGTCAATCGCAGCTGGCAATCGGCGCAGGATGCTTTCACCCCCCTGCCGGGTGACAGCCTTGACGAATTGCGCGCGCTGGCCGCGTCCTGTCGGATCGAAGTGCCGGACGAGTTGCCGCGGGCGCTGGCCTGTCTGGTCGGCTATTTCGGCTATGAAACCATCGGTCTGGTCGAAAAGTTGCCCCGCGCGCCTGACAGCGAGCTGGATGTGCCTGACATGCTGTTCGTGCGCCCGACCCTGATCCTGGTGTTTGACCGACTTTCCGATCAGCTGTTCTGCGTGGCCCCGCTCTGGGCTGACGGGGGTGACCCGGCAGGGGCGGTCGCGGGCGCAGGCGAACGCATCGACGAGGCGCTGCGCAGGCTCGCCGCCCCGGTGCCACCGCGCAGCCGGGCTGGCGAGCTGCCCAAACTGGCGCTCAGCCCAAAGGTGCCACAGGAACGCTATCGCTCCATGGTGCTGAAAGCGCAGGACTATATCGAGGCCGGTGACATTTTCCAGGTCGTGCTGGCCCAGCGCTTTACGTGCCCCTTCCCCCTGCCGCCCAGCGACCTTTATCGCGCCCTGCGCCGGGTAAACCCCTCGCCCTTCCTCTATTTCCTTGACCTTCCGGGCTTCGCGCTGATCGGCTCCAGCCCCGAAATCCTGGTGCGCGTGCGCGCCAAAGCCGAAGGCAAGCCCGAAGTCACCATCCGGCCCATCGCCGGAACCCGCCCGCGCGGGGCCACGCCCGAGGAAGACCGCGCCAACGAAGCCAGCCTGCTGGCCGATCCCAAGGAACGGGCCGAACATCTTATGCTGCTGGACCTTGGCCGTAATGATGTCGGCCGGGTGGCTGCGTCAGGCACGGTGCGCGTGACCGACAGCTACACGATCGAACGCTACAGCCATGTGATGCACATCGTCAGCAATGTGGTGGGTCTGCTGGACCAGGCGCATGATGCGATCGATGCACTGTTCGCGGGCTTTCCTGCCGGGACGGTCAGCGGCGCCCCCAAGATCCGCGCCTGCGAAATCATCGCCGAGCTGGAACCTGAAACGCGCGGCGCCTATGCTGGCGGGGTCGGCTATTTTGCGCCCGATGGTTCGGTTGACAGTTGCATCGTGCTGCGCACGGCGGTGGTCAAGGACGGGGTGATGCATGTGCAGGCGGGCGCGGGAATCGTTGCCGACTCCGTTCCCGAATATGAACAGCGCGAATGCGAAGCCAAGGCGGGCGCGCTGATCGCCGCCGCGCGCGAAGCCGCCAGGGTGGCGCAGGAACCGGGTTTCGGGCAGTAGGCACTTCATGATCCTCGTCATCGACAATTACGACAGCTTCACCTTCAACCTTGTCCATTACCTGATGGAACAGGGGGCGGAGGTTGAGGTGGTGCGCAATGATGCGCTGAGCGCAGCGCAGGCGCTGGCAACGGGCGCAACCGGTTTCCTCCTTTCACCCGGCCCCTGCACCCCGAACGAGGCGGGAATCAGCCTGGACCTCGTGGGCGCCTGCGCAGATGCCGGCAAGCCGCTGCTGGGCGTATGCCTGGGGCATCAGTCCATCGGCCAGTATTTCGGCGGCAAGGTGGTGCGCGGCGGGCTGATGCATGGCAAGACCAGCCCCGTCACGCATGACGGCACGGGCGTGTTCGCGGACATCCCTTCCCCCTTCACCGCCACGCGTTATCACTCGCTGATCGTAACGGACATTCCCGAATGCCTCGCCGTCAATGCCACTTCGGATGACACGCATGTCATGGGCTTTCGCCACCGCGAGCTGCCGATTCACGGGGTGCAGTTCCACCCGGAAAGTATCGCGACGGAACATGGCCATGCGATGCTCGCCAATTTCATGATGATGTGCGGCCTGACGCCCGCTCGCGCGGCATGAGCCTGACGCTGGACGAAGCGGAAAGCCTGTTCGGGCGGATGCTCGACGGCGGCATGGATGATGCGGATATCGCCGCAACGCTGGTCGAACTGGCTGACCGGGGCGAAACAGCCGCTGAAATCGCCGGGGCGGCACGAGCGATGCGGGCAAGGATGAAGCGGATCGCGGCCCCGCCCGGTGCGATCGACGTCTGCGGCACCGGGGGTGACGGGCAGCACAGCCTCAATATCTCCACCGCCGTGGCGCTGGTGGTTGCAGCCTGCGAAGTGCCGGTGGCCAAGCATGGCAACCGTGCGGCCAGCAGCAAGGCCGGCGCGGCCGACACGTTGGAGGCGCTGGGCCTCAATCTCGCCCGTGCAGGGGAGATGGCCGAACAGACGCTGGGCGATCTGGGCATCGCCTTCCTGTTCGCGCAGGCGCACCACCCCGCGCTGGGCCGCATCGCGCCGATCCGCAAGGCGCTGGGTCGCCGCACGATCTTCAACCTGCTCGGGCCGCTCGCCAATCCGGCGGGGGTAACGCGGCAGTTGGTCGGCATCGCCAACCCGGCGCTGGTTCCGGTCTATCGTGAAGCGATGCTGCTGCTGGGCAGCGAACGCGCCCTGATCGTCTCGGGCGAGGAAGGGCTGGACGAGATCTCCATCGCCGGGCCGACCTGCATCGCCGCAATCGGGATCGAATCCCTGCCCGCAACGCTCTCTCCGACAGATGCGGGCCTGGCCCGCCATCCGCTTGACGCCATTCGTGGTGGCGATGCCGCACATAATGCGGCGGCGCTGCGCCGCCTGCTTCTGGGCGAGGCTGGCGCATATCGGGATGCCGTGCTGCTGAACGCGGCCGGGGCGCTGATCGTCGCCGGGGCAGAGGGCGATCTGCGCGAAGGCGCGGAAGAAGCTGCCGAAGCGATTGACAAGGGGCTTGCCAATGCCCTGCTCAACTGCTGGATCGCCGCCTGCAATGACTGACAAACTGACTGAAATCTGCACCACCAAACGCACCGAAGTGGCCGCGCGCAAGGCCGCGGCCTCGCTCGCCGAACTGGACGCGCGCGCCGGTGCGCAGACGGCGCCGCGCGGTTTTCGCCGCGCGTTGGAGGAAAAGGCTGATGCCGGCTACGCGCTGATTGCCGAAATCAAGAAAGCATCGCCCTCCAAAGGGCTGATCCGCGATGATTTTCGTCCTGCCGACCATGCAGCGGCCTATCAGGCGGGCGGTGCTGCCTGCCTGTCCGTGCTGACGGACGCGCCCTATTTCCAGGGGCGTGAGGATTATCTGATCGACGCCCGCGCGGCCTGCGCCCTGCCCGTGCTGCGCAAGGATTTCATGGTCGATCCCTGGCAGGTGGCTGAGGCCCGCGCGATCGGGGCGGATGCGATCCTGATTATCGTCGCCGCGCTGGGCGACGGGCAAATGGCGGAGATTGAGACAGCGGCGCTCGAACGCGGGATGGACGTGCTCGTTGAAGTGCATGACGAAGCTGAGATGGAACGCGCCGCGCGCCTGCAATCGCGGCTGATTGGCGTCAACAATCGCGATCTGAAGCGCTTTGTGACGGATATCGGCGTGACCGAACGACTGGCCCCGCTGGCCCCGCCGGGCACGCTGCTGGTAAGTGAAAGCGGGATCAACAGCCATGCCGATCTGCAGCGCCTGTCGCGCTGCGGCGCGCGCGCCTTTCTGGTGGGCGAAAGCCTGATGCGTCAGGACGATGTAGCCGCCGCGACGCGCAGCCTGCTGGAGGGGTGAAGCGAGGAGCGGCGCAAGGTGCCCTCGCGCACGCAGGCCCTGTCCTACAGCGCCGCGATCTGGCATGAGGATGGCATGAAAAGCTTCATCGCATCTTCGAAAAATCGCGCTGACGCCGGTCGCGGCGCAGGGTGGATTTTTTTCTGTTATGATGTGTCCGATATGTCCGATTCACTCGCCCGGAACCGCCTGAGATGAACGGGCTGACTCATCTCGACTCACAGGGCAACGCCCGCATGGTCGATGTCGGCGGCAAGGCGGCAACCGCGCGCCGGGCCGTCGCCACCGGACGCATCCGCATGTCGCCTGCTGCGCTGACCGCGATTCGTGATGGCAATGCGCCGAAGGGCGACGTGCTGGCAGCGGCACGGATTGCCGGCATCATGGCCGCCAAGAAGACGGGCGATCTGATTCCGCTGTGCCATCCACTGGCGCTGGATGCGGTGACGGTGGAGTTCACGCTTGAAGATGATGGTGTACGGGCCACGGCCAGCGCATCGCTTACCGGCAGGACCGGGATCGAAATGGAAGCGATAACAGCCGCATCCATCGCGCTGCTGACAATCTATGACATGGCCAAGGCGCTCGACAAGGCGATGGTAATCGAAGGGGTGCGGCTGCTCGCCAAGAGCGGTGGCAAATCGGGTGAGTGGACCGCGCCGGAGTGAACACAGCCACCCCGCCGCCGCCCATTGCGCTGGCAGACGCGCAGGCGCGCCTGCTTGGCCTGGCCCCGGCCCTGCTCCCCGAACGTCTCCCGGTCAATGCGGCGCTCGGCCGTTACCTCGCCGAACCCCTGCTGGCGGCGCGAACGCAACCCGCCGCCGATCTCTCTGCCATGGACGGCTATGCCCTGTCCGGCGATGGCCCCTGGCGCGTGATCGGGGAAAGTGCGGCAGGCCACCCGTTTGGCGGCAGCGTCCGCGCTGGCGAAGCGGTGCGCATCTCCACCGGCGCGCTGATGCCTGCTGGCGCCGACATTGTGCTGTTGCAGGAAGATGCGCTGCGCGCCGGAGACCGGCTGGAACTTGCCGGCGATGCGCCAGTGCCCGGCAGGCATATCCGCCGCGCGGGTTTCGACTTCGCCAGGGGCGATGAACTGATGTCCGCCGGTGCTCGCATCACTCCGGCCATGGTCGCGCTGGGTCTGGCGGCGGGTCACGCCGAACTGGCGGTGCATCGTGCGCCCTCCATCGCCATCATCGACAGCGGGGATGAACTGGCCGCAAACCCCGCCGATTGCCCACCGCACCGCATTCCGGCCAGCAACGGGGCGATGCTGCAGGCGCTGCTGGCACAGCTGCCCTGCGCAATCCGCCGGATCGGCCCGGTGGCGGATGACATCGAAGCTCTGGCAGACGCGCTCGCGCAGGCAGCCGATGCGGACATTGTCGTGACCAGCGGCGGCGCATCGGTCGGCGATCATGACCTGATTCGCCCGGCGCTGGAGGCATGGGGGGCACACATCGACTTCTGGCGCGTCGCGATCAAGCCGGGCAAGCCGCTGCTGGTCGCCCGGCGGGGGCAACAGCTTGTCCTTGGCCTGCCGGGCAATCCGGTGTCAGGCTATGTCACCGCCTTCCTCTTCCTGTTGCCGCTGGTGCGCAGGCTGGCGGGATCAGCCTGCCCACTGCCGGTTGCGGCCCGCATTCCCTCAGCAACCGCCCTGGCTGAAGGTGGCTCACGCATGGAGTTCCTGCGCGCCCATTGGGACGGCGCCAGCGTCACGCCGGTCAGCGAACAGGACAGCAGCGCCCTGCGCGCGCTCAGCCAGGCCAATGCGCTGATCGAACGGCCCATTGGCGCACCCGCCGTTGCTGCTCATGCGCCCGTGACCGCCTATCTATTCGGGAATGGCGGAATCGCTTGACTCGGCGTTGCAGGTTCCGTAATTGTTCCGTATTCGTTCATGCCGTGACCCGGCCATGACGGAACGATTGCTACCGATTGGGAGAGCGCAGCCATGCTGACCGCCAAACAGCACGAATTGATCCGTTTCATCCAGACCCGGCTTGAAGATACGGGCATTTCCCCCTCGTTCGAAGAAATGAAGGAAGCGCTTGATCTCAAATCCAAATCCGGCGTTCATCGCCTGATTTCTGCGCTGGAAGAACGGGGCTTCCTGCGTCGCCTGCCCAATCGCGCGCGCGCACTCGAAGTCATCAAGCAGCCTGAAGATGTGAATGCGTCCGTCGTTCGCGTTCCTGCGGTCAACGATGTGGTGGCCCGCACTGTAGCCCCGGCGCAGCCTGCCCCCTCACCCGCCAATGACGTGATCGAAATCCCGCTGCACGGGCGGATTGCTGCCGGCGCACCGATCGAGGCGCTGGAAGGTCAGTCTACTTTGCCCGTTCCCGCCGCCCTGCTCGGCTCGGGTGAACATTATGCGCTCGAAGTATCAGGCGATTCCATGGTCGAAGCGGGCATTCTGGATGGCGACTTCGCACTGGTGAAGCGCACGGATTCGGCGCGCGATGGTGAAATCGTGGTGGCGCTGGTCCGGAACGAGGAAGCGACGCTGAAATATCTGCGTCGCGAAAACGGCAAAATCCGGCTCGATCCGGCCAATGGTGCGTATGAACCGCAGATCTACGATCCGCATGAGGTGATCGTTCAGGGCAAGCTGGCCGGGCTGCTGCGTCGGTATCACTGACCGCCGCTTCTACTGACCTCCCCCTCTTACTGAACGGGCGCGCGTGATGTCCGGCTCTCATTCCGCGCAGCGCGCCACCACCCATGGTGCCCCTGGTCTTCCGCAACGCTGCGGATGCGCTGGCTGGCAAGGGTGATGGCCAGCCCGCCACTTCGCTCCAGCATCCGTCGGTCCGCCTTGATCCAGCGGGGGCGGCAGCTGCTCGGCAGGCGGCGGTCGGCGACGACTATATCAGCCCGTTCGCAGGCGGCGGCGAGGTTGCGTTCGGCGATGCGGGTCCGGCTGCGCGCCATCAGCAGATGCCAGTCACGTCCGGCGCGTTGCAGCGTGATCGCGCAGAAATCCGCGCTGCAGCTTGCGCCGGGCCACTGGTCAAGCGGGATGGGATCGCTGCTGATGCCCGAAAGCTCCTGCAGATTGTCACGGGTGAAGTTGCTCTTGCTGTCGCGCAGGACCAGCAGGCGTCCCCCTTCCCCTGCGATGGCCACATTGCGCCCGTCCCCGCTGACGAGGACATCGGGCGCCGGGGTCAGCCAGGCCGCAAGGCTGGCAAGGATGATCGGCACCAGTCCGAACAACCGCTCCCGACCCTGCCACAGCGCGAGCCACACTCCCCCGCAGATAAACAGGGCAAAGATCCAGCCACTCATCGAAGGGAGCGTCTTCACTGATCCGGGCTGGGATGCGGTCCAGTGCGCGATGGCCAGCAGCAGCTCCAGCGACTTGCCGACCAGCCACCAGGCTGGTGCGCCCGCCCCGAATGTGTCGAGCAACAGGGCGAGCGCAATCAGCGGCATCGAAACGAAGGTTGTGAGCGGAATGGCCAGTACGTTGGCAAAGGCCCCGTAAACCCCGGCGCGATGGAAATGGAACAGTCCGATCGGCATCAGCGCCAGTTCGATGACTAGGCCGGTCACGAACAGCATGACCACTCGCCGCGCCGCATGACCCAGCCAGCCTTCGCCGCGCGGGGCAAGGAAGGCACGCACCGCCGTGCTCTGGTGCAGGGCGACGATCGCGATCACCGCGGCAAAGCTCATCTGGAAACTCGGTCCGTATAGCGATTCTGGCCACAGCAGGAGCACGAATAGCGCTGCCAGCGCCACTATCCGCATGGACAACGCCTCGCGCCCCAGGGCCAGCGCCAGCAGCACCAGCCCGGCCCCCACGCAACTGCGCACGGTCGGCACCTCGGCGCCGGTCAGCAAGGTATAGCCGACCCCGGCCAGCGCCCCGATGCCTGCTGCCAGCACCGGCAGGCGAACCCGCAAGGCCAGCCAGGGCCAAAGCGCCAGCAGGCGCATCGCCAGGACATAGGCAGCGGCGATCACCGCACTCACATGGAGACCGCTGATCGAGAGCAGATGCGTCAGCCCCGCATCGCGCATCGCATCTTCGTCGCGCTGTGCAATGGCGCCCCGGTCACCGCTGGCCAGCGCAGCGGCTATGCTCCCCGGCGATCCGCCAAGCCGCGCCTGCACATGGCTTGAAAGCGCAGCCTGCAGTCGGCCGATCCGGTCAGCATCCGTTCCCGCGCTCAGCACGGTGACCGGCCCCTGCACGCTGCCCGTCGCGGCCAGCCCCCTGAACCAGGCGGCACGCGCGAAATCATAAGCGCCCGGCAGCATGGGCGGCGCGGGCGGCATCAGGCGCGCCTTGACGCGGATCACCGCGCCGGGGCAAATCCCGGCCTGATCTTCCGCCTCCGGCAGGTTCAGCCGCACCCGTGCCGCACGCTGGTCATCGGGCAGGCGCACCGCCATGACGAGGCGCACCCGCTCCTGAGCAGGTTGCTCAATCCGGTCGAGAATGCGTCCATCCAGAATGACGCTCATCGGTCGGGCAATCGGTTCAGCCCCTGCCATCGCCGACCGTGCCCAGATGATGCACATCCCCGCCAGCAACGCCAGCGCCAGTGCGGCAATCGCCTGACGCAGTTGCGCCCGCGCATGCTGCCGGTCCGGCACCACCAAGGCAAGCATGGCCAGGCCCAGTGCGCTCGCGCCCGCTGCAACCCACTGCCGGGGTCCGTCAAGGACCAGCCACAGCGCAATTCCGGAGGCAAAAGCCACCGCCAGCCAGGACGCGCGGTGGAAACCTGCCCGCACCACCATGGCTTGCGCCGCATCGCCAAGACTGGACAAGTGTACGCGCTTTCGCCAATGGCGCTGCAATGCAATATCCTCCCCGGCGGGGTCGCCGGTCAGCGGCACCGGCGGTGGTGAAGAGCTGGCCATGTTCATATTGGAAAGGAAGCGGCGCGTAATGGCAAGCGAGAGCGGCAAACAGGTTGTAACCCGCTTCGCCCCGTCGCCCACGGGCTTCCTGCACATCGGCGGCGCGCGTACCGCCTTGTTCAACTGGCTGTTCGCCCGCCACCATGGCGGCAAGGCGTTGTTGAGGATCGAGGATACGGATCGCGCCCGGTCGACTCAGGCGGCAATTGACGCGATCATAGAGGGCCTCGACTGGCTTGGCCTGGAATGGGACGATGCGCCCGTGTTCCAGTCAGAACGGGGGGCACGCCATGTTGAAGTGGCGGAGAAGCTGCTCGAACATGGTCATGCCTATCGCTGCTACGCCACCCAGGAGGAACTGGAAGAAATGCGCGCTGCCCAGCGCGCGGCCAAAAAGCCCCTGCGTTATGACGGGCGCTGGCGCCATCGCGACGCGTCCGATGCGCCACCGGGAGCGCCCTTCGTGGTGCGCCTGAAAACGCCCGAGGAGGGCGAAACGGTGATTGAGGATGCGGTTCAGGGCCGTGTAACGGTGCAGAACAGCGAACTCGACGATTACATCATCCTTCGTTCCGACGGGTCGCCGACCTATATGCTAGCGGCGGTGGTCGATGATCACGATATGGGCTGCACGCATATCATCCGCGGCGACGATCATCTGAACAACGCCTTCCGCCAGCTGCCCATCATGCGTGCCATGGACCAGATCGAGGGGGGATGGCCTGACCCGGTCTATGCGCATACCCCCCTGATTCACGGCGCGGACGGGGCCAAGCTGTCGAAGCGGCATGGTGCCCTGGGGGTGGAAGCCTATCGCGACGAGATGGGCATCCTGCCAGAAGCACTGTCGAATTACCTGCTGCGCCTCGGCTGGGGTTATGGCGATCGCGAGATCATCAGCCGCGACGAGGCGATCGCGCTGTTCGATCTGGGCGGCGTGGGCAAGAGCCCGTCCCGGTTCGACCTTGCGAAATTGCAGAATCTGAACGGGCACTACATCCGCGAATCCGCTGACGCGCGGCTGGCCGAACTGGTCGCCGCCCGGATTGGTCCCGGGGCCGATGCCGCATTGCTGGAACAGGCCATGCCGGCGCTCAAACCGCGCGCGAAGGATATAATCGAACTGGCTGATGGAGCGGCATTCCTCTTCGCATCTCGCCCGCTTGCGCTGACTGACAAGGCGCAGGCCCTGCTGACCGATGATGCATGTGCCCTGTTGGGGCAGATTTCCCTTCGTTTGAAGGGGGAAAAGGACTGGACAACCGCAACGCTGGAGGCCAGTCTGAAGGCAATGGCAGGGGAGCTTGAGCTTGGCTTGGGCAAACTCGCGCAGCCATTGCGTGCTGCGTTGACGGGGCAAACCACCTCGCCGGGTATTTTCGATGTTCTGGTTCTGCTCGGGAGAGAGGAGAGCCTTGCGCGGATTGACGCGCAGGCTTCCTTTTGAGACGGACGCCAGGTTTTAGATAGGAGATTGGAATTGGCGGACATGCAGGCGAAGCTCAGCGCGGGCGGCAAGGATTACGATTTTCCTGTGCTGCAGGGATCGGTCGGCCCCGATGTGATCGACATCCGCAAGCTTTATGGCCAGACCGGGATGTTCACCTATGATCCCGGCTTCACCTCGACCGCCAGCTGCGAAAGCGCGCTGACCTATATCGACGGCGAAGAAGGCGTCCTGCTTCACCGTGGCTATCCGATCGGCCAGCTGGCCGAACATTCAAACTTCATGGAAGTCAGTTACCTGCTGCTGAATGGCGAATTGCCGAACCAGACCGAGCTGGACGATTTCTCCTACACCATCAGCCGTCACACCATGCTGCACGAACAGCTGATGCAGTTTTACCGCGGTTTCCGCCGCGATGCACACCCGATGGCGGTGATGTGCGGCGTGGTCGGCGCGCTGTCCGCCTTCTATCACGATTCGACCGATATTTCCGACCCTGTGCACCGCAAGATCAGCTCGCACCGGCTGATTGCGAAGATGCCGACGATCGCAGCGGCAGCCTACAAATATGCCGTGGGTCAGCCGTTCATGTATCCGGACAACTCGTTGTCCTATACCGGCAACTTCATGCGGATGACCTTCGGCGTTCCGGCTGAAGAATATGAACTGCATCCTGCGGTTGAACGGGCGATGGACCGGATTTTCATCCTCCACGCTGACCATGAACAGAACGCTTCGACCTCGACCGTGCGTCTTGCCGGTTCGTCAGGCGCCAACCCGTTCGCCTGTATCGCAGCGGGCATTGCCTGCCTGTGGGGCCCCGCGCATGGCGGGGCGAACGAAGCCGCATTGAACATGCTGCGCGAAATCGGCACGCCCGACAAGATTCCCCATTACATCGAACGGGCGAAGGACAAGAACGATCCGTTCCGCCTGATGGGCTTTGGCCACCGCGTCTACAAGAACTACGATCCGCGCGCCACGGTGATGCAATCCACCGTGCGTGAGGTGTTTGACGCGCTCAAGGTTGACGATCCGCTGTTCGAAACCGCGCTGCGCCTCGAAGAGCTCGCGCTGCATGACGATTACTTCGTCGAAAAGAAGCTGTTCCCGAATGTGGACTTCTATTCCGGCATCATCCTCTCGGCCATCGGCTTCCCGACCACCATGTTCACTGTGTTGTTCGCGCTGGCCCGGACGGTCGGCTGGGTCGCGCAGTGGAACGAGATGATCTCCGATCCCGGCCAGCGCATTGGCCGCCCGCGTCAGCTCTACACCGGCCCGGCAGAGCGTGAGTATGTTCCTGTCGGGAAACGGTAATTCCATTGAAAAGTGATATCGGGCGATGCTGAGATACCTGCTTCAGGTACTGGGCGTCGCCCTTTTCCTGTCCGGTGGACTGTGGGCACTGCAAGGGCTGGGAATCCTGATGTGGCCGGCTGAAAGTTTCATGCTGGCCCAGCGGGAATGGGCGCTCTACGGCAGTCTTGCGGCCGCTCTCGGTGTGGCACTGTTCTGGCTGGCGCGCACCCGCCGATAGGGCTCAGCCGCCGCTGTTGTCCACCGGCAGCGTAAGTATAAAGCGCGCACCCTGCCCCGGCGCGCGCTCTACCGTCAGGTCGCCATCCATCGCCCGCGCGAGACGGCGTGAAATATACAGTCCCAACCCTGAACCACCGTCGCCACTGCGACCAAGCCGTTCAAACTTCTCGAACACGCGGGTCTGTTGCCCCTCGTCCAGACCCGGGCCCTGATCCGCCACGATCAGCCGGGCCATATCGCCCTGCGCTTCAAGCCGCAGCCAGATTGCTGACCCTTCCGGCGAGTAACGGATGGCGTTTCCGACCAGGTTGAGCAGGATCTGCAGGACACGGCGGAACTCGGCGATCGCCGGAAGGCTCTCGTCATGTTCGGGCGCATCGATGACAATGCCCTTTTCCTGCGCGCGCACCCCGAGGATACCCGCTGCACGCCGGGCAACATCGGCCAGATCGATCCGGTCAGGCGCGGTGGTGAAATCCTCTGCCTCCACCACTTCGAGATCAGCCAGATCGTCAATCAGGGCGAGCAGGTGATTGCCCGCCATGGCGATGTCTGCCGCGTAATTGCTGTATTCCTCGGCGAGCGGACCAGCCAGCCGGGTGCGGATCGTCTCGGCATTGGCGATGATACGCGCAATCGGTTGTCGCAGCACGGGCGCAAGATCGCGCCCCAGCGCGGCCCGCGCGGCCTTTGCTCCCTGCGCGGCGCGCCCGCTGTCCGGTTGCGGAAGCGGGCGATCGGCAACCAGCAGCAATTCGAAACCTGCGCTTCCTGCCTGCTGTGCGCCGAGCGGGATCAGCGTCGCCTTCCAGTTGCGCGCGGAGCCTTCGATCTGGACAGTCGCACCGTCAAGCAGCCGCCAGTGGAGTGGCTGGCGATGGCTGCTGCCTGCGATCGCGACAAAATCGGTCCAGACCCGTCCTGTGGCTTCACGCATTCGCGCGGTGATTCCGTCCAGGTCTGCCGCGTGACTCTCCACGGTCAACACGCGCTGTTGCGGATCGAGCCGGGCAGTCAGTTCTGCCAGATGCCGTTCAATCGTTGTCCGGCGCGCAGCGTTCTCGGTAAGATCTTCCGCAGGGATTGCGGACGCCTGCCAGTTTGCGAGTGCGATGGAACAGCCTTCTCCATCGTGTTCGCCGGGCGTCACCTCCACCCATGCGGTGATCTGTTCCTGCCCATCCTGTGCATTGATAGCCTGCGCCAGACGCAGTCCATAACGGCGGCTGCGCCGCACCAGTTCCAGCAAGGCCGGGACCGCAATCGTTCCAGGCAGCTCACCGCCGCAGCGACGCTGTAAGGTGGCGAGCGGCTCCTCCGCCTCGATCAGGCGGTCCTGCGCGTCGCTGGTCGCGCGGGCCAGAAAGGCACCGGCAGTTCCCATGGTTTTACGCGATCTGCCCCGAGGCGGCACTGTCGAGCAAAGCCGCCGCACGGTCTACGCGAAGCGTGTCGAAGCCATCCGGCAAGGCAATATCGGGATGAAAATAGGCGAACTGCTGTTCCACCACAGCGGGCTTCAATCCTGCCGCGCGCAGCGAGAGTGCAAGCCGCGCCATCTGCGTTTCATTGGTTGAGAGAATCACGAGATTGCGATCCTGACCAAAGCCAAGCCCGAGGGCTGTCAGGAAAAGCGCTACCCCGGCATGAGCAATGGAAAGCGCGGCCACGGCGCCTCCGCCCATCGCAGTAATTACCCGCGACAGCAGGCCGAGCCGGCTCCCGCTCTCATCGAAGGTCGCCCGCAGGGTCGCTTCCGCCCGGGCCGCTGCCTCGTCATCTGTATCTGCGGCGCAGGCCCGCATTGCCAGCAACGCTGCGTGAAACAGATCGCCGGGCAGCTCGCCCAATGGCAATTCCATGCGCCGCTGCTGCTGAGTGAACCGGGACTGTGCAGCAAGCAACGCCATGGCCGTTTCCGCCATCGCCGCCTCACGCGCAGCAAGCAGTGCCTGCAGCAAGGGAGAAAGCACGGGATCCATGCCGTTGCGCACCTCGAACCGTTCCGCCAGCTGCCATTCCAGCGCCAGCCCATGCGCGTGATTGAGGCATGGTGCATTAGCGAGCAGTGTTTCGTTCAGCGCGTCAAACCGCGCCGCCACATAGGCTTGCGGATCGTCCGCCCCATCCGCGTCGGCCTGAGCATGCAGCAGCTGGCGTGCCAGATGGGCGATCATGCCGCGAACCCGCGCCACGATCTCGTCACTGAACATCGAATGATCGTTGTTCGCCAGCAAATGGCGCAGGATCGGGCCTGCTGAATCAATCATGTCATCGGCCTGCAGCAGTTCATCCTGCAGGATCGATTCCACCGTCGGGGTCGAAAATTGGGACATTGCGCCTTCCATCATCGGCCCGCCATATCAGCCCATGGTTAAGCCTGCGTTAGCTTCGCAGACAATCGCAAATGAGCGATTGAACCAATCAGGGCAAGCAGCGTCAGCACTTCGGCGCCTTCTTTCAGCACCCCCGCTCCAGCGGCTGCGGCGAGAAAGATCGGCAGAATCAGACGGTCAGCGGCCAGTGCACGCCATCCCGGACCGTGCAATGCCGCCAGAATACGCAGGCTGGCGATCAGGAAGATTGCGCCAAAGAGCTGCTCAGGCCATCCCGTAAATTGCTCGCCCACGCCCATTGCGACCAGCATGACGAGCGCAAGGTCAACGATCCACTCCAGTGCGCTGGCCAGTCGCCCCCCGTGTCCTGTCCGTGCCGCGCCGGACGTTTCCACCAGGCCCAGAGTGACGCCGCCGCGGCCCAGCATCCACCCCGTCATTACGGTCAGAAAACCAGCGATCACAGATACATACCAACCCAGCGGGATCGCCGCCAGCGCGGCCACGAATGCCAGCGATACGAGCGCCCGCGCACTCACCCCGCGATCGAGGAGGCTCATCCCCCACCGCCCGGCCAGCCAGTTGGCCAAGGTGTTTCCCGGGGCAAAGGGATCGGGTGCAGGCAGCAGGCGCCGCAGCCATTGCGGTTCAAGCTCGTCAGCCTCTGACTGGCTGGACAGGCGGACCCAGCGACCTTCCGTCAGCAGCCGTTCCGGCAGTTCCCGCTGCGGCACACCGCCTTGCAAGGCAATGCGCAGCAGTGCCGATACCGCATCGCAATCGGGCGGCAACTGGCTGAGCCGTTCGACCAGCCTGCCCGGAATCACCAGTGCGCCAGCCCAGGCATCGTTCAGATCGATCCGCTCAAACCCCCGGTCCAGTGCCTCATCCGCCGGCAGGGTCAGGACAGCGTTGCCCTTGTCGAGCAATTCTTGCGCCTCCGCAGCCAGCGGGAGAACCCCGTCCGCAATTACTACCAGCTCGTCGCTTGCATGAATCAGTCCGCCAAGTGCGCGCGGCGCCGAAATGACGTGAAATCGCGCGCCAGCCCCTTCCACCCGGTGCTGCAAGGCGATCAGCGGATGCGCAAGATTGTCGGAAATACAGACAATCCGCTCGCAGCCGAGGCCAAGCGCCAGTTCGAGCTGGCGCGCCGCCAGCGACTTGCCCGCGAAGGTGAGGAAGGCGCGATGCCCGTCCTCGGCCTCGCCAGCGTGGTCAAGTATGGATAGAAGGGCAACGCGCACCCGCTAGGCTCCGTCAAAAGAGCCGCCCTTCTATGCGTCGCGACGCGAACTGCCAAGCGTCTGTCGGCGCGCGCCGGACAGGCCGGTTTCAGGCGTCGGGGAACGAGGCGAGGAAAGCACGCAGTTTGCGCAGGATGGCGGGATCTCCGGGCGCGGAATCCAGTGCCTCTTCCGCAAGATCGATCAGCGTTTCGGCATGAAAGCTGGCGCCCAGCCCCTTCAGCCGCATCGCCGAGACGTTCCAGTTACCGTCACAGCGCGCACGACCAAGCAGATCGACCTGATGGGCCAGGCTGTCGCGAAAGGCCAAACGCAGCTCCCGCAGCAGCGCGGCATCGTCGCCCGCTGCGGCGGCAAGTGTTGCATCAAGGGCACCGCTTTCAAAAGCCATGCACCCGGTTTACCGCTTTGAGGTTAATGTGGGGTTTATCAACGCCGGAATCATGGTATGTTCCAATTCATGGGGGAAAAACGCCATATCATTCCCATCAGGGAAGAAAGCGACGCTGAGATCGCGCAGGCAACTGCTGTGCGCGAGGACGAAGTGCTCGCTCTCGATGAAAGCTGGGAAGCAGGTGCGGCCTGGGACGTTGAAACCCCAGTCCGACGCTTTGACTGGCTGGCGCCCGCGCTGGCAGGTCTGGCAGTGGCAGTCTGGACGGGCATTTATGTCTGGACCTTGCGCGCTGCATTGCTGGCGGGCGGAACGACCGAACAGTGGATCGGCTGGGTAAGCCAATGGTCCATGCCAGTGCTGCTTATCCTCGTGCTGTGGCTGGTGGCGATGCGCAGCAGCCGGCGCGAAGCATCGCGCTTTGCCGATGCCGCACAGGCGCTCTCGGCCGAATCCGCGCGCCTTGAAGATCGCCTCGTCGCGGTCAATCGCGAATTGAGCCTGGCCCGGGACTTCATCGCCGCCCAGTCACGTGATCTTGATACGCTGGGCCGCGTCGCGGGGGATCGTCTGTCGGAACATGCCGGCCGCCTTTCGGCCCTGATTCACGAAAACGGCAATCAGATCGATTCCATCGCAAGTGTCAGCGGCACTGCGCTTGAAAACATGGAAAAGCTGCGCAGCCAGCTTCCGGTTGTGTCCAATTCCGCGCGCGATGTCACCAACCAGATCGGAAATGCCGGACGCACCGCGCAGGGGCAGCTTCAGGAACTGGTGAGCGGATTTCACCGCCTCAACGAATTTGGCGAGGCGAGCGAGCGGCAGGTGCAGTCACTGCGGGTCAAGGTCGATGCTGCGCTCGCCGCGTTTGAAACTCAGGCTAGCAAGCTGGACAGCATCGCTTCGGAACGATTTGCGGCCCTGAACGAACGGAGCGAGGCCTTCCGTGCGGAGCTTGACGGGCAGGAGGTCGGGGCGCTGGCCGCGATCCGTCGCCGCGCCGACGCATTGCTGACCGAACTGGAAGAGACGCGCGCCACCCTCACCCAGCAGGAGGAAGACAGCCTCAGCGCGCTGCGCGCGCGGGTGCATGTCCTGCGTGACGAAGGCGCAAGAATCGCGGGCGATGTTGCCCGTAGATCGGATGCAGCGCTTGCCAACTGGAAGGAAGCTCTTTCCACGCTCGAAACCGATCTGCTGGCGGCGTCCGAAGAAGCCGACCGGATCGATGCAGCCATGCGCGAGGCGGCCGCGCAGCGCGGCGCGGTTCTGACCGAAGAAGCAGCCAGAGCCGAGGCTGCGATCGCCGAACTGGCGCGCAAGGCCGCCGATGAGGTGAAGGTCCGCAGCCGGGAAATCGCCACCCAGGAAGAAACCGCACTCGCCCGCATGGAAGAACGGCTCGGTCGACTCGACGCCGCACTTGCTGAACGAGGTGCTGCACAGCTCGCCTCCGGCGCCGAATTTTCGGACCGGGTTGAAGCATTGACAAAGCGGCTTGGGACGCTGGCCGCGCAGGTCGAACAGATCGCAGCGCAAGGTGAGGAGACACAACAGGGACTCGGTTCCGGGATCGAGGCGCTGGCAACGCAGCTTTCCCGCACCGGGGAGGCGTTGCGCGGTACCGATCATCAGGTTGCCGAACTGACAGACGCCAGTGTGCGCCTGCTGGAACTTATCCAGACGAGCGCACAGCACAGCAGTGCCGATCTTCCGGCAGCCATGGCCACGGCGGAATTGCGCCTGTCCACACTCATCCGCAATGTCGAGGCGATCGATCATGTACTAGAGGAAGCTGCGACGAAGGGCGAAGTACTTGCCGGGTTCGTCGCTTCGGCCCAGCAGGCAAGCGAAGCGGCGATGGAGCAAACCGGCCAGACGCATGGCAAGCTGTCAGCCGGTTTCGAGCAGAACGCTTCCCAGATCGCTGCGCTGCAAGCGCAGCTTGAAACGCTGGCAGCACGCAGCTCTGAACTGACTGCCAGCACACAGGAAGAACTGCGCGCCGCACTTTCCTCGCTCGAAGAGGCAAATCGCACGCTGATCACCGAACTCGGCTCAGGCAGCGCGGCGGCTGTCGAACAATTGGCAAGCCGGCTTGGCGCGGAAACCGCCGAGGCTCTGGACCGCATGATCGAAGCCAAAGGCGCAGAGGCGGTTCGCAAACTTGAACTCGCAGCCACTGAAGCGGCGGAACGCGGCCGCGAGACGGCGGTGCAATTGCGTGACCAGATGGCACGGCTGGACGAACTGGCAGGACATCTGGAACGGCGCGTGACTCATGCACGCGAGAAAGCAGAAGAAAAGGTCAGTAACGACTTCGCCCGCCGGGTCGCCCTGATTTCTGAATCGCTCAATTCCAATGCGATCGACATCGCCAAGGCGCTGTCCAACGAGGTTACGGACACGGCCTGGGCGGCCTATCTGAAAGGGGACCGCGGTATATTCACGCGGCGCGCGGTGCGCCTCCTCGATTCCTCGGAAAGCCGGGCTATTGCCGAGATATACGAGAACGATGCGGATTTCCGCGAACACGTCAGCCGTTACGTCCATGATTTTGAAGCCATGCTGCGCGAACTTCTCTCCACGCGCGATGGTCACGCGCTCAGCGTGACGCTGCTGTCATCCGATATGGGCAAGCTCTATGTCGCGCTCGCTCATGCCATCGAACGCCTGCGGGACTGAACCGGGCAGCGCGGTTAGCGGTAGAATTCCGGCTCTGACTGTTCGCCGGGCGGGTGACCGAAGAAATTGATGTCCGCCACCGTGATCCAACCCTGCACATAATTGGCGGCAAACAGTGCTGTCAGCACAGCCGCCAGAATCGAGGCCAAGAACGCAAGGCGACGCGGGCGAAAATTGACAGGTGCACTGTCCGCCTGCCCGGGGATTTTCTCAATCCCAGCCTCATCATGAGTTCTGACGCCAAAGGGCAGCAGCACAAACGCGCTCATCACCCAAAACAGGCAGTAGATTGCAAGAATGGAGGTCCACTTCATCGCCGCCCCTCTTCCGCCAGCACAACCTTGACCTGTGTCTTCTTGCCTGACCAGCGCTGGGCCGCCCGTCGCGTGGCAAGCCTCGCCGCTTCAATCACCGCGTCCCGGTCCTTGACCGCGCTCCCATTCAGCTTACCCAGGGCCTTGACGACGTCATTTTCGGCCTCAGCCACGAATTCATCGTAATCCTCGTCAAGCGGCAGGCCGATGCCCGTCACCTGCGCATGCTTGCGATTGTGCACAATGGTCAGCACGACACCATCGCGAGCCATGCGGCGGCGCATCGTAATCGCCTCACCATCGGCGGGAACGATGATATCGCCATCCAGCACCAACCGGCCGCTGCGCACTTCGGCCAGCTTGCCGGGTTTGCCAGGCGCAAGCCGCACGATGTCACCATTCTTCTGGTTCACTGCCTCGGGAATGCCTGTCGCAAGGCCAAGCCTGCCCTGCTCGCGCATGTGACGAATTTCACCATGCACGGGCACGAGCACTTCCGGTCGCAACCAGCCATATAGCGCCTGCAATTCGGGGCGTCCGGGGTGACCTGATACATGAATCATCCCTTGCCGGTCAGTCACCATCACGATCCCGCGATCGGCCAGCAGGTTCTGAATACGGCCAATGGCGAGTTCGTTGCCAGGAATCTGTCGGCTGGAAAACACGATCACATCGCCAGAGGTGAGTTCGATCGGGTGATTGTTTTCCGCCATGCGGGCAAGCGCTGCGCGCGGTTCCCCTTGCCCGCCGGTCGCCACGATCAGCACTTCGCCGCGCGGCAGCTGCATCGCCCGGTTGAAATCAATCACATCGGGGAAGTGCGCGAGATAGCCATTATCCTGCCCGACATCGATGATCCGTTCCAGCGAACGCCCTGCCACGCAGAGCTGTCGCCCCGTGGCCTTGGCGATTTCACCAAGGGTCTGCAGTCGCGCGACATTGGATGCGAAGGTGGTGACAACCACGCGCTTGCCGACATGGCGCGAAACCTCTTCCAGCAGGCCCGTGTACACCGCCCCTTCGGAACCTGACGCCTGCGGGTTGAAGACGTTGGTGGAATCGCACACCAGCGCTAGAATGCCCTCGTCACCCAATGCGCAGAGATCGGCTTCGGTCGCGGGTTCGCCGACCAGCGGTTCATCATCCAGTTTCCAGTCACCGCTATGAAAGACGCGCCCGTATGGCGTATCGATCAGCAGCGCATTCCCTTCGGCAATGGAATGTGCCAGCGGGACATAGGAAATATCGAACGGGCCGAGCGCGAAACTGTCGCCACCGTCAATCACGTTCAGTTCCACATCACCTGCAATCCCCGCCTCTTCGAGCTTGAGCCGGATGAGATCAGCCGTGAACGGGGTGGCATAGAGCGGCACGCCCAGATCGGCAGCGAAATAAGGCACCGCGCCGATATGATCCTCATGCCCGTGAGTCAGCACGATGCCGACCAGATCATCCAACCGTTCTTCGATGAATTCGAGATCGGCGAAAACCAGCTCGATCCCGGGATATTCGTTAGCGCCGAAAGTCATGCCCAGGTCGACCATCAGCCATTTGCCATCGCATCCGTAGAGATTGACATTCATGCCAATCTCGCCCGATCCGCCAAGGGCCAGGAACAGCAATTCGCTTTCGGGGGTAAAATCCTTTTTCACGCGCGCTGCGCCTGTGCAGCCAGCAGGGCGAGTCCTTCTAGCGTCAGTTCCGTATCGACCGCATCGAAGATCCGGGTATGTTGGTCAAACAGCACCGCCAGACCGCCCGTCGCAATCACTTTTGCGGGGCGGCCGATTTCACTGCGCATTCGTGCGATCAGCCCTTCCATCATCGCCACATAGCCCCAGAACATGCCGATCAACATCTGGTCTTCGGTGTTACGACCGATCACGCTGGTGGAACGAGGTGCTTCTATCGCAATGCGCGGCAATTTGGCAGTGTTGCCGACCAGCGCATCAAGCGAGAGGTTGATCCCCGGTGCAATGATACCGCCTTTGTAAGCGCCGTTGAAATCAACCACGTCGAAAGTGGTAGCGGTGCCGAAATCGACCACGATCAGATCGCCGCCATATTTGGCATGCGCCGCGATGGTATTGACCGCCCGGTCCGCGCCCAGGCTGCGCGGCTCCTCGATATCGATTTCAAAGCGGTAGGACGCCGCCCCCTCGCCCGCAATGGTCGGTTCGACGCCGAAATACTTGTCCGCCAGCACCTGCAAATTGTGAATCGCGCGCGGCACGACTGATGCGATGATGACCTGATCGATTTTCTCAGCCGAAAACCCTTCGATCTTCAGCAATTGCATCAGCCATACCGCATATTCATCACCGGTGCGGCGCGGATCAGTCGCGATCCGCCAGCGCGCCTTGATCGTCCCCGCCTGACCCGGTGTGGATCCGGGTTCGAACAGGGCAAAAACCACATTTGTGTTGCCGGCATCGATAACGAGCAGCATCAGTTGTTCCTTCAAAGCTCTACGTCGGCGGCGTGAATGACACGCGCGCTGCCATCCGCCAAGCGCAAGCGTAATGCGCCGCCAGGGTCGAGGCCGGCAAATTCGCCTTCCATGATCCCGCCGCCCGGCGCAATAACCCGCAGCGCTGTGCCTACAGGATGCGCGGCGGCTGTCCAGCGGCGAAGCAGCAGGTCCAGACCGAACTGGCGCCAGCGTTCCACTTCGCTGGCGAAGCAATCGGCAAGACGCGCTGCGAATGCATCTGGCGTGGGCACGTCGCCCGCCTGCTGCAGGCTGGTCGTCGCGCGCCCGGCGATCACGGGGGCAGTGGCAAGATTTACCCCGATACCCGCAACGATGACGCGTTCAACGCCTTCAAGCAGCATTCCCGCGATCTTGGCACCCCCGACCAGCAGGTCATTGGGCCACTTGAGCACTGCGGCAGACGCATCGGGCAGGTATGCGACAACCGCCTCGCGAACGGCCAGACCGGCAACCAGCGCCAGACTTGGTGCGGGCGGATCACCTGGTCCCGGCCGCACGAGCGTGGAGCCCATGAAATTGCCTGCACCGTCAAACCATGTGCGCCCTTCGCGGCCCCGGCCCGCGGTCTGCCGCCTTGCGACCAGCCAGAAGCCTTCCGCCAGCGGTTCGCCCGCCAGCAGGCGAGCCTTGAGATCGGCATTGGTGGAACCGGTTTCGGAAAGGAATTCGATCCGGGTCAATGCTCAGGCGGCGAACAGCAGCGCAGCGGCGGCCTTGTCGGCAAGCGAGCCAAGCCAGCGGGTCAGCAGATAGCCAAGTGGAGAGATGAAAACCGCCGAAACGATCAGCAACGCCCAGTGGATCCAGTCACTCTTGCCGTGAACCTTGTTTGCCGGTTCATCGAAATACATGATCTTGACGATCTTGAGGTAGTAGAACGCACCGATCACTGATGCTGCGATGCCGATGGCTGCCAGCGCGATCATGTCCGCCTGGACCGCCGCCTGGAACACCACGAACTTGCCCCAGAAGCCGAACAGTGGCGGGATTCCCGCAAGGCCGAACATGACGGCAGCGAGGCACAGCGCCAGCAGCGGCTGCGTGCGCGACAGGCCGGCGATGTCCGCGATGGCTTCCACCGCTTCCCCATCGGCATCCTTGAGCATCAGCACTGCGACGAAACCGCCCACCGACATGGCAACATAAATCGACAGATAGACCAGCATCGCCGAAGCGCCCGCCTGCGTTGCCGCGGCCAGCCCGATCAGAATGAAGCCGACGTTGTTGATCGAGGAATAGGCGAGCAACCGCTTGATATTGACCTGCCCGATGGCGCCGAGCGCGCCAACCACGATCGATGCCAGCGCGGCAAAGATTATAACCTGCTGCCAGGCCGATTCCTGTGTACCGAAAGCGTCCATCGCCACGCGCATGGTCAGGCCAACGGCCGCCACCTTGGGCGCGGTGGCGAAGAATGTCGTGACCGGGGTAGGCGCACCTTCATAAACGTCAGGCGTCCACATGTGGAAGGGAACCGCCGCGATCTTGAAGGCCAGGCCTGCCAGCATGAAAATCACGCCAAACAGGGCGCCGGTCGAAAGCCCCCCGGACAAGGCCGTGCGGATGCCTTCAAAGGTGGTAGTGCCGGTAAAGCCGTAGGTTAGGCTCATCCCGAACAGCAGAATGCCGCTGGCCAGCGCGCCCAGCACGAAATATTTGAGCCCTGCTTCGGCCGAGCGTTCATCCGTCCGCAGAAACGCGGCCAGCACATAGGCGGACAGGCTGTTCAGTTCGAGGCCGATGTAAAGCGTCAGCAGATCGCCTGCCGACACCATCAGACCCATGCCCAGCACCGCGAACAGCACCAGCACCGGATATTCCGCGCGCATCGCGCCATGGCGTTCGAAAAAGGCCGGGGCGACCAGCAGCGCGGCACCGCCTGCGGCATAGATCAGCAGTTTGGCAAAGCTGGCGAATGCGTCAGCCCTGAACTGCCCGCCAAAGGCCACTGTATCCGGCCCCATCGCCCCTGCGCACAGGGCCGGCGCCACCATGAAGGCGCAGACGGCCAGCACCGCAACGGCGGCGTAGGAAACAAGGCGGCTCGCCCCGTCGCCCATCCAGGCACCAGCCAGCAGCAGAACCAGCCCCGAAACTGACAGCAGGATTTCCGGCGCGATCAGCGCAAGGGAAGCGGTAAAGTCCATCAGTGCGCCTCCCCATGCGCGGCGTGTTCATCCTGAGCGTGTCCAGCGTTTTTTGTGGGCTCGCTCAACTTCAATCGCGCGTCCCCCAACGGCGCGGCGCGGGCAACACGCGCATCCAGCGCGGCGATATCCTTGCGCATCGGCGCCAGGAAGCTTTCGGGATAGACGCCCATCCACAGCACCGCCGCCGCGATGGGGGCGAGCATCAGCCATTCCCGCACAGAAATATCGGGCATGGCAGCCGCATCGGCATTCTTCTGATCACCGAAGGCAACGCGGCGATAGAGATAGAGCATATAGGCCGCGCCCAGAATGATGCCCGTGGTGCAGACCAGCGCCACCCAGCTCGATACCTGGTAAATGCCGGCCAAGCTCAGAAACTCGCCCACGAAGCCGCTGGTGCCCGGCAGGCCAATGCTGGCCATGGTGAACAGCAGGAAGAACAGCGCGTAATAGGGCATGTTGATCGACAGCCCGCCGTAACGGTCAATCTCGCGCGTATGCAGGCGGTCATAAATCACGCCTACGCAAAGGAACAGCGCACCCGACACCAGGCCGTGGCTGAGCATGACGATCATCGAGCCTTCCAGCCCCTGCACGTTGAAAGCGAACAGCCCGACCGTGACGATCGCCATATGCGCGACCGAGGAATAGGCGATCAGCTTCTTCATGTCGTGCTGGACCAGCGCGATCAGGCTGGTCACGACCACCGCAATCATTGACAGCGCAAAGACCAGCCAGGCGAACTGGGCGCTCGCTTCCGGGAACATCGGCAGTGAGAAGCGGATGAAGCCGTATCCACCCATTTTCAGCAAGACGCCCGCGAGGATCACCGAACCCGCAGTGGGCGCCTGCACATGCGCGTCGGGCAACCAGGTATGCACTGGCCACATCGGCATCTTGACGGCGAAGCTGGCGAAGAAGGCCAGCCACAGCCAGGTCTGCGCGCGCGGGTCGAAATCATAGGCCATCAGCGTGGGGATGTCCGTCGTCCCGGCCTCATTGACCATCCACAGCATCGCGATCAGCATCAGCACTGAGCCGAGCAGGGTGTAGAGGAAGAATTTGTAACTGGCGTAAATCCGGTCCTGCCCACCCCAGATACCGATAATCAGATACATCGGAATCAGGCCAGCTTCGAAGAAGATGTAGAACAGGAACAGATCCTGCGCCGCGAAGACGCCGATCATCAGCACTTCCATCAGCAGGAAGGCCGCCATGTATTCGCCCACGCGCTTTTCAATCGATGCGCTGGCAAGGATACAGATCGGCATCAAGAAGACGGAGAGCATGATCAGCATCAGGGCGATGCCATCGATGCCAAGCGCCCACTGGAACCCCGCGAACAGGGGCGCACGTTCCACAAATTGCCATTGCGCGCCGCCAATATCAAAACTGGCCCACAGGAGGATGCCTAGCGCAAAATCGACCAGTGTTGCCGCCAGCGCCAGATTACGTGCCAGCCTTGCGTCCGCGAACAGACAGGCCACCCCCGCCACCAGCGGCACGAGTAACATCAGCGAGAGGATGGGGAAACCGTCCATAATCTTACTTCACCATCACCCAGCTGATCGCGGCGACAAGGCCGAGCAGCATGATCAACGCATAGGAATAGAGATAGCCCGACTGCACCTTCTGGGCATATCCGGAACCGCGCGCCACGACCCAGGCCGCGCCGTTCGGACCAAACCGGTCAATGATGCCGATATCACCAATTTTCCAGAACTGGCGACCCAGCCAGAAGGCGGGGCGCACGAACAGGAAATGGTAAAGCTCGTCAAAATACCACTTGTTGTACACGAAGGCGTGCAGCTGGCGGAAATTGTTGACAAAAGCCGCCGGCAGCGCCGGGTTGCGGATATAATTGTTCCAGGCAATGAACAGGCCGATCAGCATCACGATGCCCGGCGTCAGCTTCACCCATAGCGGGACATGATGCATCGCATGAATCAGATGCTCATTATAGAAGATCGCGCCGTTCCAGAAACTTTCGCGATTGATAAAGGTGTCGTTGAAGACGAAGCCTGCGAAGACCGCACCGACTGACAGCACAAGGATCGGCACGAGCATGGACCACGGGCTTTCATGCGGATGATAGCCCGCCGTGCCATCGCCATGATCGGCATGGTCATGGCCATGCGCGCCGTCGGCATGATGATGCTCGTCATGCACTGCATGCTGGATATGTTCGGATCCGGCCCAGCGCGGCTTGCCGAAGAAGGTCAGGAAGACAAGCCGCCAGCTGTAGAAGCTGGTCAGCAGCGCGGCGAAGCTGCCCAGCATGAAGGCCAGCGTGCCCAGTTCCGTGCCGCTGCCGAAGGCGGCCTCCAGAATGGCGTCCTTGGAATAGAAGCCAGCAAAGCCGAACACCCCGATCACGCCCACGCCAGTGATCGCCAGCGTGCCCGCAGTCATCACCCAGAAGGTAATCGGAATATGCCGTCGCAGATCGCCGTAATAGCGCATGTCCTGTTCGTGATGCATGGCGTGAATGACTGAACCTGCCCCAAGGAACAGCAGCGCCTTGAAGAAAGCGTGCGTGAACAGGTGGAACATCGCCGCGCCATAGGCGCCCACGCCCGCGGCGAAGAACATGTAGCCCAGCTGCGAACAGGTTGAATAGGCGATCACCCGCTTGATATCCCATTGGCAGGTGCCGACCGTGGCCGCGAAGAAGCAGGTCAGCGCGCCAATGACTGTGACGAAGGCGAGCGCAACCGGCGCGGCTTCGAACATGGGCGACAGGCGGCAGACCATGAACACGCCCGCCGTCACCATGGTGGCGGCGTGAATCAGCGCGGAAACGGGCGTCGGCCCTTCCATCGCGTCCGGCAGCCAGGTGTGCAGCCCCAGCTGGGCCGATTTGCCCATCGCGCCGATGAACAGCAGGATGCACAGCACCGTCATCGTATCAACGCGCGCGCCGAGGAAGCCGATGGTTGAGGCCCCCTTCATCGCGGGCGCGGCGGCCAGAATTTCCGGGATCGAAGTCGTCTGGAACACCAGCCAGGTGCCGAAGATGCCGAGCATGAAGCCGAGGTCGCCCACACGATTGACCACGAAGGCCTTGATCGCAGCCGCACATGCGCTGGGTTTCTTGAACCAGAACCCGATGAGGAGGTAAGACGCCAGCCCCACCCCTTCCCAGCCGAAGAACATCTGGACCAGATTATCCGCCGTCACCAGCATCAGCATCGCGAAGGTAAACAGGCTGAGATAGGCGAAGAAGCGCGGCTGATCCGGGTCTTCCTCCATATAGCCCCAGCTGTAGAGGTGGACGAGCGCGGACACGGTGGTGATCACCACCAGCATGACCGCAGTCAGCGCATCGACCCGCAGCGCCCAGTCAAAGCTGAGCGTGCCTGATTGCACCCATTGCAGAACGGGGGTGACGCCCGCTTCCGCGCTGCCAGTCACGAAACCGATAAAGATCGGCCAGCTTAGCGCGCAGGACAGGAACAGCCCGGCCGTGGTTACCGCCTTGGCGGCGGTATTGCCGATCATGCGATTGCCGAGCCCGGCAATAAGCGCCGCCAGAAGGGGCGCGAAGACGATCGCCTGGATCATACCCTTACCCCCTCATCCGGTTGACGTCGTCAACCGCTATCGAACCGCGACCGCGGAAATAGATGACCAGAATGGCAAGGCCGATTGCCGCCTCGCCCGCTGCCACGGTCAGCACGAACATGGCGAAGATCTGCCCGGTGAGATCGCCCAGGAAGGCGCTGAACGCCACCAGATTGATGTTCACGGCCAGCAGGATCAGCTCAATCGCCATCAGGATGACGATCACGTTCTTGCGGTTGAGGAAGATGCCCAGGACACCCAGCACGAACAGGATCGAGCTGACGACCACATAGTGTTCGATTCCGATCACAGCTGAACCCCCTTGCCCACTTCGGGCTTCACATTAACCGTCGCCTCTTCAGGGCGGCGGCGCACCTGGCGGCTGACGTCCTGCGGGCGGGTGTCCTTGCGGGCCCGATGCGTCAGCACGATCGCGCCGACCATCGCCACCAGCAGGATGATGCCGGCCGTTTCGAACAGGAACAGATATTTGCCATACAGCAGCGCGCCGATGCTTTCGATATTGCTGCGGTCAAGGATCGGGGCGGCGCTGCCATCGGCCACGCCCAGTTCCAGGCTGCCCGCGCGGATTGCGCCGATGCCGAGCACCAGTTCGGCCAGCAGGATCAGCGCGATCAAGATGCCCAGCGGGAAATTGCGGATGAACCCGGCCCGCAGCTCGGCAAAATCGATGTCCAGCATCATGACGACGAACAGGAACAGCACCGCGACCGCGCCGACATAGACGATCACCAGCAGCATCGCGATGAATTCCGCGCCCACCAGCACCATCAGCCCGGCCGCGTTGAAGAAGGCAACGATCAGCCACAGCACCGAATGCACCGGGTTGCGCGACATGATCACCAGCACTGCCGATGCAATCGTCAGCGTGGCGAACAGATAGAAGGCAAGAAGTTGGATCATGTCCCCGCGCGCGCCCTATCGATATGGCGCATCGGCTTCAAGGTTCGCGGCAATCGCCCGCTCCCACTTGTCCCCGTTCGCCAGCAGTTTCGCCTTGTCGTAGAGCAGTTCCTCGCGCGTTTCGGTCGCATATTCGAAGTTCGGCCCTTCGACCACCGCATCCACCGGGCAGGCTTCCTGGCAGAAACCGCAATAGATGCACTTGGTCATATCGATGTCGTAGCGCGTGGTCCGGCGCGATCCATCCTCACGCGGTTCAGCCTCGATCGTGATCGCCTGCGCCGGGCAGATCGCCTCGCACAGTTTGCAGGCAATGCAGCGTTCTTCGCCATTTGGATAACGGCGCAGCGCATGTTCCCCCCGGAAGCGCGGGCTGATCGGATTCTTCTCGAATGGATAGTTGATCGTCGCCTTGGGCTTGAAGAAATACTTCAAGGTCAGCCAGTGGGCTTTGACGAACTCCCACAGGGTGAACGATTTGATGAGGTGGGCGACGGTCATTTTGCGGCTCCAGCAGAGAGCGCATTTTCATTGTCACACCCGTAGCCGCCCGGCTGGAAAAAATTCGGACGATCAAATCCCAGCCAAAAATTGACGGGCCCACTCGGGATATCTTCGCCAAAAATAAGGTAGAGATTTCCGGACTTGTCGTCAGGTGTTGTTACCTTGAGTCCAAGAGATCCGTGCATGCTATGCGTTCCTTCAAACGTCTCAGCAACTGCGGTTGCCCCATCCGGCCTCACCATCGTCCATTTACTTTCTAACGAGCGAGGGTTCCCCACCACATCAAATGAGAAGGCAGCGGGCAAATCGCTTCGATCAAAATCTTCATCGGTGGCAAAAAGCTTGCATTCAAACCGCGTCTCTGCCGCTACATCCTTTTCCGCGGAATAGCTCGGTGACGCGAGCGCGATTGCTGCATAAGTAGCTATAATTATTGAGGAAGAGAGAATTTTCATGCTCCATACCTCGTGAACATCAGATATCCCGAAACAAGAACGACAAACAGCAGGCTGGTCGGCAGGAAAATCTTCCAGCCCAGCCGCATCAGCTGGTCATAACGATAGCGCGGGACCGTGGCCTTTACCCAGCTGAACACGAAGAAGAAGAACAGAATCTTGACGAACAGCCAGATCCAGCCGGGCACGAGGTAGAGTACTGGCAGGTCGAGCGGCGGCAACCACCCGCCGAAGAACAGCGTGGCATTGAGCGTACACATCAGCAGCACATTGGCATATTCGCCCAGCCAGTAGAGCGCGAAGGCCATGGAACTGTATTCGGTCTGGTAACCGGCCACCAGTTCGCTTTCGGCCTCTGTCAGGTCGAACGGTGCGCGCGCGGTTTCCGCCATGGCCGAAATCAGGAACATCACCCACATCGGGAACAGCAGCGGGTTGAAGACAAAGCCGTTCAGCACGCCAAACACATGCCCCTGCTGTGCATGAACGATCGTGTTGAGATTGAACGATCCGGCCCACAGCACCACGCAGATCAGGATGAAGCCGATCGAGACTTCATAGGAAATCATCTGCGCGGCGGCGCGCATCGCGGAAAAGAACGGATATTTCGAATTGGATGCCCAGCCCGCGATCACCACGCCATATACGCCGAGGGAGGACACCGCGAGGACATAGAGCAGGCCGACATTGATATCCGCCAGCACCGCGCCGGAATTGAACGGGATCACCGCCCAGCTCATCAGCGCCACGGTGAAGGTGATGATCGGCGCGATCAGGAACAGCCCCTTGTTCGATGCCGAAGGGACGATGGTTTCCTGCAGGAACACCTTCAGCCCGTCTGCAAATGACTGGAGCAAGCCGAAGGGGCCGACGACATTGGGGCCACGGCGCAGGGCGAACGCGCCCCAGAAACGCCGTTCGGCATAGATGATCATGGCGACGGCCAGCATCAGCGGCAAGGCGATCAACAGAATGCCGCAGATCGTGGCGACGAACCACGCCCATTCGTAATTCATGCCGAGGGATTGGAAGAACGCGGTCATTGCCGGGCTCTCCAGTATTCGTCATGCTGAACTTGTTTCAGCATCCATTCCTCCTCACGCATCAACAGCGCCGAAAGGCACGATGGACCCTGAAACAGGTTCAGGGTGACGAGCTTGGTTGCAGGGACGAAGGTGCACATCATTCCGCCGCCTCCGCCAGGTCTTCCCCGTGCAGCAGTTCGGCAGAGCAGCGCTGCATCACCGCGCTGGCGCGGGCAATCGGGTTGGTGAGGTAGAAATCCTTGATCGGATAGGCAATTTCGCCAGACGCAGAGCCGCCACCGGCAGGCAAGGCGCCGTAATCGGCCAGCCCTTCAACACCCAGAGCGGGCACGTCCGCCACCATCAGCGCCTGCAGTTCATCGAAACTGTCAAAGCCGACATCCACCTTCAGCGCATCGGCCAGCGCGCGCAGGATCGTCCAGTCCTCGCGCGCATCACCGGGCGCGAACACCGCTTTTTCCGAGAATTGCACCCGGCCTTCGGTGTTGACGTAGGTGCCGTCCTTTTCCGTGTAGGCCGCAGCGGGCAGGATGATATCCGCCGCATGCGCACCCTTGTCGCCATGATGGCCGATGTAGACCTTCAGGCTACCGGCGAACTGGCCGTAATCCACCTCATCCGCGCCCAGCGCGAGCAGCACGGCAGGCTTCGCCTTGACGATATCGGCAATGCCACCCTTCTGCGCATAACCCAGCATCAGCCCGCCCATGCGCGATGCGGCCATGTGCAGCACGTTGAAGCCGTTCCAGCCATCCCTGAACAGCTTCCAATTCGCGGCCAGCGCCAGCAGCGGGCCAAGCGCGCCCCTGGCCAGCCCGGCCCCGCCAAGGATGATCGCGGGGCGTTCCGCCCCTTCCATCGCGGCGGCTACCTCGGCAGGCAGCTTGTCCAGAACCGCCACATCCGCGCCCAGGAAGGTTGCGGGGAAGGTGGTTTCCCATTCCGGCCCGACGATGAACTGCTTCGCACCGTTCTTCGCCGCCTTGCGCAGCCGCGCGTTGACCAGCGGCGCTTCCCAACGGACATGGCTGCCGACGATCAGGATGGCATCCGCCGTCTCGATCCCGGCGAGGCCTGAATTGAAATTGACTGCTGCCAGGCTCGAAACGTCGTAATCCATGCCGGTCTGGCGGCCTTCGAGCAGTTTCGAACCCATCGCGCGCAGCAGCGCCTTGGCCGCAAACATGGTTTCGCAATCGACCAGATCACCCGCAATGGCAGCCACGCTCTTGCCCGGTTTTGCCTTGGCGATGGCCTTGAATGCCTCGTCCCAGCTCGCCGCTTCCAGCTTGCCTGCCTTGTTGCGGATCCACACCTTGTCGAGGCGGCGCTTCGTCAGCCCGTCCACCTGATAGCGGGCCTTGTCGGAAATCCATTCCTCGTTCACGTCATCATTGATGCGCGGCAGGGCGCGCAGCACTTCGCGCCCGCGGCTGTCGATGCGGATATTGGCGCCGACCGCATCGGACACGTCAATGCCCAGCGTCTTCTTCAGCTCCCACGGACGCGCCTCGAAGGCATAGGGACGGCTGGTGAGTGCGCCGACCGGGCACAGGTCAATTACATTCGCGCTCAGCTCGTGAGTGGCGGCGCGTTCGAGATAGGTGGTGATCTGCATGTTTTCGCCGCGATAGAGCGCGCCGATCTCATCCACCCCGGCAATTTCCTCGCTGAAGCGCACGCAACGGGTGCACTGAATGCAGCGGGTCATCACTGTCTTGATCAGCGGCCCCATGTATTTCTCGGTCACCGCGCGCTTCGGCTCGTGATAGCGGGAGGAGCCGCGCCCGTAAGCGACGGACTGGTCCTGCAAATCGCATTCGCCGCCCTGATCGCAGATCGGGCAATCGAGCGGATGATTGATGAGCAGGAACTCCATCACCCCTTCGCGCGCCTTCCTGACCATTTCGGAGTCAGTGCGGATTTCCTGCCCTTCGGCAGCGGGCAGCGCGCAGCTTGCCTGCGGCTTGGGCGGCCCCGGCTTCACTTCGACCAGGCACATGCGGCAGTTGCCGGCGATGGACAGCCGCTCGTGATAGCAGAAGCGCGGGATTTCCTTGCCCGCAAACTCACAGGCCTGCAGCACGGTGGCGCCCTGCGGAACTTCGAGTTCGACGCCGTCTACGGTTACCTTGGGCATGATTACTCCGCAGCCTCCCGCACGTTTTCCGCAATCCGCCGTTCCAGCTCGGGGCGGAAATGCTTGATCAGGCCCTGGATCGGCCAGGCCGCAGCATCGCCCAGCGCGCAAATGGTGTGGCCTTCCACCTGCTTCGTCACCTGCTGGAGCATGTCGATCTCGCCCACGTCGGCATCGCCGGTGCGCAGGCGCTCCATCACGCGCCACATCCAGCCCGTGCCTTCACGGCAGGGGGTGCACTGGCCGCAACTCTCGTGCTTGTAGAAGTACGAAAGGCGGGAAATCGCGCGGACGATGTCAGTGGACTTGTCCATCACGATCACCGCCGCCGTGCCAAGGCCGGAGCCGACTTCCTTCAGCCCGTCAAAATCCATCGGCGCGTCCATGATCTGCGCCGCTGGCACCAAGGGTACGGACGAACCGCCGGGGATCACGGCCAGCAGATTATCCCACCCGCCGCGAATGCCGCCGCAATGCTTTTCGATCAACTCCTTGAAGGGGATCGACATTTCTTCTTCCACCACGCAGGGTGTGTTCACATGGCCGCTGATCTGGAAGAGCTTCGTGCCCTTGTTGTTGTCGCGCCCGAAGCTGGAGAACCACGTCGCCCCGCGCCGCATGATGGTGGGTGCAACCGCGATGGATTCCACATTATTGACCGTGGTCGGGCAGCCATAAAGCCCTGCGCCCGCCGGGAACGGGGGTTTCAGGCGCGGCTGGCCCTTCTTGCCTTCCAGGCTTTCGATCATCGCGGTTTCTTCACCGCAGATGTAGGCGCCCGCGCCGCGATGAACAAAGACGTCGAAATCATAGCCGGAACCGCTGGCGTTCTTGCCGATCAGCCCCGCGTCATATGCTTCCTGAACGGCGGCAAACAGCACCTCCGCCTCGCGGATATATTCGCCGCGAATATAGATATAGGCCGCGCGCGCGCCCATCGCGAACCCCGCCACCAGCGCGCCTTCGATCAGCTTTTGCGGATCGTGGCGGATGATTTCGCGGTCCTTGCAGCTGCCCGGCTCGGATTCGTCGGCATTGATGACCAGAAAGCTGGGCCTGCCGTCTTTCGATTCCTTGGGCATGAAGGACCACTTCATACCGGTGGGGAAGCCCGCACCGCCCCGGCCGCGCAGGCCAGAGGCCTTGATTTCCTCGATGATCGCATCGCGCCCCTTAGCGAGAATATCCTTCGTATTGTCCCAATCGCCCCGCGCCTGTGCGGCCTTGAGGTTCCACGGCTGATAGCCATAGAGGTTGGTGAAGATACGGTCCCGATCAGCGAGCATCGCAAGCGTCCCGTTCAAAAAATGCCTGGAGAGCCATGGCTTACCACTCCCCCCGGTAATCGTGATTGGCCGAAACCATGTCCTTCAGCGTCGTCGGCCCGCCGAGCGGTTCGACGGTGTGGCGCCCCGGTTCCTGCGTGCCGGCCTTGGGCGTTTCACCCTTCGCCAGCGCGTCAAGCACGGCGTTCAGCCGATCCGCCGTCAGATCCTCGAAATTGTCGTCGTTGATCTGGACCATCGGGGCACTGGCGCAATTGCCCATGCATTCCACCTCGGTCAGTGTCCACAGGCCATCTTCAGTCGTATGGCCTTTGTGCATCCCGCGCGCCTTGCAGGCGGCCATGATATCGTCCGATCCGCGCAGCATGCAGGGCGTGGTGCCGCAGACTTGCACATGGAAACGGCCCACCGGCACGAGGTTGTACATGGTGTAGAAGCTGGCGACTTCAACCACGCGGATCACCGGCATGTCGAGATAGGCCGCGACATATTCCATCACCGGGATCGGCAGCCAGCCCTGCGTATTCGTTTCCTCGCCCACCTGGCGCTGGGCATAGTCAAGCAACGCCATGACGGCGCTTTTCTGTCGGCCATCGGGGTAGCGCGCGATGGCGGCCTTCGCCTTCGCGTCCCAGGCGGCGTTGAAGGCAAAAGTACCCCAGCGCGCGCGCAGTTCGGGCGTATCGGGTTCGAGATGACGGTCAGCCATTAGCGAATGAACTCCACGCGAGAGCACTTGTCGCCCTCGAAGCTGTAAATCGCGACCACCTCGAACGGTTCGACCAGAGGCGAATCGTCAGTCGCAGGCCCGCGCGTCACGTATTCGCGGAACAGCACGTAATCGCCGATTTCCTGCGCTTCGCGGATCTCGGCATGGTTCTGCGGCCACTTCGCGAACGCGGCGGCAAGGCCCGAACGCGCGCCTTCCTTGCCCTCGCGCACGACCGCGCCGCGATAGTTCGCCTCGCAGGCGTCATCGGTCATGTACGAAACGTAGGAATCCACGTCCTGCGCGTTGTAGGCGGCGATCATGGCTTCTGCGATGGCGAGGTGGTTAGGCATTTGGGCGGCCCCCAATGCTGGACATACGAGAAAAAAGCTTAGCCCTGCGAACCCACAAATAAATGATGGTTAGTATCGGAGTGAGTATCAGTGTCAGTCCAAAAAAGTAATAGAGCGCACTAAAAGTTTCGATCACGATAAGTGAATCAACAGCGAGCCAGAAATATCCAATTAATACAGTATGAAAGACTGTGATCCAATGCTGATTCCAAAGTAACCTCAAACCCGAAATACCTCGAGCTGGATCAATTTTTCTGTCGAGCCAAGAGGAGTAAGCGTTCACCGGTCACACTCCCCGAACACCACGTCGATCGCGCCGAGGATGGCGGTTGCGTCGGGCAGCATGTGACCCTTGCACATGAAGTCCATCGCCTGGAGGTGGCTGAAGGCGGTCGGGCGGATCTTGCAGCGGTATGGCTTGTTGCTCCCGTCGCTGACAAGATAGACGCCGAATTCCCCCTTCGGGCTCTCAGTCGCCACGTAAACCTCGCCCGCGGGCACGTGGAAGCCTTCGGTGTAGAGCTTGAAGTGATGGATCAGCGCCTCCATCGAGCTTTTCATCTCGGCCCGCTTGGGCGGCACGATCTTGCGGTCCGTGGAGGCGATCGGCCCTTCCGGCATTTCGGCCAGACACTGCTTCATGATGCGGGCGGACTGGCGGACTTCCTCCACCCGGACCATGAACCGGTCATAGCAATCGCCGCTGGTGCCGACCGGAATTTCGAAATCCATCCGGTCATAGACGTCGTAGGGCTGGCTCTTGCGCAAATCCCACGCAATGCCGGAACCACGGATCATCGGGCCGGAAAAACCCCAGGCCAGCGCATCATCCTTGGAAACCACCGCGATATCGACATTCCGCTGCTTGAAGATGCGGTTGTCGACCACCAGGCTCATCGCGTCGTCGAACAGGCGCGGCAGGCGCGTGTCCAGCCAGTCGGCAATGTCAGTCAGCAGCTTCAGCGGCACATCCTGATGCACCCCGCCGGGGCGGAACCATGCGGAGTGCATACGTGCACCCGATGCGCGCTCGAAGAAGTTGAGGCAATCCTCGCGGATTTCGAACATCCACAGGTTGGGCGTCATCGCGCCCACGTCCATGACATGGCTGCCCAGGTTGAGCATGTGGTTGCAGATGCGGGTCAGCTCCGCGAACAGCACGCGCAGGTATTGCGCGCGCAGCGGAACTTCGAGATTCAGCAGCTTTTCGATGGCCAGCACATAGGAATGCTCCATCGCCAGCGGCGAACAGTAATCCAGCCGGTCGAAATAAGGCAGCGCCTGAAGATAGGTCTTGTGTTCGATCAGCTTTTCGGTGCCGCGGTGAAGCAGGCCGACATGCGGATCGACCCGCTCGATAATTTCGCCGTCCAGTTCCATGACCATGCGCAGCACGCCGTGCGCGGCCGGATGCTGCGGGCCGAAATTGATCGTGTAGTTGGTGATGACTTCATCGCCGGTGGTGGGCGACTGTTCGAGGCTGAGGCCGCTCATTTCGCCTCTCCTTCCGCCTTTTCATCGCCGAGCAGCACATATTGCGCGCCTTCCCACGGGCTCATGAAATCGAACTGGCGCAAATCCTGGGCCAGCTCCACCTCTTCATAGACCACGCGCTTTTCTTCCTCGGAATAACGCAGTTCCTGATAGCCGGTGAGTGGGAAATCCTTGCGGAACGGGTGCCCTTCGAAACCGTAATCGGTGAGGATGCGGCGCAGGTCCGTGTTGCCGTCAAACACCACGCCATACATGTCGAACACTTCGCGTTCGAGCCAGCCCGCGTTGGGCCAGAGCCGCGTCGCAGTGGGGACCGGCGTTGCCTCGTCTGTGCTGACTTTCACGATGACGCGATGGTTCCGGGTGACTGACAGAAGGCAGTAATTGACCTCGAATCGCTCGGCCCGCTTGGGATAATCCACCCCGGCGATTTCCATCAGCTGCTGATATTCGTGTCCGTCACGCAGCAGGCGCAGCGCATCTTCAAGCGCTTCGCGTTTGACGGTCAGCAGAATTTCACCATGCGCTTCGCGTGCGTCCAGACACATCGCGCCCAGCGCTTCGCCAAGAGTTTGCGCAATGCCCGCAAGCACCGCGAATTTGGGGGCGGAATGGAGCACGGTAGCCATCAGCGTTCAATCGTCCCGACGCGGCGGATTTTCCGCTGCAGTTGCATCACGCCGTAAAGCAGCGCTTCTGCCGTAGGCGGGCAGCCGGGGATATAGATGTCCACCGGGACGATCCGGTCACAGCCGCGCACCACGGAATAGCTGTAATGGTAATAGCCGCCGCCATTGGCGCAGCTGCCCATGGAAATGACGTATTTCGGCTCGCTCATCTGGTCATAGACCTTGCGCAGCGCCGGGGCCATCTTGTTGCACAGCGTGCCGGCCACGATCATAACGTCCGACTGGCGCGGGGAGGCGCGCGGGGCGACGCCGAACCGCTCCAGATCATAACGCGGCATGTTGACGTGAATCATCTCCACCGCACAGCAGGCCAGACCAAAGGTCATCCACCACAGGCTGCCGGTGCGGGCCCACTGGAACAGTTCCTCAGTGCTGGTGACGAGGAAGCCCTTGTCATGCACTTCAGTGGACAGCGAATTGAAGAAATCCTGATCCGGCTGGCGAAGCTCGCCGCCCTGCGCAGCTGCCGGAAGCGCCTCGTTCACTCCCATTCCAGCGCCCCCTTCTTCCATGCGTAAATATAACCGATCACCAGTTCGCCCAGGAAAATCATCATGGTGATCCAGCCTGCCCAGCCAGTCAGATCCAGGCTCACCGCCCAGGGGAAGAGAAAGGCCGCCTCAAGGTCGAAGATGATGAACAGGATCGCCACCAGATAGAAACGCACGTCGAACTGGCTGCGCGGGTCCTCAAACGCGGGAAATCCGCATTCATACTCGCTCAGCTTTTCCGCATCCGGCTTGTGCGCACCGGTTAGCCGGGCGACACCCATAGGCAGAAGGACAAAAGCCGCCGAAAGGGCGAGCGCGATGCCCATGAAGATCAAAATGGGCAGATATTGTGACAGGTCGACCAAGGGTTTGACTCGGTTGGTTCCACGGATTTGCCCGCCCTAGTCGCGGGGCTTGGCCTGCGCAAGGGGGTGGCGGGCTTTTCGACGAGATGCCGGTTTTTGAACATGCGCACTTGATTTTGATGGCCAGTCTTGCCTACGCGAGCAATCGCAACGGGCGAATGCTCGCCCCCACCCCCAATCGATCAGCGAAAGACAGATGCGATGCCTCATTTTTCCGCCAGCGATCCCGTAGTGATCCTCTCTTATGCCCGCACGCCCATGGGCGGAATGCAGGGCGTGTTTTCTGACGTCGCTGCAACCGACCTGGGCGCGACGGCCGTCAAATCGGCGGTTGAGCGGGCGGGGATCGAGGGTGCGGACATCGATCGCATCTACATGGGCTGCGTCCTACCTGCCGGGCTCGGTCAGGCCCCTGCCCGTCAGGCCGCGATTAAGGCCGGTCTGCCCAAGTCGGTCCAGGCGACCACGGTCAACAAGGTGTGTGGATCGGGCATGCAAACGGTGATCATGGGTGCCGAAGCGCTCGCCAGCGGCACGGTCAACATGGTGGTGGCCGGCGGCATGGAGAGCATGACGAATGCCCCCTATATCCTCAAGAAGCACCGCTCGGGCGCACGGATCGGCCATGACACGGCATACGACCACATGTTCCTTGACGGGCTGGAAGACGCCTATGAGGCCGGACGCGCAATGGGCACGTTCGCTCAGGAAACGGCCAACGAATATCAGCTGACCCGCGAAGCGCAGGACGATTATTCGATCGAATCGCTGCGCCGCGCCAACGCGGCCATCGCCGGCGGGGCCTTTGCCGATGAAATCGTGCCGGTTACGGTCGTCAGCCGCGCTGGCGAAACGATTGTGGATACGGACGAACAGCCCGGCAAGGGCCGCCCTGACAAGATTCCGACCTTGCGCGCCGCCTTCGCCAAGGACGGCACCATCACTGCTGCATCATCCTCCTCGATTTCGGATGGCGCGGCGGCAGTGGTCGTCACACGCGACAGTGTCGCCAAGGCCAGGGGGCTAGCTCCCGTCGCGCGGATCGTGGCGATGGCCGCTCATGCCCAGGAACCCAAGGATTTCACCACGGCTCCGGTCGGTGCGGTCAACAAGCTGCTGGAAACGGCGGGCTGGACGATTGACGATGTCGACCTGTTCGAAGTGAACGAAGCCTTCGCCTGCGTCGCCATGTTTGCGATGAAAGACCTCGGCATCCCGCACGAAAAGATCAATGTGAACGGCGGCGCGACCGCGCTGGGCCATCCAATCGGTGCATCAGGAACGCGAATCATCGTGACCCTGCTCAATGCGCTGAAGCAGCAGGGCAAGAAGCGCGGTGTCGCCAGCCTGTGCATCGGCGGGGGTGAAGCAACGGCAGTTGCAGTCGAACTGGTCTGAGCTAGCCGGGGCCGGCAATCAGGGGTTGCCGGCCCCCCACAGGCGGTCCTGCGGTGCCCAACCGACCCGTCCCCCGACATCGAAGCGGCACCAGCCCGATTCGCACCGACCCAGCTTGCCAACCACACCGGGGGCCACTTTCCACAGCAGGCGTCCGCTCTTCTCGCCGGTTTCCCGTAACGGAGCAGGTTCCTTGCCGGAAACAATCGCGGTACGGCTGCGCGTGAGAAAGCGCGCAACCACCCAGCCCCTGTCCCCGTCCGGGTCTTCGACCAGTCGCCAGCCTTCCTTGCGCCGCAGCACCCTGAGCGGCAGGTCAGCCCGCCGAAACACCCAGGCAATATGATAGGTGGGACTTGGCCCGACGCGCATGTTGAGTTCATCCACCCGGATCGATGCCCAATAGGGCACATCGGCATCCTGCGCGGCAACCGGGGCAGCCATTCCGGAAATCGTCGCTAGGATCGCGATTGCACAGCGCTTGAACATCGGCTGCGCATAGCGCCTGCATGCCCTGCACTTCAACCCCGGCTTCGCGCCCTTTCGCGCAACTCGCGCTTGACCACCAGCCAATCCAGCGCCAAGCGATACAGCCATGACCGTGGTCTCAGACAGCAGGTTCGCGCACCGCGCCCATGGGCGCCCCAAGGTGGTGGTGACGCGGCATCTTCTGCCCTCCGTCGAAGCGCGGATGAGCGAATTGTTCGACGTTGTGCTCAATCCCGAAGATCGCCCTCTTTCGCAGGATGAAATCATCGCTGCGATGCAGGATTGCGACGTGCTGGTTCCCACGGTTACTGACCGGATCGACGCGCATATGATCGCAAATGCCGGTGAACGGCTGGGCCTGATCGCCAATTTCGGAGCGGGCACCGAACATATCGATCTGGCCGCCGCTTACCGCCGCAAGATCATTGTCACTAACACGCCGGGCGTGTTCACGGATGACACCGCTGACCTCACCATGGCGCTGATCATCGGCACGCCGCGACGCCTGCGCGAAGGGGTGGCGCTGGTTCGCCGCAATGAATGGACAGGCTGGGCGCCCTCTGCGCTGCTCGGCCGCCAGATTGGCGGCAAGGTGCTGGGCATCGTCGGCATGGGGCGGATCGGCCAGGCTGTGGCGCAGCGGGCCCGCGCCTTCGGGCTGAAGATCATTTATCACAACCGCCACCCGCTACCCGCCGCGGTCGAAAACATGCATGGCGCTGAATATGTCCAGGAACTGGACGAACTGATCGCCCGGTGCGACATTCTGACACTGCACTGCCCGTTGACGAAGGACACGCGCCAGCTGATCGATGCTCGGCGGATCGGGCTGATGAAACCGGGCTCGTGCCTCGTCAACACAGCGCGGGCGGATCTGCTCGATCATGAAGCACTGATCGTGGCGCTGCAGAAAGGCGCGTTGATCGGTGCGGGTCTTGACGTCTTCCCGGATGAACCTTCGGTCGATCCACGCCTGCTCGCTCACCCCAACGTCACGACCACACCGCACATCGGCAGCGCCACGGTGGAAGGGCGCGAAGCATCGGGCGAAAAAGTCATCGCCAATATCCGCTTCTGGGCGGACGGCCACCGCCCGCCCGACCAGG
>Ga0181559_10000118_pt1 | contig 63594 bp, 57 predicted proteins | sample 011ome_21_FD_133752 | JGI IMG/M metagenome (GOLD analysis project Ga0181559, IMG submission 133752) | Coastal salt marsh microbial communities from the Groves Creek Marsh, Skidaway Island, Georgia - 011508AT metaG (megahit assembly) | ecosystem: Environmental > Aquatic > Marine > Intertidal... | reverse complement strand
CCGGTTCGCAAGCACGTCAGGAACGGGATGCTGTCACCCGTCGAGTTCGAACGGCAGCAAACTTTGAAAGCGGAAGGCGTCCAGAAATCTAGGGGCTATTCAGTCGCAAGTTCAATCCTTGCCGCGCCCACCATGCACGCAAATGGGCCCGTGGGTTCTGATCAATGCAGGTTGGTATAAGAACGGGTCAAAGAGGAGAAGCCAAGATGTTCCAGGTCAATGTCGGAAATGTCGACCGCGCGCTGCGCATCATTGTCGGCCTAGTGCTGCTTTCACTGGTCTTTGTCGGCCCCAAGACGATGTGGGGACTGATCGGCATCATCCCGATCATCACCGGGCTGACCCGCCGCTGTCCGGTCTATTCCCCCTTCGGCATTTCGACCTGCCGCAAGCGCTGAAGGCAAGGCCCGGCCCCGCTGATCGCCTGCGCGGGCATCTCGCGCTTGACCGGGCGCGCCCAATCATCCCATAGGCGCGCCCATGCATGACATCCGCCTGATCCGCGACGATCCGCACGCTTTCGATGTCGCCCTCGCCCGGCGCGGGGTGGAGCCTTGCGCCACCGCGCTGCTGGAAATGGACGCTAGCCGGCGCGAGGTCAGCACCCGCATGCAGGAAGCGCAGGCCCGCCGTAACGAGGCATCGAAGCTGATCGGCCAGGCCATGAGCCAGGGCGACAAGGACCGGGCCGAGGCGCTGAAGGCCGAAGTCGCCGAACTGAAGCAGACCCTGCCCGCGCTGGAAGACGAAGATCGCGACCTGTCCGCCCGGCTGGACGACCTGCTGGCCCGGCTGCCGAACATTCCCGCCGACGATGTGCCCGATGGCGCGGACGAGGCACAGAATGTGGAAGTCAGCCGCTGGGGCACCCTGCCCAGCTTCGCATTCACGCCGAAGGAACATGCCGATCTCGGCCCCGCGCTGGGGCTGGACTTCGAAACCGGCGCGAAGATTTCCGGCGCACGCTTCACCTTCCTGCGCGGCCAGATGGCGCGGCTGCAACGCGCGCTGGGCCAGTTCATGCTCGACCGGCAGACCGGCGCGAACGGCTACACCGAATGCGCGCCCCCACTGCTGGTGCGGGACGAGGCCGTGTTCGGCACCGGACAATTGCCAAAATTCGCGGATGACCTGTTCCGCACCAGCGATGGCCGCTGGCTGATCCCCACCGCCGAAGTTTCCCTCACCAACGCGGTGCGCGATCAGATTCTTGAACTTACTGATTTGCCCATGCGCCTCACCGCGCTCACCCCGTGCTTCCGTTCCGAAGCGGGCGCGGCGGGGAAGGATACGCGCGGCTATATCCGCCAGCACCAGTTCGAGAAGGTGGAGCTGGTTTCCATCTGCCGCCCGGAAGACTGGCAGGCGGAGCATGATCACATGGTCCGCTCGGCAGAAAGCGTGCTGGAGGCACTGGGCCTGCCTTATCGCAAGATGCTGCTCTGCGCGGGCGACATGGGCGCGACGGCGAAGAAGACCTTCGATCTGGAAGTCTGGCTGCCGGGCCAGGGCGCTTACCGCGAAATCAGCTCGATCAGCTGGTGCGGCGATTTTCAGGCGCGGCGGATGAACGCGCGCTTCCGCCCGGACGGCGAAAAACAGACCGCCTTCGTGCACACGCTGAACGGATCGGGGCTGGCCGTGGGCCGCACGCTGGTGGCCATTCTGGAAAACTTCCAGAACGAGGACGGTTCCGTCAATATTCCCGACCTGTTACAGCCCTATATGGGCGGGATTGACCGCCTGACCCCCTGATCAAGCCGAAAGGTTCCCATGCGTATCCTTCTCACCAATGATGACGGCATTCACGCAGGGGGGTTTGCCGTGCTGGAGGCGATCGCCCAGGGATTGAGCGACGATATCTGGGTGTGTGCGCCATCCGAAGAACAATCGGGCGCGGGCCATTCGCTTTCCCTTTCCCGGCCCGTGCGGCTGCGCCACCATGGCGAGAAGCGGTTTTCGGTGACCGGTACGCCGACCGATTGCGTGATGATCGCATTGCGCGAAGCGATGGACCACCCGCCCGACCTGATCCTGTCGGGCGTCAATCGCGGCGCCAATCTGGGCGATGACGTGACTTATTCGGGCACCGTATCCGCAGCCATCGAAGGCACGCTGGCGGGCATCCGGTCAATCGCGCTGAGCCAGGTCTACCGGCGCGAGGATGTGGGTGGCCAGTCCTGGTTCGAAGCGGCGCAGGCCTGGGGCAAGAAAGTGGTCGTACCGCTGATGGACATGGAATTTCCTGACCGCACGCTGATCAACGTCAATTTCCCGCCCCTGCCTGCGGACGAGGTCAAGGGTATCCGGGTGGTGCGTCAGGGCTTCCACGATTATGCGCGCGGAACTGTGGTTAAAGGCGTCGATCCACGCGGTTTCCCCTATTACTGGTTCGGCCTGCACGGCATAAAGACGACACCGGGCCATAATACGGATCTGGAAGCGATCGCGGACGGATATATCTCGGTGACACCGCTCTATCTGGATTTCACGCATGAGGCCGCAATGGCTGCCCTGGCGGAGAGATTTCCCGAATGAAGCACCTCGCCCTTCCCCTGCTTGCCGCGCTGCTGATTGCAGCATCGCCGGCCGAAGAAACCGAACATGTCGTAACGGAAGGCGAAACGCTCGACGGTATCGCCAATCGCGCCGGGGTCAGCGCCAGTGTTATCGCACGGGCCAATGGCCTGGCTGAACCCTATGTCGTGCGCATTGGCCAGAAACTGAAAATTCCGCGCGCATCCAGTGCCGCGAAGCAGACTGCGTCCAGCCGCAGCTACGAGGTGAAGGAAGGCGAAACGCTGAACGGGATCGCGATCCGCGCCGGGGTTGCACCAGCGGACCTCGCGCGCGCCAACGGCCTTTCCGAACCCTATGTGGTGCGGATCGGCCAGAAGCTGAAAATCCCGGGCAAGGGGGCGCCCCCGCCACAGGCCCGCGCCGCAACACCCGCTGCCGAAGGGCGCGCGCAGCAGGGCTTCCATGTGGTGGAACCGGGGGAAACGCTGGGCGGTATTGCCAATCGCGCCGCGGTGCCGCGCATCATGATCATCGAAGCCAACGGGCTGAATGAACCCTATGCTGTGCGCGCAGGCCAGAAGCTGATCATTCCGCGCCAGCACCGCCACACGGTGGCGGAAGGCGAAACCGGCTTTTCCATCGCGTATAAATACGGCGTCCCCTATTCCGACATCGCCGTGGCCAACAATCTGGCCGAAGGTGCGGCCCTGAAGCCCGGCCAGGTACTGGTGATCCCGGCGATCCTGACCAAGGATGCCCAACCGGGCGGCGGACAGGGGCCGGTGGTGCTGGCCAGCGATCGCTTTATCTGGCCGCTCGAAGGGGCGATCCTGACCCCGTTCAATTCGGCTGACGCGAGCCGGGGCCATAACGGCATCGATATCGCGGCCAGCATCGGCGCGCCGGTCAAGGCCGCCAAGGAAGGCAAGATCATTTTCGCCGGGGACGAACCGGTACGTTACGGCAAGATGATCATCATCGCTCATGCAGGCGGCTGGCACAGCGCCTATGGCCATCTGTCGTCGATCACCGCACGCAAGGGCGCCCGGGTTGGCGCGGGCGAGGTGATCGGCCACGCCGGTTCAACCGGCGATGCGCAGGAACCGGAACTTCATTTCGAACTGCGCAAATCCAACCGCCCGGTGGACCCGGTCAAGCAGCTCACCCCCCCCGCTTCATGACCCGCGCGGACCGGCAGGCCGCGCCGCGCCGTTTCCAGCCGCTGCGGCGCGCGGTGAAGGTGCCGGTATGGGCAGATGCGGCCATCCGGCTGCTGGCCGCGCTGGCGCTGATCTTTCTGGTGGTGCTGATCCACTGGTTCGATCGCGACGGGCTGGTCGATCATCATGACGGGCATGTCAGCTTTCTCGATGTCGTCTATTTCACGATGATTTCGATCACCACCACCGGGTTTGGCGATATCGCACCGGTCAGCAGTCAGGCACGGCTGGTCGAAGCCGTTATCGTCACCCCCATCCGCTTTGCCGTGATCTTCATCTTCGTCGGCACGGCGTATAATTTCATCATCAAACGAAGCTGGGAGAAATGGCGCATGGTCCGCATACAGGAAAGGCTTTCGGGCCATATCGTGGTACTGGGTTTCGGCGTCAGCGGATCGGAAGCGGTCAGCGAACTGATCGAGCGCGGGACAGAGCCTGAACGCATCGTGGTGATCGACCCGAGCGAGAGCCGCCTGGCTGACGCCGAAGCGCTGGGCTGCAACGTGATGGCGGGCGATGCCGCGCGCGACGACACGCTGATGGCGGTGCGGATTCAGCAGGCCAGCACGGTGCTGGTGTCAGCGGGGCGCGACGACACCTCGATCCTGATCGTACTGACCGTGCGCCATCTCGCCCCCGAACTGCCGATCAGCGTGGTGGTGCGCGCGGGCGACAATGAATTGCTGGCGCGGCAGGCCGGGGCTGACAATGTCATCAATCCGGTGCGCTTTACCGGCCTGTTGCTGGCCGGATCGGCCCAGGGTTCGCATATCGCCGATTATCTGGCCGATCTGGCGTCCATCAGTGGCCGGGTTCAGCTGATCGAACGCCCCGTCGCGGAGAGCGAGATCGGCAAGCCTCTGTCCGAACTGGGCGGTGCAGGCATGGGTCTGCGGCTTTATCGCGCGGGCGAACCTTACGGCTACTGGGAGGATGAGGCCAAGGCCCTGCAACGCGGCGACACAGTGGTGGAAATCATTCCGACCCCCGAAACCGCCTGAGCGCGCGCCATCAACGCAGCAGCCAGAAGGCCGTGCCCATGGCCAGATAGGCGCTCACCCAATAGCCTGCATCAATCATCGCCAGACGCAGGCTGCGCCCCTGATAGAGATAGTTGATCCAAAGCGCGGGCACGATGAAGAAGGCCGCGACGCCGCCCGCCATCATGAAATAGAGGAAGCTCCTGAGATCGGGATTGCGGGCGAACATGTGGCCCAGCAGGAAGGCGGAGGCGAGCAGCAGCGCGAAATTGCCGCCCAGCAGCACCGCCATGCCATGGCGGGGGGCGCTGGCAGCGGTCATGCCCATCTCTTCGCGCCACGGCTTGCCGAACAGCAGCCCGTACCACAGGCTGCCCACCGCAAAGGCGGCGACAGCCGCCAGCAGCACCGCCCCGAAATTGATCGCGCCCATGATCCGGCTCCTTGCGCCAGCGCGCATGATTGCGCGTGACTCCATGCCCTATGATAATTAGGGCGGCGCTTCATGGCCACCACTATCAAAGATGCGCCCAAAGTCGGCATGGTCAGCCTTGGCTGCCCCAAGGCGCTGGTCGATTCGGAACGGATTCTGACGCGGCTGCGCGCTGATGGCTATGCCATGTCAGCCGATTATGACGGCGCCGATGTGGTGCTGGTCAACACCTGCGGGTTCCTCGATTCCGCCAAGGAAGAAAGCCTTGCCGCCATCGGCGAGGCGATTGCCGAAAACGGCCGCGTAATCGTGACCGGCTGCATGGGCAACGAGGCGGACGCGATCCGCGCGCGCTTCCCGCAAGTGCTCGCCGTCACCGGTGCGCATCAATACGAAGCCGTGGTCGAAGCAGTGCACGATGCCGCCCCGCCCTCGCGCGGGCCCTTTGTGGATCTCATCCCCCAACCGGGCGCGCTCAAGCAGCAGAGCGGTCGCGGAGATGACGACTTCATCAAGCTGACGCCGCGGCATTACAGCTATCTCAAGATTTCCGAAGGCTGCAATCACGCCTGCGCCTTCTGCATCATCCCGCAACTGCGCGGCAAGCTGGCCAGCCGCCGGATCGACGCCGTCCTGCGCGAAGCGGAAAAGCTGATCGCAGCGGGCACGCGGGAACTGCTGGTCATCAGCCAGGACACATCGGCCTATGGGGTCGACACGAAGCATGAGGAACGCATGTGGCACGGCCAGCCCGTGCGCGCGCATATGACGGAGCTTGCGCGCGAACTGGGCCGCCTGAAGACGCCTGAAGGCGTCCAGCCCTGGGTTAGGCTGCATTATGTGTACCCTTACCCGCATGTCGATGCGGTTATCCCGCTGATGGCCGAAGGATTGCTGACCCCCTATCTCGACATCCCGTTTCAGCACGCCAGCCCCGCCGTGTTGCGCGCTATGAAGCGCCCGGCGAATGAAGCGAAAGTGCTGGACCGGATCAGGAGCTGGCGCACCATTGCGCCCGATCTCACCATCCGTTCCAGCTTTGTGGTCGGTTTTCCGAGCGAAACCGAAGACGATTTCCGTTACCTGCTCGACTGGCTCGAAGAAGCGCAGCTTGATCGCGTCGGTGCCTTTCGGTTCGAGCCGGTGGCAGGCGCGGCGGCCAACGCACTGCCCGATCCCGTGCCCGAAGCGGTGAAGGAAGAACGCTACGCCCGGCTGATGGAAGTGACCGAACGGATCAGCGCCGCGAAACTGGCGGGCAAGGTGGGCCGGACCCTTCCGGTCATTATCGACGAGGTGGGCGAGGCGGACGAGGATGGCGATATCGGCGCGACTGGCCGGTCGCAGGCCGATGCCCCGGAAATCGACGGTAACGTATTCTTGAGGAACGTGCCGCAAAGGCTGGCAGCAGGAGAGATCGTCGATGTCCTGATCGAGGATGCCGACGCGCATGACCTGTTTGGAGTGCCGGTGCCATGATCCGCCAGAACCTTGCCGTGCTGGGCTTTGAAACGACGGGCAAAGCGCTGCTTGAAATTACCGCGGACGTAAACAGCTGGGTCCGCGAAAATGACATGCAGATGGGCTCGCTCACGCTATTTTGCCAACATACGTCGGCTTCATTGCTGGTTCTTGAAAATGCCGCACCGGCGGTACGCAACGATCTGCTCAACTGGCTGGATGGGCTTGCGCCCGAAGATGGCGACTATGCGCATGACGAGGAAGGGCCTGATGACATGCCCGCACACCTCAAGGCGGTGCTGACCGGGCCGTCGCTTTCAATCCCGATTGCGGGCGGACGGATGATGCTGGGCACCTGGCAGGGCATATTCCTGGCCGAACACCGCAGTGCCCCCCAACGCCGCTCGATCGCCGCCCATATCGTAGGCGAATAGGGTCAGGCATCCTGCAATTTGCTCATATTGCGGGCCGCTCCCGCGCAAACGGGTTTATTGCGTTGCAGCACATGCTATGCAGCGGATTGACATGCAGATTGATCGCCTCTCGTTCCGGTCACGGGGCACCTTGCCGTGAGCTTCACAGCTGACCGGCTTTTGCTGTTCGGGGCGACCGGCGACCTTTCCCGGCGCATGTTGCTGCCTTCGCTCTGTGCGCTGGATGCTGACGGGCTGGTTGATCCCAAACTGCAGATTCTTGGCACCGCGCGGTCCGATCTTGACGACGCGGGCTTTCGCAACATGGCTCGCGACGCGCTGGAACATTACCTGCCGGAAAACCGCAAGGGCGGCATCGCGACCTTCCTGAACCGCCTCCATTACCAGCCACTGGACGCAACCACACTTGAAGGATTTGATGCGCTGGCCGCCAAGCTCGGCACGCCCGAACGCGGGCTGGCGATCTTCCTGTCCACCGCACCCGGCCTGTTCGGCCCCACGATCGAGGGCTTGCGCCAGGGCGGGCTGACGGGCAACAATGTGCGCATCGGGCTGGAAAAGCCGCTTGGCACCGATCTGGCCAGTTCATGCCGGATCAACGATGCGGTGGCGAGCGCGTTCCCGGAAAATCGGATTTTCCGGATCGATCATTATCTGGGCAAGGAAACGGTCCAGAACCTGCTGGCGCTGCGTTTCGCCAACATGCTGTTCGAGCCGATCTGGAACGCAGCCTATATCGACCATGTGCAGATTACCGTTGCCGAAACGGTCGGTCTGGAAAGCCGGATAGATTTCTATGACGGGGCGGGTGCGCTGCGCGACATGGTCCAGAACCACATGCTGCAATTGCTGGCTCTCGTCGCCATGGAACCACCGGTGAATTACGATCCCACGGCCGTGCGTGATGAGAAGGTCAAGGTGCTGCGCGCCTTGCGCCCCGTCGCGGCAGGCGAAACGGTGACTGGCCAGTATCGTGCAGGGGCGGTCAATGGTGGCGCAGTGCCCGGCTATGACGAAGAACTGGGCCACGACACTGACACTGAAACCTTCGTGGCGATCAAGGCTCATATCGACAATTGGCGCTGGGCCGGGGTGCCGTTCTACCTGCGCACGGGCAAGCGCCTGCCCGAGCGGACCACCGAAATACTGATCCAGTTCCGCTGCATTCCCCATTCGATCTTTGACCGGGCCAGCGCGCGGCTGAAGCCCAATCGCCTGTTGATCGGTATTCAGCCGGAAGAAAACATCACTTTGTCGATGATGACCAAGCTGCCGGGCCTTGATTGCGACGGGATCGCGCTGCGCGAAGTGCCACTGGACATCGCCATGCCCGACGCCTTTACCGGCGTGCATCGCCGCATCGCATACGAACGGCTGATGCTCGACCTGATCGAAGGGGACCAGACGCTGTTCGTCCGCCGTGACGAGGTGGAGGCACAATGGCAGTGGATCGACGCAATCCGCGCCGGATGGGACAAGGAAGGGCTGAAACCGAAGGCATACAGCGCCGGAACATGGGGGCCGAGTGCGGCTATCGCCCTGACGGAACGTGACGGGCGCAGCTGGCATGAATAGGACAAGAGCATGAAAACGGTCGGCGATCTGCTGGAAAGACTGCGCAGGCTTCACATCCGCACGCAGGAAACCCCGCTGTTCAACCCGGTATTCCAGCTTTCGCACGACATTTCCCGCGCGCTGGAGGCAGGCGAGCTTGATCTGGGCGATATCGAACGCCTGATTGCCGAGGCGGAATGCGATGCGCTGCACAGCCGCGCGGACCGGCTGCGTCAACTCGTGGCCCCGCTTGCACCCGAAACCAACCTCGCTCGCCTCGATGCGCTGGTGGGCGCCAGCTTCGAGGAATGCCAGGCGCGCTGGAACCACCCGCAATTGCACGCAGTGTTCACAGCCCACCCGACTTTTCTGCTGACCCCGGAACAAGCTTCCGCCATTGCCGATGATGCGTCACGCGATGGGGCCACCGATGATCGTGCCTGCCAGGCCAGCGCGGAACGCCCCAACATCACGCTTGCAGCCGAACACGACCAGGCCATCACGGCCATCACCCGCGCCGCTGCCGCTCGCGACCGGATTGTCACCCGCCTGCTCGAACAGGCAAGCGTCCGCTGGCCAGACCGCTGGCGCGACCTGGCGCCACTGCCCTTCCGCTTCGCCAGCTGGGTCGGTTATGACATGGACGGGCGGACTGACATCAAGTGGCACGTTTCAATCGGCTTTCGCCTTGCTGAAAAGGCAGAGCGGCTGGGCCGCTATGTCGGGACGCTGGAGGCGATCGACCCGGAGCATCCGCTGCTGGACGGACTGCGCGCGGCGCACGGCTGGTCGCTCGAACGTGCCGCCGATTTTGCCGCAGACCTGTCGACGCCAGAAGCACTTTCGACAGCCGCAAACCGCCTGTCCGAAGATCACCCTGCCAAGCTGCTCTCGCTTGCCCCGCACATCGCGGCACTGGAGGAAGAGGCGCAGAGCGCTCCCGTTTCTCGCGCTATCGCGTTGAAAACACTTGCCTCCGCCATGCGTGCAGATGGGCTGGGGAGCGGCTGGATTCACTTCCGCGTCAATTCCAGCCAATTGCAGAATGCGATCCGGCGCCGCATCGATTCCGATCATCTGCTCGACCTGTCGAGCCGGTCAGCCATCGGCCGCCTGCGCAAGCTGATTGCCGAGGTTCGCCCCCTGCGCGTCAACTTCGGCGCGCTGGCAATCGAAAGCAGCACTGCCATTCGCCAGTTCATCGCCATGGCGCAAATCCTGCACCATATCGATGGCGACGCCCCGATCCGCATGCTGATCGCCGAATGCGAAGACCCGACCACAGTGCTGTCCGCGCTTTATTTCGCGCGCTTGTTCGGGATCGAGGACAAGGTAGACATTTCACCGCTGTTCGAAACCGAAAGCGCGCTGGAACATGGCGGACGCTTCCTGGAGTCGCTGCTGGCGGAAGAGGTCTATCGCGATTATGCGCGGCGGCGCGGGCGCGTCTGCGTGCAGACGGGCTTTTCCGACGCTGGGCGTTTCGTCGGCCAGATCCCCGCCGCCCTCGCGATTGAACGGCTGCAGGGCCGCATGGCCGAAGCCATGGCCATGAGTGGCTTGACTGACGTTGCCGCGCTGATCTTCAATACGCACGGCGAAAGCATGGGGCGCGGGGCGCATCCGCAAAGTTTCGAGGATCGGCTCGGCTGGCCGCTAAGCCCCTGGGCCCGGCGGCGCTTCGTACGCGCCGGCATCCGGCTGGAACCTGAAGTCAGCTTCCAGGGCGGTGACGGCTATCTGTTCTTCGCGACGCCCGAACTGGCGCTCGCCACGCTCGCGCGGATCGTGGAAAGCCAGCCTGCGCATACCGATCCCGACGCGCCGACTGACCCGTTCTACCGGCGCACGGATATCAGCCTCGATTTCTATCGCGCCATACGCGACCATCAGCGTTCGCATCTGGAAAGCCGCACCTATTCGCGGGCAATCACGGCCTTTGGCCTGGGCCTGCTCAATGAAACCGGCAGCCGCAAGTCACGCCGCCAGTCCGACCTTGCCGCTGACCGGGAGATGAGCCTGCGCCAGATCCGCGCAATCCCGCACAACGCGATCCTGCAACAGCTGGGCTATCCGGTGAATGTCATCGCCGGGGTCGGCACGGCAGCGGAAGGCAATTACGAGGAACTGGCGGCGCTGCTGACTGAAAGCGAGCGCGGGCGGCAACTGATCCGGCTGGTGCGTGCGGCCAACGCGCTGGCCAGCATCAAGACGGTGGCCGCGTTTGGCGAATTATTCAATTCGGCCTATTGGGCGAGCCGCCCCTATCGCGGCACCGAAACGCATCTCTCCGACGCCAGCCAGGCGCTGGCCGAATATCTCACCAAGGATGATCGCAATGGCGTGTTCCGCCGCCTTGCCTCGCGGCTGAGAGTTGACGGGCTGAAGCTGCACCGCATCCTCGGCCATTTGCCCGAGGATGCCCCGATGCCCGAACGCGAACACGTTCGCCGCGTGATCGGCGTGTTACAGGCGCTGCGCATTGCCCTGTTCCAGTTCATGTTCCTGCGCGCCGTCTCCGTGCCCAGTTTCAGCCGCGCCAATGACATCAGCCGCGATGATGTGCTCGAAATGGTTTTCACCTTGCGCATAGACGAGGCATTGGCGCAGCTGCGGCGCGCCTTCCCTACACACTTCCCCAAGATTGGCGATTTTTCGCTGGCAGAGGCGGCTGATTACCCGGACGATGCAGAGCAGGGTTATGGGCAGATTCAGCGCGAATTCGTCGATCCGATCGAACAGGCCTATCGGCTGTCACTGCGGATTTCGACCGCCATCGCCAATGAATTCGGCGCGCATGGCTGAGGCATTGCGGCGTTAACTCTTGCCGTGCCGCCGTCTCGCAGTGAGACAGCGCGAGGCCCGAACTGGCCATTTGCGGCGGTTTGGCGGGGCGATGCTGGCGGGCAATTCGCTGGGAACGGGCACGACCGAGGCAGTGCCTGAAGCGACGACGCCTGCGTCGGCCGCTGCTGAGGTCACGGGGCCGACGCAGGCTCAGCCGGAACCGGAGCCTGCGGTCGAAGATCATTTCGTTATCAAACGGATTCTTCCGATTGAAGGCCCGATCAAATATGGCGAATGGCACTGGGACGATGAAGGTGTGCCGGATGGCCCGCTGCTGATTACGGTCGATCTCGACGCGCGCGTGATTTCAGTCTTCAAGGGCGGCTATGAAATCGGCGCAGCGGCCGTCCTGCTGGGGACCGACGATCACCCCACCCCCACCGGAACATTCCCGATCATGCTGAAAAAGCGTCATAATATCTCGACGATCTATGGTGCACCCATGCCTTACACGATGCGACTGACCAACGATGGCGTCGCTATTCATGCCTCGGAAGTCGAAAACGGCTATGCCAGCCACGGCTGCATCGGAACGCCTGACGGCTTCGCATCGCGGCTGTTCGCCATCGCGAAGGTAGGCGACAAGGTAGTGATCACCCGGGGCAAGATGGTAGGTCTGGGGGATTCACTGGGCGGTTAGGAGGCGCTGACCCTTGGCCCGGATAACGGCATCAGAGTTGCCTTTTCGATCTGGCCCAGCGTGTCCCAAAGCCGTTCCTCGAACGTTTCCCTGCCTTCCTGCCCGTCCCGCATGCCGCCGTAAACTGACAGGAAATGCAGGAAGACAAGGCTGGAGCTAACCAGCCTGCGCTGCGCCGCTGCATCGGAAAGATGTGTCATGCAGCCCCGCAGCAGTTCCAGTATCCGCACAAGCGTCGGCGGCAGCGGCGTGCCGAAATCACCGAACCATGTTGCCCGCTCCCGCAGAAGATACTGGCACAGAAAGTTGGCGTAACTGTGATTGCCGTCGCCATCGACCAGCGTAATCTGCGGCAGATAGATCATATCCAGAATCACGCGCGGCTCATGCTCGCGTCCGGCGGCCTCTGCCTCGGCCAGCATTCGTGCACGCTCTTCCTCAAGCTGGCCCATGCGAAAAGCGAAGACGGCGCGCATCAGCCCTTCGCGCGATCCAAAATGATATTGCGGGGCAAAGGGGTTGCGCTGATCGGCCAGCTTGGCGATCTCCCTCAGCGATGCGCCATCGATCCCTTTCTGGGCAAACATCTTTTCCGCCGAGAGGAGAATACGGATCTGGCTTTCCGAGAAACTTCCGGGGGAGTCTTTGCTCTGTGACTGGCTCATGGCAACGATCATGGCGCAGCGCGTAGCGATTTTCCAGATACCGCGTCGCAATATACCCGGAAGGCTGCCCTGCAGTGCCAGCAGGGCAGGCGCAGGGCAGCCATTTTCGTGGACAAATCAGTCTTCCAGCGAGTCAGGCTGGAGGCTGAGCGCAAGGCCGTCCAGCGCATCGTCGCAGATAATCTGGCAACTCAGACGTGAGGCGCCCACATCGTAATGGTCGGACGATTCGAGCAGGTCCGTTTCATCCTCCGAGACGGGCGCAAGCTTTCCGAAAAAGGCGGGGTCGATGTGAACATGGCACGAGGCGCAGGCGCAGCCGCCGCCGCAACGCGCTGCGATCGGAATGCCGGCGTCGCGCAATGCTTCCATTACTGTCCAGCCCTGCCGCGCTTCGATTTCCGTCTCTCCCCGCTCGGGAATGGCAACCTTGATTTTCATGATTTTCTGTCTCCTGAGGAGTGGAAAGGGGCAGGCGCGTTGCCGCGCCTGTCCCTTACTTGACCTTCCAGACCAACGGCAGGTCTTCCACCGTGCAGACGATGCCGGACTTGTGCTGAATTTTGCTGCCGGGGGCGATTTCGAACTCGGGGATACGCTTGAGCCATTCCTCAATCGTGACACGCGCCTCCTGGCGGGCGAAATGCTGGCCTGCGCAGATATGCGGCCCATCGCCAAAGGTGACATGCGATGTGTCCTTGCGGTTGAAATCGACCTGCATCGGGCACTTGTTCATCTGATCGTCCGTCCCGCCAAGGATGGTCGGAACACAGACCATGTCGCCGGCTTTCATGGTAACCCCATCCACTTGCGTATCGACCTTGACCATCCGCGCTTCGGCGACCACCGGGAACCGGCGGAACAGTTCTTCCACGGCCAGACGAATCTTCTTGGGATTCTCGACCAGTTCATGGCGGTGGCTGGCGCTGCGCGCGAGAAATTCCATGAAGAAGCCCAGCGCATTGACCACCGTGTCCAGGCCAGCGACCAGCAGTAGAGACACGAGTCCGCGCATTTCCGCACGGGTCATCGGCCGACCATCAATGTCGTTGTTGACGACACGGCTGATCAGGTCTTCGCCCGGATTGGCGATGCGATCGTCAATGATCGGGTCGACGTAGCGGAAGAAGTTTTCCATCACTTCTTCCATCGACATTGAGCCATCAGGCCGGGTCATCTGGTCGACCCATTTCTTCACGTCCGCGACGTCTTCGTAGGGAATGTCGAGCAGTTTGAGGAACACCCTCACCGGGAACTGCTTGGCATAATCCTCTGTGAAGTTGCACGCACCGCGCGGCGCAAGATCCTCAATGATCTCGACGGCCACTTCACGCACGATCGGTTCGACCTCCTTGGTCACCGTAATGCCGATGGCATTGTTCAGCACCTCGCGAAAAGGCGTGTGTTGCGGCAGATCCAGGCGCGTCGGCACCAGGCCGTATTGCAGGCCTTCCGACTTGGGAAGCCAGATCACATGGCTCGAAAAGTGATCGGGATCGCGATACATCGCACGCACGCGTTTACCGCGCAGTGCGATCCAGTGTCCCTCGTTATGTGGTGTCCACACAACCTCATGCGAGGTGGATTGCTGCAGCTTCACCCAGGCTTCATGCAGCCCGATCTCGTCGATTTCGGGCGGGTTGAAAATATCGAAATCGACGACGCGATCTGCCGGCACGTTGGATGGCACATCGGCAAGCGGCTTAGCCATTTCGGCAACATTGTCAGTCATATCTCACTCCCGATAAATTAAAACGCATGTTGTAATTTTGGAAATACAACAATCGTTGTAAATGTCAATGCCGAACCATCGCCTTAGGGCCTTGCAAGCGCGAAGCTGACTGGGTGGTCCGCGGTCAGCTCAGCTCATCCTGACCTTGGGTGCGACTTCGCTGGCGAGACGCTGCAGCGATTCGAAATAGGGCTCCGGATTGTCGATATTGTCGTGCGAGTTGACGACAATCATGCCCCACGGGCCGACCTTCTCCGCCATCCGCTCCAGCTTCGCGATCGCTGTTTCGGGCGATCCGCAGACCCAGACATGTTCGACCAGGAAGTTCTCGTCGACATCGTTCGGGTGAATGCCCGTGCCGCTGTCATCAATGATGCCCTGCATCAAGTTGAACTTCTTGTAGATGGGGAAGAGATACTCCCGCCAGGTGTCCGCCAGGCCGCTGGCCAGCGCGCGGCGCTTTGCCTCGGCGTCGCTGTCGGCAATGAAGATGTCGCGACAGGTACGGAACCGACTGCGTTCGGGGGTGTGCCCAGCCTCGATCATCGCATCGGACCAGGTGTCCCAGTGCGACTTCATCTGGGCAAATCCGCCAAAGAAGGAAATCGGGCTGTAGTTGCGACTTCCTGCCCATTTGAGCGTAGGTGAAGGTGCGGAAATGCCCGTGACGGCGATCTCAAGGCTCTCCTTGCCCTGCCACGGAGAATTGTCCGCATATTCGATCGGGAAGCCCGGGAAATCCTCTTCACCCGGATAGCCCGCGTTGAAATACTCGCCTTTGTATTTGAATGGCTTGCGATCCCATACCTTCTCCATAAGCTCAAGCGCTTCGGAGAAGGGGGCAAACAGGTCCGGTACGCCGTCATAGCCATGAGTCAGGGCATCGGTGTGGTGTCCCCCGGGCGCGAACCCGGCGAAATAGCGACCTTCGAGAATCTGCGACAGCCAGCCCACCTGGTTCGCCAGCCGGGTCGGGTGATGATAGGGCAGAAGATGCGCCATCGGGGCGAAACGCAAATTCTTCGTCAACGGCGCGGCGGCGGCAATGACCAGTTCCGGTGCCGGAATGTTTTCCCAAGCCAGCGTGTAATGTTCACCGATCATGAAATCGGCAAAGCCGGCCTTGTCGCAGACCTGCGCGAGCTCAAGCGACCAGTCGAACACCTGCTTCGGTGTCCGTTTGGGCAGGATATACGGCGTATGGAAAAATCCGCATTTCATGATCACATCCTCTCTCTCAGCCCATCCTTTGGGCCGTGTTTGTCCCGTCAGCGGGCGGGCACCCAATCCGAGTGCCCCCGTGCCCATACATGTGATTAAAACACATGTTGTAGGCGCAAATAAAACACACGTTGTAAATGTCAAGCGCCGATACAAAAAAGGGCCCCGCTTTCGCGAGGCCCCCATGCTCCCAAAACTTCTGCGGCTTGTTGCCGTCAGGCCAGTTCAAACCCCTCGTAATCGCAATAGGCCACCTGTTCGCAGCGCTTGCGATATTCCGGTCCGCCACCGACATGGACCAGCGAGCGACGCTCGATCGTGCCATCGGGCTTTTCGACTACCCTCACCCACCAGGCATTCGCTTCTGCCAGCAGCGTGCGGGCGAAATCGCGATACACTTCCTCGGTCCATGCATCCTGAGCAGCCTCGGTCGGCTCGGACGCCACCAGCCCATGATCGCGCATGTACCGGATCATCCGCGTGACCCATTCACCCTGCAGGCCGCCGCAGACGCCGACATTGCAGAAGGTGGATCCATTATGCGGCCCAACCAGCGTGAAAAAGTTGGGAAAACCGCGTGACTGCAGACCCAGGAAAGTGACCGGGCCATCGGCCCACGCATCCTTCAGCGGCAGACCCTTGCGGCCGCGAATGTCGATGCGGTCGAGGGCGCCAGTGACCGCGTCGAAACCGGTGGCAAAGATGATAACGTCAAGATCGTAGAACTTGTCCGAGGTCCTGATTCCGCCAGCCTCGATCTGTTCAATCGGGGTTTCGCGAATATCGACCAGATGAACATCTTCCTGGTTAAATGCCTCATAGTAATAGGTTTCCATCGGCACACGCTTGGAGCCGAAGGGGTGATCGGTCGGGATCAGCTTTTCCGCGACCACCGGATCCTTGACCCGTTCACGGATCTTCCTGGCAATGAAATCACCCAGAAACTTGTTCGATTCCTTGCTAACCAGCAAATCGCGGAAGCCGCTGAGCCAGATGCCGTATCCCGGCTGGTCATAAAGCTTTTCAAAGAAGGCGTTGCGCTCGTCCTCGGGAACATCCGTGCCCTTGCGCGGATCACGGTGATAGGGGAACGATGTGTCCGTAACCTTCACATATTCCAAAATGGTTGGATACCGCTCACGCAAGTCATCCATGTCTTCCTTGCTCAATGGAGTATTGCCCAGCGGTGTGCACCAGTTGGGCGTGCGCTGGAAAACATAGAGTTCCTTGGCCGTCTCAGCCGCGATCGGGATGATCTGCACGCCGGTCGCACCCGTCCCGATGACCCCGACTTTCTTGCCAGTGAAATCGTAATTGGTGGGATTGCCCTCATCATCAGTAGGCCAGCGCGAAGAATGGAAGGATTCGCCTTGAAAACTATCGATGCCCCTGATGTCCGGCATGCGCGTGGCAGACAGCGGGCCGGTTGCCGAGATCAGGAAGCGGCATGAAACAACATCCCCATTGTCCAGTGTAACGTTCCAAAGATCGTTGGCATCGTCCCACGCTGCGGCAGTAACCTTCGTATTGAAGCGGAACAGGCGGCGGATATCCATCTTGTCCGCCGCGTAATTGGCATAACGCAGCATTTCGGGCTGGCTAGCAAAACGTTCGCTCCAGTTCCATTCGGGAATAATTCCCTTCAGCGCAAAATAGCCATAGGCGTAGCTTTCGGTGTCGAGTCGACAGCCAGGGTAGCGATTCCAGTACCAGACCCCGCCCACGTCAGGCGCCGCGTCAATGCCGAGGACATTCATGCCCGCCTGGTCCAGCAAATACGCCTGATACATCCCGGTTACACCCGCACCTATGACCAACGCATCATACTGCGGTTTCATTGCTGCCTCACTCATCGCATCATCTCCTCAGCCACCACCGCGCAGAAGCAGTGGATCGATTAAAATATACTCATCAGAATATTTTTCATCCGTCAAGTATATTGAGTGGTCGTGCGCGACAAAGGCAAATGCCTCCAGTCAGCCTGCGCCCGCACCCGCCTGCGCCTGATCGACATCTGGTATGTCGGCAATAAATGCTTCCGGTCGCTCTACCCCAACGGTTCTAAGTGACAGAATCGCCAGTTGCAGCGCCACGGTTTCGGGAATCCAGCGACCGTCGGGCTGAAACCAGAAGAAGGCCCATGACGCCATGCCGCCAAGTGCAGACGCGGCGATTGAGGTATCGTCGAAATCGAATTGTCCAGCCTTCTTGCCATCGTTGAGCACGCCGCAAAGCATGCGGTGGAACTGCAGCTTGGAAGAATCAATAGCGCGCGCTTCATCCGGTGGCAGGCTTTTGGCTTCGCTGAAGTAAAGCGCTACTTCCCGGCGATGCTCGATCTGCAACTGCACGAAATAACGTATGATCCGGGCCAGCCTTGTCGCGGGATCATCGCGCAGCGTCGTACCATATTCCACGGTCAGATCGGCGGCGGCGGCGCCCGAACGACAAATTGATACAAGAATATCGGACTTGCTGCGAAAGCGCGAATAGATGAACTGCTTGGTTACCCCCAGGGCATCCGCAATCGATTCTAGCGAGGTCGATTCGTATCCATTCTCGAAAAACTGTTGCGCAGCCTCATCCAGAATGCTTCGGCGCTTGATCGCATCGACCTCTGCCTTGATCGATTTGATCTTCTGCGCACCGCTGGGCTTCTTTCTGGACATAGGCCTCTTCGTCCGAATTGTCGAACGCCTCATCGCTCTGGCCAAACGGGCGTCGTCAGCGAATGGCTCGGTCAATGCCCTGCCGCTGATCAAGATTAAGGTCAACCTTCAGAATTGAAGCAGCCTGCTTAAGCTGAAACCCCGATTTCGGCCACAAGGGGGTTGAGGATGAGCGGGAATCAGGCATGATTCACAGCCATGGCCCAAGGCACACTTCATCCTGTGGTGGATTCGGTCACCCGGCGAATAATTGGGCGATCGAAAGACAGCCGACAGCGTTATCTCGACCTGATGACGCGCGAGGGCGAAGGCGGCGGACATCGCTCTGCCATTGGCTGCACCAATCTTGCTCATGCCTTTGCGGCATCTGGGGAAGACAAGGCTGCCATCGCCGCTGGGAGAGGTCCGAACCTGGCCATCGTCACGGCCTATAATGACATGCTGTCGGCGCATCAGCCTTATGGCGCCTATCCCGCTCAGCTGAAGCTGTTTGCGCGCGAAGCGGGCGCCACCGCGCAGGTGGCAGGCGGCACCCCTGCGATGTGCGACGGGGTAACCCAGGGACAGGACGGCATGGAACTGTCACTGTTCAGCCGCGACATCATTGCCCTCTCCACCGCGATTGCGCTCAGTCATGCCATGTTCGACGGAGTCGCACTGCTGGGCATATGTGACAAGATCGTGCCTGGCCTGCTGATCGGCGCATTGCGGCTCGGTCACCTGCCAGCACTGTTCGTGCCATCCGGCCCGATGCCCAGCGGCATCGCCAACAGGGAAAAACAGAAGGTTCGGCAGCTATATGCTGAGGGAAAAGCCAGCCGAGCTGAACTGCTGGAAAGCGAGAGCGCCAGCTATCATGCGCCAGGCACCTGCACATTCTATGGCACCGCCAATTCCAACCAGGTCATGATGGAACTGATGGGCCTGCACATGCCGGGAGCGGCATTTGTCCCGCCCGGCACCCGGCTGCGGCAGGCCCTGACTCGCGAGGCGACGCAGCGCCTTGCCGCCATTTCACGTGCGGACGGGGATGTCCGGCCGCTTTCCCGTTGCGTGGATGAAAAGGCCATCGTCAATGCCACCGTCGGTCTGTTGGCGACCGGCGGATCAACCAATCACGCCATTCACCTGCCCGCCATCGCCCGCGCGGCAGGCATCAGCATCGACTGGACCGACATTGCCGAATTGTCAGGCGTGGTGCCACTGCTGGCGCGAATCTATCCAAATGGCTCAAGCGATGTGAACGATTTTCACGCCGCGGGCGGCATGGCCTTCCTGGTCGGAGAGCTACTGGAATCAGGCCTGATTCATGATGACGTTCTGACCGTCGCGGAAGGAGGAATGCAGGCCTATGCGACCGAGCCGCGCCTGTCCGACAATTCGCTAGAGCGCGCAGCGATCAGCGCGAGCGGCGGCGAGGCAATCCTGCGCAGTGCAACGGCTCCGTTTCAGCCCGATGGTGGAATGCGACTGGTTACCGGCAATCTTGGCCGCGCAATCTTCAAGGCAAGCGCGGTCGACCCCGCACATTGGACAGTTGAAGCACCGGCAAAGGTGTTTGAAACGCAACAACAGGTGGCAGAAGCCTTTGCCGCTGGCGAACTGGAACGGGACGTGGCGGTCGTGGTTCGCTTTCAGGGGCCACGGGCCAATGGCATGCCAGAACTGCACCAGCTTTCGCCCATACTGGGTGTACTTCAGGACCGGGGGTTCAGGGTGGCGTTGATAACGGACGGACGGATGTCGGGGGCCAGCGGCAAAGTGCCCGCAGCGATCCATTGCACCCCCGAGGCGCTGGGCGGCGGACCGCTGGCCCTGCTGCGCGACGGGGACATGATCCGCCTGTGCGCTGACACCGGGGCGCTCACCACCTCCGCCAACCTTGGCTTACGATCTCCGGTGGCGCCTCCGCCGCAGGCACAGGGCATGGGACGGGAACTCTTCGCCATGTTTCGTGCGCAGGCTGACGATGCAGAGCGAGGCGGATCGGCCATGCTCGCCACGGCGGGATTGTAAGGGGGCTGGTCACGCGCGGGTTTCGTGCTTATAAAGACTGACGCAGCATGAGCACAGGAATCGAACCCATCATGCGCGCAGCGCAAGTCATCCCGGTGCTGGTCGTGGACGATGTCCGCTCCGCGCTGCCAATGGCCCGAGCACTGGTTTCGGGCGGGCTGAAAGTGCTGGAAGTGACGCTGCGCACCCCCACCGCGCTGGAAGCACTGGCGGAAATGAAGCAGGTAGACGGCGCCATCGTGGGCGCGGGCACGGTAACGAACACACGCGACTTCGATGCCGCCGCAAAGGCGGGCGCGGAATTCATTGTTTCACCCGGATTGACCGACGGACTGGCGCGCGCCGCGATCGATGCCGGCATTCCCTTCCTGCCCGGCATCGCGACAGGGAGCGATATCATGCGCGGGCTTGACCTTGGGCTTGCGCATTTCAAGTTTTTTCCCGCGATGGCCAATGGCGGCATCCCCGCCTTGAAGGCACTGGCCGCGCCATTTTACCAATGCCGCTTCTGTCCCACTGGCGACATCACCGAAACGACCGCGCCCGACTGGCTGGCGCTGGAACCGGTGCTATGCGTAGGCGGCAGCTGGGTGGTGCCAGCCGGGGCACCCAATTATGTCGCCATTGCCGAGGCAGCGCGACGGGCGAGTTCACTTGTCCACTAAGCCCCGGCGCCGGATGGCTGCGCCAGTCCCGTGTCCTCCACCCGGCAAGGGTGCTGCACAATGAGCGCGCCGCCAAGCGCACTAGTGATCGGTTCCGGATTCGGTGGGCTTGCCCTCGCCATCCGCCTGCAAAGCGCGGGCATTGCCACAACCGTGATCGAGGCGCGTGACCGGCCTGGCGGACGGGCCTATGTCTGGAAACGCGATGGCTACACCTTCGATGCGGGGCCTACTGTCATCACCGATCCGGCCTGCCTTGAAGAATTGTGGGCACTATCGGGCAGCAACATGGCCGACGATGTCACGCTTATACCGGTCCACCCATTCTACCAGCTGTTGTGGGGTGACGGCACCAAGTTCGACTATTCAAACGACGAAGCCACGCTGAACGCGGAAATCGCACGGCTCGATCCGGCGGATGTCGCTGGCTACGCGCGTTTTCTCGAATATTCGCACAGCGTTTACGGCGAAGGCTATGTGAAGCTTGGGGCCGTCCCGTTCCTGCGCTTTTCCAGCATGATCCGCGCTGCCCCCGCCCTGATGAAACATCAGGCGTGGCGATCCGTCTACAGCCTTGTTGCGGGCTTCGTGCGCAATGACAAGCTGCGCCAGGCGCTGTCCTTCCACACCTTGCTGGTGGGCGGTAATCCCATGAATACCAGCAGCATCTACGCGCTGATCCATCACCTTGAAAAGACGGGCGGCGTCTGGTTTGCGCAAGGCGGAACCAATGCGCTCGTCAACGCGATGGTTGGCCTGTTCCGTCGGCTGGGCGGCACGCTCATCCTGGGGGATGCGGTCAACCGGATCACGCATGAGGGGCTCAAGGTCACCGGGGTCGTTACCGCATCGGGCCGCAGGCTTGGCGCCGACATGATCGCCAGCAATGGCGATCTGGTGCACAGCTACGGCCTGATCGACGGATCACCCTATGCCGCCCGCCGTGTCCGGGCGCTGAAACGCAAACGGTTTTCGCCCAGCCTCTTCGTGGTCCATTTCGGCCTCAACGGCGCGGCCCCGCAGGTGGCGCACCACTCCATCCTCTTTTCGGATCGCTACGGCCCCTTGCTTGACGACATATACCGGCGCGGCAAGCTGGCGGATGATCCTTCGCTATACCTGCATCACCCCAGCGCAACCGACCCGTCGATGGCCCCGCCGGGCAAATCCGCCTTCTATGCGCTTGCGCCGGTTCCGCACCTCGGCAAGGCTCCGCTTGACTGGTCAGTCGAAGGGCCGCGCTATCGCGACATCGTGCTGAACCGGGTGCGGCAATTGCTGATCCCTGATCTGCATGAACGGCTGGAATGCTGTTTCCACTATACGCCCGCAGATTTCCAAACCGATCTGGGCGCGCATCTGGGCAGTGCCTTCAGTCTTGAGCCCCTGCTGACGCAGAGCGCGTGGTTTCGTGCGCATAATCGCGACGATCATTTCACGAACTTCTATTTCGTGGGCGCGGGCACTCATCCCGGCGCGGGCATCCCCGGCGTGGTCGGCAGCGCCAAGGCCACAGCCAGCCTGATGATCTGAGCCGAAACGCAAAGCATTTGCGCGTGGCCGGGCCGAAGGTCTAGGACCGGAACGATGACACTGATCCTGATCTTCCTTGCCACTGTCGCCGGGATGGAGCTGTTCGCATATGCAGTGCATCGCTGGGTCATGCACGGCTTCGGCTGGTTCCTTCATGCCAGCCATCATCGTGAGCGCACTGGCCCTTTCGAATGGAACGATCTTTATGCCGTGATCTTTGCGCTGCCATCGATCCTGCTGATTTATGGCGGCGTCCAGGCCGGATGGGGTGATTGGGCGACGGCCATGGGCGCAGGTATCGCCGCGTATGGCACCATCTACTTTGGCTTTCATGACGTAATCGTCCATCGTCGGCTGGCGCACCGGGTTGTGCCGCGCAGCACCTATTTCAAACGTATCGTGCAGGCACACCGGCTCCATCACGCAGTCGAAAGCCGCAAGGGGGCAGTCAGTTTCGGCTTCCTTTACGCGCCGCCGGTCGAACTGCTGAAAACCGAACTGCGCGCATCCGGTCAGGGGCAGTTGCGCGAACCCGCGACTGACTGACGTGGGCGCGTCCACAGGCCCGTACGCGGCGCGGGCCGGGGCTGATCCAGACAACGCAGCATGGCGCGCGTGAACAGGATGCCCTTGCCGACAGCGCCGGTATGAACACGGCGATCCCATGCCGCCGGACCAAGTTCGGCCACCCGTTCCCCGATCGCGCCATAAATCGCATCGGCCGCGAGCACCGCCAGCCGTGAACGGACCGGAAGCCGCGCCGCGCCGATCCGCGCCGACTGGCGATAAGGCGCAGCCAGACTGACCAGTTCGCCTGCCAGCCCGGCCAGTGCCGCACGGTTGGCAGGGCAGCCGATGTGTTCTTCAGCCAGCGAATGGCGCGCTAGCCACCCTGCGGGCAAATAACATCGCCCCGCCTGTGCATCAGCGACAAGATCGCGGGCGATATTGGCCAGCTGGAAGGCAATCCCGAGATCGCACGCCCGGTCCAGCGTATCCGTATCATCCGGATCAACCCCCATGACCACCGCCATCATGCACCCGACCGATCCGGCGACGTGATAGCAATAACGCAGCAGATCATCCTGATCCTGCGGGCGCCAGGCTGCCGCATCCAGCGCGAAACCAGCGAGGTGATCCTCGATCAGTCCGCGCGGAAGCCCGGTCTCCCCAACGACCTGGCGCAGTGCGGCAAAGGGCAGGGGCACCTCTTCCGCCGTATCAAGTGCCCTGAAGGTCAGCGCCCGCAACGTGGCGTGGCTGGCCATCGGATCGCTGGCCGCGCTCGCCCCATGGCCAAACGCCTGCCCATCGGTCATGTCATCCGCCGCGCGGCACCAGGCATAAAGCAACCAGGCACGCGCGCGCGTGACCGGGTCGAACAGGCGACTGGCGGCAGCGAAGCTGCGCGATCCAAGGGCGATTGCGCGATGCGCCGATTCGACCAGTTCGGCGCGTCTGGTGTCGACTGGCGGGTTCATTTGCTCACACTGCGTCGCATGTCTGCCAGCGCGCCCAGTGCCGCCCCGATCCGCACCGGCGGGCGGCCCGAAAGAATACGCAGCCTGTCCGAAGGACGCAGCGCCCCGGCATAGAAGCGCGCGATCAGATCGGGCGGAAGGCGATAGAAATGCGCAAAGATGCGGTGCCGCTCGTCCGGCCGCGCCGCACGAAACAGCATGGTGTTGAGCAGGCGGAAGAAGCCGCTTTGCCGCCAGTGCCGCACAAAACATGCGCGCGACCAGACTGCCAGGGCGGCGCTGTCCGGCTGCCCTGGCAGGCTGGCCAGACCTTCGGCCATCTGCAGCGCAAGACCAAGGGAATAGCCGGTTGTCGCATGGAAAAACCCGCCGCGCAGCCCAAGCCGCCCGACCGGGTCGTCTACCGGCCAGAATCGTGCCGGATCTCCGCCGATCAGGATCGGCAGAACGCCTGTTTCCTGACGGACCTCCTGGCCCGAGATATCGCGCGCAGCCGCAAGCTGGCGCACCCGGTCCGCTACCGCCGCAACCGCCAGCTCTGGACCGTCGCTGTAATATGTATCTTCAACCAGCGTCCTGTCGGCCGCCAGCGGCAGGACATAGACAAAACGATACCCATCCAGCTGCGGGATCATGGCGTCCATGATGGTGGCGCAATCCCGTTCCGGCGCAGATGCAGCAAATTCGATCCCGACGAACTTCTGCCAGCCAAGCTCCAGCCCCGGCATCTCGCGTGCCGGGCCGCGGGCATCAATAACGGCGCTCGCCGCAATCCTTTCCCCCGATTGCAGGATCACGCCATCAGGCAAGAGCGTGCGCACCTCTGCCCCCAACCGCCAGCAGGACGGCGCCAGGCGAGCCCGGACAAGCGTATCCAGCGCGGGGGCGGAAACCGCATTATACGCCAGCGGCAACACCCGCTCGCGCAGCTCAAAGCGCACGCGGTGGCGTTCCCAGCGTACCGGGCGCAACGCGGCTGCCAGCGAAGCCATGCCCGCCGGAACATCGCTGTCAAAGAACGACCAGGTGTGATTGCCGCCGAAGCTTGCGCCACTCTCCAGCAGCAGGACCGGCAGTTCGGGGCGTCGTTCGGCCAGCACCAGCGCGGCCAAAGCCCCGGCCAGACCGCCGCCTGCAATGATAAGGGGTGCGCGCGATGCCATGAAGCCTCGCCTTAGCCCGCAGCGGCTGGTAAACCAAGACGATGCTGCGCGCGCCCTTCCCGGATCAGACCACTGGTGCATTGCTGGCCATGCTGGCGATGAGCGTGATCGTGGCCGCGCGCTATTTCGCCAGCAGCGGCATCTTTGCCTGGTTGGGCGAACGGCGCTGGCCCGGGATGCATGGAGGCATGGGACCGCAGATCAGGCGCGAAATCGTCTGGTCAATCAAAAGCGCGGTGATTTACGGCGCGCCCGCCGGGTTCGTGGCCTGGGGATGGCGCGAACTGGGCTGGACCCGGATCTATGCCGATGCCAGCCAATACCCGCTGTGGTGGATCCCGGTCTCGTTCCTGCTCTGCCTCGCGATCCACGACAGCTGGTTCTACTGGACGCATCGCGCCATGCATTATCCGCCGCTGCTGCGCAGCATTCACGCCGTCCATCACGCCAGCCGGCCGCCCACCGCATGGGCGGCGATGAGCTTTCACCCCTGGGAAGCGCTCAGCGGCGCCTTCGTCATCCCCGCGCTGGTCTTCGTAATTCCACTGCACGTCGGCACGGTGCTGGCAGTGCTGCTGATCATGACCATCATGGGCGTGACCAACCACATGGGCTGGGAAATCTTCCCCACCCGCCTTGTCCATGGCCCGGTCGGCAAATGGCTGATAACGGCAAGCCATCACCAGCTTCATCATGACAGGTACGAGTGCAATTATGGCCTCTATTTTCGCTTCTGGGATCGCCTGTGCGGCACCGATCGCGGCCTTGGCAGCCCTCGCCGTGGCGCAGCCGGGGGCCGCTGAAATCGCTGAACACCGAAACCTGGCTTCGTTGCAGGTTACGATCACAGGACTGAAAAACACGAAAGGCGTAGTGAAACTGGCTATCTGCCCGGCCGGTAGCGACTTTCCCGATTGCAAGGAACGCGCGGTGCGAGCCGCATCACTGACCATTGCGGGCGGACTGGCTCACGCCCGATTTTCCGATCTTCCGCCCGGAACCTACGCCATCGGCGTGTTTCACGATGCAAATGCAAACGGCAGGCTGGACACGTTCCTCGGCATTCCGCGCGAAGGCTACGGGTTCTCGCGCAATCCACCCTTCCACCCGCGCGCGCCACGATTTTCCGAAGCCGAACTGGAGGTAACCGGAGCTGCCGAGACAACAATAGTCATGCGTTATCTGCTGTGAACGGAGGCTGCGCCCAGCCGCAGCATCGCGACTCACAGCGGATTGACATCGCGAAATCGATCCGCGATTAAACTGATCAAATGGTCTAATCTGGTGGCTGTTATGCGCAAACCGGTGACCCGAGGGAGGATGCCCGGTGCAGAATATTCCAGTCCTGATTGCGGGCGGCGGCCCCGTTGGCATGACGCTGGCGCTGAATCTTGCGCGCTACGGCGTCCGATCGATGCTGGTGGAGCGCAATCCGGCAACCACCCGCCATCCAAAGATGGACCTGACCAACGGGCGCAGCATGGAACTGTTTCATCGACTGGGGATCGATGAACAACTTCGCGATGCCGGCGTGCCGCGCGAGAATGCCTTCGACATCCTGTGGGTGACGAACATGGTCGGCCACGCGCTGCATCGCTTCCACTATCCGTCTGCTGACGAGAAAACGCAGATCATCCGCCGCGAAAATGACGGCAGCCATGGCGCGCAGGCTCCCTTGCGCGTCAGCCAGGTGGAAATCGAGCCGGTGCTCAAGCGCGCCATTGATGAAAATCCGCTGGTTGACGTGCGCTTCAATCACCGCTTCGACGAATTCATCTCGAACGGTCCCGACGGCGTCCTGGCCCGGATCGTCCATTCCGAAACCGGCGAGGCAAGCGAGGTGTCGTGCCGCTTTCTGGCCGGATGCGACGGCGGCGGCAGCCGGGTGCGGCGCAGGTTGGGGATCAATCTGGCGGGCGAGGAAAACGTCGCGGGCGCCTATATGGTGCATTTCCGCACGGACGATCGCGAACTGCTGCAACGCTGGGGTCCGGTCTATCACCTGCAGAACGGCGGCGGCACGATCATCGCCCAGAACGATCATGACATATTCACGCTGCAGGCCTGGTTGCTGCCCGGCATGAACCCGGACGAGATGACGCCGGAAGGGGTGCTCGAACGCTGGATCGGCACGAAGTTCGAGTACGAAATCTTGCAGGCCAACCCCTGGTTTGCGCATTTCGTGGTGGCCGAACGCTATCGCGAACAAAGCACGTTGCTGGCTGGCGATGCGGCCCATCAATATATCCCGACCGGCGGATATGGAATGAACAGTGGCATCGCCGATGCGGCCGGTCTGTCATGGGTTCTGGCGGCACGGCTGCAAGGCTGGGGCGGAGACCGGCTGCTGGACGCCTATGACGCGGAACGGCGCAATACGGCCTGGTGGCACCTTGAGGCATCGCGCCGCCACATGGGCGTGCGCATCAGGATCAGCGAACTCTATGCCGAAGCAGGCGACCTGCTCGAAGAAGGCCCGGCAGGCGACGCGCGCCGCGCTGAACTGGCCGCGAGGATCGCCGAACTGGGTAATGCCGAGAATGAAAGCTGGGGCGTGGAATATGGCTATCGCTACGATCAGTCACCGGCCATCGCCCATGAAGTTGGAGCGCCCGCTGTCGATCCTCTGATCTACCAGGGCAACACCTGGCCGGGTGCGCGACTGCCGCATGTCTTCCTGAGCGATGGCGAACCCATTCATGACAGGCTCGGGCTGTTCTTCACGCTGGTCGTGCTCGATGGTACTGACACCACGACGATCGAGAAAGCCGCTGGCGCGCTTGCCATACCGCTTGAAGTGCTGCGACTCGACCGGCCTGATTTGCGGAGCATCTACGAACGAAACCTGATCCTGGTTCGCCCCGATCAGCACGTCGCATGGCGGGGAGATTCACCTCCGGACGATTGCCGCAAACTGCTCAGCCTTGTTTGCGGACATGGCTGACACAGGCCAACGATTCAACAGGCGACCGGAACTGGCCGGCCGTCATTGGCACAAAAGGGTACGAAAATGAGCCTTTCGGAAGAACTGGTCGCGCGCGCCCGCGCAATCGCGCCGATGGTGGCGGACGCGGCCTATGAGACTGACCGCAACCGGCGGTTGAGCGACGCCGTGATCGATGCCTGCTGCGACGCGGAACTGATGCAGATTCTCGTTCCCAAGGTCTATGGCGGACACGAACTGGATTACGCGACCATGGCTGGCGTGGTTTACGAATTCGGTCGCTACTGCACCTCCACCGCCTGGGTGATCTCGTTCTACATCGGCCACAACTATCTGCATTCGCTCTGGCCCAGGGGATTTCAGGACGAAGTGTTCGCCGAACGGCCCTATGCCCTGACACCCGGTACCATTGCCCCCAACTTCCGCCTGAAGCCGGTGGATGGCGGATATATTGCCAACGGGCTAAGTCAGTGGAACTCGGGCAGTTCGCGCGCAGACTGGTTCCTCAACAGCGGCCTCATCATGGATGGCGACGCCGTGCAGGGAGTGGTGGCATTCATGGTTCCTGCGGGCGAGGTGGACATCATCGACAACTGGGACATGGCGGGCATGCGGGGCACCTCCAGCGGCGATGCCGGGTTGAACGATGTCTTCGTGCCGCATCACCGCACGGTCCCGGTGGAAGATCTGCTGAACGGGCAGGCGCCCGGATCGAAACTGCACGCCAAGCCGATCTATTCGCTGCCGGTCCTGCCTTTCGTGCTGGGCGAGACGATGCCGGTGATGACCGGCGCCTATCGCGGTGCGGCGGATGCGTTCAAGCGCCTGACCGAAGATCGCCACTCCACCTTCACCGCCGCAAAAGTCCAGAACCGGCAGACCGCCCAGATGCGGATCGGCCACGGGCAGGCGGGGGCGGATATCGCCCAGACGCTGTTGAAGGATTACATCGCCTTCATTGACAACACCGACCCCGACGAAATGCGCAAACTCGAAACCCGGGCAAAGGCGCGCGCGCGCGTGGGCATGGTAGCTGACTATGTCTATCAAGGGATCAACCAGATGATGCTGGGCGCGGGCGGCGGGGCATACCGCAACACATCGCCCTTGCAGCGGTTCCTGCGCGACATGAACGTCCTGCGCGTCCACGGCTTTCTCGACACCGAAACGGCGACCGAAAACCTCGGCCGGGTTGAGCTGGGCCTGGAACCGAACTGTCCGCTTTAGCGCCTGCAAGCTTAACCTAAATCCTTGGGGCGCTTACGCTCAGCCTCCCATGACAGAGCGGCGGCTTCGCGCGCGGCGGCAGTCGCTGAACGGTTCTGCTCGGCCCGGTCGAGAATGAGCCGGTAGCTGGTTTCGACCGGCTGCAACTGGCCATCGAAATGCGGAATGACTTCTTCCGCGATCAGGCGATAGCTGCGCAGCGTCGCCTCCCAATCTGCGAAATCGATACCCTGCAGCAGAAATGTGCCGAACCCGCCGGTCCGTTCGATCAGCCGCCGGATTTGCGCCACCGCCATCTCCGGTGTCCCGATAACGCCACGCCCCGTTTGGTTCAGCAGGTCGGCCAGATCGTCGCTGTCGTCCGGGACTTCGATGGCCGATGGCGTGATGTGCCGCAGATATTCATACTGCCAGCGCAGGCCATAACGGCAGTTTTCCCTGGCCTCCCGCTCGGTCTCGGCAATGTGCATCGGTCCCATGAGCCGCCATTCGCGCCGGTCGATGCGCTGGCCGTGACGATCAGCTTCCTCATTCATGATGTCCCAGTGGCGCGGCAGCATGTCATTGCCCGCCGGATCGGTTGCAGCGAGCGAGAGCAGGCCAAGCCCGTGGCGCCCGGCCAGTTTCGGCCCAGCCGGGGAGACCGTGCCGACGACCGAAAGGCTGAGATCGGAAAATGGCGCCAGCTGCAGGACGGCGTCGCGCAGGGTGTACCATTCCGCCGCTTCACTCACGGTCTCGCCGCGCAGCAGGCGCAGGATCACCGCCAGCGATTGTTCCATGCGGGGCCGCAGCTGCGTGGCTTCAAGCCCGTGCATCCATGCATCGGTCGGCAACTGACCCGGCCCCATTCCGAACATGACACGCCCGCGAGTGAGGTGATCGAGCAGCACGAACCGTTCCGCGACCTGGAACGGATGGTGATACGGCAGCGAGACAACTCCGGTGCCCAGTCTGATCGAACGGGTCCGCTCTGCCGCGCAGGCCAGAACAAGTTCGGGCGACGCGATCAGTTCGGCTCCGCCCGAATGATGCTCGCCAACCCAGGCCTCGTCATAACCGAACCGGTCGAGATGCTCGATCAGTTCAACGCTGCGGCGGATCGCGAGATTGGGGTTTACACCCACCCGGTTTTGCGGCGGAACGAACACGCCGAACTTCAATCCGCCACTTGTCAGGGCCATGGGGGAATCCTCTCGATTTAGGACCGCATGCGCCGCGCGTGTCGCCGCGTCATGAAACCGTGGCCCCCGGCCCCACCGGCTGAGCATCGACCATGACAATCGCCATCGAGACCGGATCCGGCCCTTCGCAACGCCAGCCATGCAGAACGCCGCGATCGACAACCGTGTCACCGGGGCAGAGCTTCGTTTCGCCCTGCTCGGTCACCAGGACCACTTCGCCGCGCAGGATCGCGATGTAATCGATCGTGTTGCTGGCATGCATTCCCGGTCCGAACAGGCCATCGCCTGGCGGCAATTCGGCAATGAAGAACTTTGTCCCACCGGCCGCGAACTGGAAGGAGAAGCTCCCGCCCGCATCGGCGTTGCCCGAATTGTCGACCGGAACCTGCGCCGTTTCCCAGATGACCCCGTCGCTTGACCCGTCAATGATGATGCAGGACTGGCCATTCTCATCCAGACCGGTGACGACGCGCCGCGGCGGCCTGCTCAGCGTCCAGTTTTCCTGTATCGCCATCTGTGTCTCCTTCAATCATCGGCTGCCGCAAATTACGACATCACCGCAACGATTGCCCGGGCAGCGGGCGCGTTGCCCCGGCTGCGATCACTTGCCAGGCAGCGCGAAGGCCATGACATGATCGCCGGCCTGCGTCATCATGGTCGAACTGCCGCCAGCGGCGATGACAACATACTGCTTGCCGGTTTTCGGGCTGACATAGGTCATCGGCGTGGCATGGCCGCTGGTCGGCAGGCGCCAGCTCCACAGCTTCTTGCCGGTTCCCGCATCGATTGCCCGGATCGCCTTCTCCTGAGTGGCGCCTATGAACACGAGCCCGGACCGCGTGAACAGCGACCCGCCCGAATTGGGCACACCCATGGGCAAAGGCAGCCCCACCGCAATGCCTTTCGGCCCGCTGTCGGCAGATGACCCGAGTGCACGTTCCCAAAGCAGCTTCCGCGTTTTCAGATCGACGGCCGCAATCTTGCCAAACGGCGGTTCGGTGCAGGGCATCGTCAAGGGCGAGAGGAACGGCCCGGTGCTGACACCGAAGGGGGTGCCCATCTGCGGCACCGGCAGGCCGATATGGATGGTGCCATTCTCCGATACTTTCGCGCCCATCGCATCCGATTCCTTGCGCGGAACCAAGCGCGTGTAATTCGCCATGCGGTTGTAATTGACGATCATCACCAGCCGTTCCGGGTCAACCGCAACGCTGCCCCAGTTAATCCCGCCGAGATAGCTGTTGTATGTGATCGAAGGCGTGGTTCTGGGCGGCGTGAACGGTCCTTCATAGCGCGCTTCGCGAAACTTGATACGGCACCACAGCTGGTCAAGCGGAGTCGCCCCCCACATCTGTGCCTCGCTCAGTACCGTATCGTCGAACGAGGGCATGCCAACCGAGAAGGGCTGTGTCGGCGAGAGATGTTCGCCCGGCATGACGCCCTGCGGCACAGCGCGCTCTTCAACCTTGGTGATCGACTTGCCGTTGCGACGGTCCAGAACGAACACCTGGCCACGCTTGGTGGGCTGGATCAACGCCGGAACAACCTGCCGGCCCACCGGCAGATCCACAAGGGTCGGCTGGGATGCGACGTCATAATCCCACAGGTCGAGATGGGTGGTCTGGAAGGACCAGCGCAGATCGCCCGTCCGCGCATCGAGCGCGATGACTGAACTTGCGTAGCGATCGCCGGCTTCCGAACGATGGCGGCTCCAGTAATCGGGAGTCGAATTACCCGTCGGAAGATAAACAAGGCCGAGTGCTTCGTCGCCGCTCATCGGGCCCCAGCTGTTGGGCGTGCTGCGCGAATAGGTTTCGCCTTCCGCCGGTTCGCCGCGCTGGTCGGGCCGATCCATGTCCCACGCCCAGGCGAACTTGCCAGTGGTCGCATCGAAGGCCCGGATCACGCCCGAGGGTTCCCCGACGTACTGGTTGTCAGCAACCCAGCCGCCAATGATGATGTTGCCATTGACGATCGTGGGCGCAGAGGTGGTGTAATAGTACCCCTTCTTCACCTCACCCATGCCCCGACGCAGGTCAATCGTCCCGGCGTTGCCAAATCCGCTGCAAAGCGCACCGGTGTTGGCATCCACGGCCATCAGCCGCGCATCGACCGTGCCGAAGATGATCCGCTCGTCGCAGGGCCGCTTGCCGTCACCCACCTTGAAATAGGCAACGCCCCGGCATGTCCCCGACTGCGGCATTTCTGCCTTGGGGTCGAACACCCACTTCTTCTTGCCGCTGTCAGGATCAAGCGCATGAATGACGCTGTTCGGGGTGCACAGGTACAGCGTGTCATTCACCATCAGGGGTGTCGCCTCGAAACCGAGGCCGATGTCCAGCGACCCGGTCCGGTACGACCAGGCAGGTTTCAGTTCGCCAACGTTCTGCGGCGTGATCTGGCTCACCGTCGAAAAGCGCGTGCCCGCCAGTGAGTTGCCGTAATGGGGCCATTCGTTGCTGTCCGCCAGCCGCGCGGCGCTCGAATCTGCGGCGCCGAGCGCACCATAAGCATCCACATTGCCACCGTTCGCGATAGCCACGCCAAAACCGGCGATCGTGAGAGCGGTAATCCCGCCGCCAATCGCCATATGCCTGCGGATGAGTGGCCAGCAGACCCAGATGCCGAGAATGGCTGGAGCGAAAACCCGCGCGGTGAACGCCCAGATGTTCGTACCGCGTTCGAAAAATGCCCAAAGCACCGTCGCGACGAGCAGCGCCAGGTACATCCATGCCCCCCGGCGATCACCCTTCCCGACCAGCCAGGCCGAAGCACCAACCGCCAGGCCAGCCAGCAGATAGTAGGGACTGCCAGACAGCGAGAGCAGTTTCGCCCCACCGAGGATCAGGCATACCGCAATGGCCGCAAGCACAACCGCCAGAAGCCGACGGCGCGGATCAATCCGGCCCGGCGCAATCGCTTCGTTCATTCATCCAACTCCCACTCATGCGGCCTTATATGCTCGCCAAGCTTCGCTCATATCCCCGCTGATGGCGCAAGGCGCAAGCAATCGCTTGAAAATTTTATAGCACGCCCCAGCATTCCCGCCTGGCGATGGGGTGAAATCGGACACATCGGACACATCAAAAGGAAAAAAGCGCACCTCTGCGCATATGCGTCGATGGGGCAAAGGCAAGCCAGGCAAGGCGCGCATTCAGCAGCATTCCCGCCGCATATCAAACCGCAGTGCTGCAGGAAAACATGCAGTCACAGCCATTTCGCGGCAGGCAAGGCGTCAGGTGCAGGCTCAAAACCGAAGGGCACGCACCAGACACGGCTCTGCTCGATAATCTGTTTGGAACCGTTCAGGATCAGCCGCTCCAGTTCCTGCTGGCGGGGCGTGCCCGCGGCCTCGCTTGAGAGCCGGGCTATGCCATCGCGCAGGGCGCCCGTCGCCGCCTCGTAGTCGGGCAGGTCCGCCTCGGGGTCCAGCAGCAGCGCCTCTGCGGCGCCGATGCAATCGTCCAGCCCGGCACAGGCATCGGCCAGTCCGACCCCGGCAAGCGTGACGGCCTGCGTCGCAAGATCGAGGAAGGAGCGCAATTCCATGCGATAGTAACGGCGCGCCTGCGGCAGGCGTTCCTTCACGAAGCCGAGCGTGGCGATGGTCAGGTGCAACTGTTCCACCACGTGTTTTTCAGCGCCGGTCAGCGCAGGCGCGACGACTTCGTTCAAGGCCCGCAGGGCGACTTGCAGCTGCGTATCGAAGGGCTTGATCATCCCGCACACTCCGCAAAACGGTCGCGCAGGTCAGACAGTGCAATATACCCGACCCCGGCGACATAGTTGACCAGCACATCCTGATGGGTCCCAGAATGCATTGACGCGCGGGTCGATGCAGCCAGCAACAGCACGACGACAAGATAGCGGTTGTAGATGTTGAAATAGCGGATGCGATCGGGATCAACGCTGAGGCCCGATGCCTGTTCATAAGCGGCGAAGAATTCCTCCACCGGCAGCATGCCTGACGCCAGCGGGGTCACACCGTCTTCAGCCAGATGCTGGAATGTCGGCATCGTCGCGTAAGTCAGATCCTGATGACGATCGCCCAGCGTCGCGCCTTCCCAGTCCAGCCAAGCGGTAATCGCGCCCGCGCCTTCATCGAACAGGAAATTGCCGCTGCGATAATCGCCATGAACGATCGAAACCCGGTCCAGCACCGGCGCATTGGCGATCAGCCAGCGGTAGACGATTTCCATGACCGGCTCTTCCTCGACCCGGTCTTCTTCCCAAATCCTGCGGATGGCGTTGACCTGCCTGATGATCGAAGCGTTGGAACCGGCTGTCCGTCGTCAGAACATCCGCGGCATCATCAGGTTCTGACGCTCACAGCGTCAGCCCTGCAATGCGGCCAGCCTTTCCCACACCGTTGCAAAGGCCGGGCTGTCGAAATATTCGTCAATCCGGGTGATCTTGCCATCCGCGATCTTGATGACGAGGCATGCGTGGAGATCGGGCAGGGGCGATCCGTCATCGAACGTTCCGGTCAGCCGGTGCTGCTGCACGATGCCGCCTTCGATATCGTGGCGGCGGATATCCTTGTATTCCAGTTCTGATGTGATGGCGAACACCCCCGCCAGCAGGCCGACATTTTCGTCGCGCGACTGTTCGGCATTGGTCATTGCATGCCACACCGCGATATCCGGGCTGTAAAGCGCGCGCACGGCCTCTGCATCACGGCTGGCGATCGCGCTGCCCAGGGCATCGGCCATCTTATGCGCTGCTTCAGACATCGTCATTCTCCCCTTAGTTCAATCTGGACATACGCCCCGCAACACAGCGCGCCGACACGGACAGTTGCCCCGTCATGGCTAACCAACTGGTCAGCCACGACTGTGAGATCGCTTGGGCGATGTCAATCGCAACGATGCCCCTGCCCCCCGCAATCCGCTTCGCCAGTGGCGAGGCAATGATTCGCTCGCCGGAAGATGGCATGGGCATCGTGATCTCAACAGGCATTTGTCAGGCGTCCCGACTTTCAATGAACAGGTCAGCCGTCGCTTCGATGATGGCATCGCAATCCAGCCGGTATTCCCGGTAGAGATCGGGCAGATCCCCGGTCTGGCCGAAGCGGTCAACACCCAGCGGGCTGACCTTCTGGCCGCGCACGCCGCCCAGCCAGGACAGCGCGGCGGGCGCGCCATCCAGCAGCGTCACCAGTCCGGCACCGGGCGCGAGCTTGCGCAAGATGTTTTCCACGTGAGACCGGCCCCCACGCTCCCCCTTCCAGCGCCCGGCCCGTGCCGCTGACCAGCCGCGGTGCAGCAGATCGGGCGAGGTGACGTTGAGCAGGCCAATGCCCGGCAAGTCTTCGCGCAGCTGTTCCCATGCGGTTAGCGCCTCGGGCGCGACGGCCCCTGAAAAAACGATCGCGGCATCCGCATCGCCGGCGGGTTCATGCAGCCAGTAAGCGCCTTTCAGCGCATCCTCCTGCCAACCATCGTCCCTGCGTTCGACCTGCCTGATCGAACGGGTTGAAAGCCGCAGATAGACCGCGCCACCATCATCGGCCTGCATATGCTCAAACGCCCAGCCCATCATCAAGGCCAGTTCGTCGGCAAAGGCCGGTTCGAAATGCGTCAGCCCGGGCTGGCCCATCGCGATCAGCGGCGGATTGATGGATTGGTGCGCGCCGCCTTCCGGCCCCAGCGTCACTCCTGATGGCGTTGCCACCAGCAGGAAGCGCGCGTTCTGGTAACAGCCATAGTTCAGCGCATCGAGCCCGCGGGCGATGAAGGGATCATAGACCGTGCCCACCGGCAGCAGACGCGATCCGAACAGCGGCGCTGACAGGCCCAGCGCCGCCAGCATCAGGAACAGATTGTTTTCGGCAATGCCCAGTTCGATATGCTGCCCTGCCTCGTGCCCTTCCCACTTCTGGGGCGAGGGGATTTTTGCCCCGGCGAAAATGTCCTTCAGCCCGTCGCGCCGAAACAGGCCGCGCTGGTTCACGAAACCGCCAAGGTTGGTGGAAACGGTGACATCGGGCGAGGTCGTCACGATTCGGTCGGCAATCCCATCGCCTGATTTGGCCAGATCGAGCAGGATGCGCCCGAAGGCTGCCTGGGTCGATTGCTCTTCCCCTTCGGGCGGCGGAATGCGGGCAGGCAGGGCGACAGCGGCCGCCTGCCTGCTGGCGTGCATCAGCTTGTCGCGGGCCGGTTGGATAAAGGCCTTGAGGTCTGCGGCCACATTATCGCCCAGCGCGGCGAAGGGTTCCCACTCCTCTCCTTCGGCAATGCCCATGGAATCGCGCAGCGCGGCGATCTGCGTAGGGTTCATCAGCCCGGCGTGATTATCCTTGTGGCCCGCGAACGGCAGGCCATAACCCTTGACGGTGTAGGCAATGAACATGGTCGGCACATCGTCATCCGCCTGCTCGAAGGCTTCCAGCAGGGTTTCGACGCAATGCCCGCCAAGGTTGGTCATCAGCGCGGCCAGTTCCGCATCGCCGAAGCTGTCAATCAGCTTAAGCGCCTGCTTCCTGCCCGCCAGATCGCGATGCAGGCCCTCGCGCCAGGCAGCACCCCCCTGATAAGTCAGCGCGGCATATTCGGCATTGGGGCACTGGTCGATCCAGTCTGCCACCACCTGCCCGCCGGGCTTCGCAAACACTTCGCGCTGGCGTTTCCCGTGTTTCAGCGTCAGCACCCGCCAGCCGCAGGTTTCGAAAATGTCGTCAAAGCGGCGGAACATGCGGTCGGCTGTCGTGCTGTCCAGCGACTGACGGTTGTAATCGACAATCCACCAGCAATTGCGGATGCCGTGCTTGAAACCTTCGATCAGGCATTCATTGATATTGCCTTCGTCCAGTTCGGCATCGCCCATCAGCGCGATCATGCGCCCGGCCTGCGCCTCTTCCAGCTGGCCGTGAGCGACGAGGTAATCCTGCACCAGGCTGGCGAATGCCGTGATCGCCACCCCCAGACCCACCGATCCCGTGGAGAAATCGACCGGAATCCTGTCCTTGGTGCGCGAGGGGTAACTCTGCGCCCCGCCCATGCCGCGAAACCGTTCCAACGGTTCGCGGCGCTGCGTGCCCAGCAGATAGTGAATGGCGTGCAGCACCGGCCCGGCATGCGGCTTGACGGCCACCTTGTCCTGCGGGCGCAGCGCGTGAAAATAGAGCGCGGCCATGATCGTGCTGATCGAGGCGCAACTGGCCTGGTGCCCGCCGACCTTCAGGCCGTCACGGCTCTCGCGCAGGTGATTGGCATTGTGAATGATCCACGAGGCAAGCCAGCGCAGACGGGCATCAAGCGTTTCGATCTTGCGGACCAGATCGGCGCGCGCGTGCAACGCGGCAGGGTCAGACATCGCATCCTCCATGATCACAGGCAGGATAGCGCGGCCGAAGTGGAATGTCCTTGCGAACTATGGCGTGAAATCGATATAATAACGCATACTCTGCCTTAAACTTAATCTGATGAACAATTTTATGCTGCAAGAACTTGATCGCTTCGATCTCGCCATCCTCGATCAGCTGCAAGAGGACGGGCGCATGACCAATCAGGAACTGGCCGACGCCATCGGCCTTTCGCCCAGCCCGTGCCTGCGCCGCACCCGGCGCCTGGAAGAACGTGGCGTGATCGATGGCTATGTCGCGCTGGTCGATCCGGCCAGGATGGGGCTTGGCGTCACCGCCTTCCTGCGCATCCGCCTGTCGAGCCAGGATGATGCCAGCCTCGCCCGGTTCGAAGAGGCAATTACCGGCTTTCCGGAGGTCATGGAGTGCTATCTGATGACGGGGGAAGCAGATTATCAGTTGCGGGTGCTGGCCCCCGCGCTCGGCGCTTATGAGGATTTTCTGCGCCACCGGCTGACAAAGGTGCCGGGCGTGGCGCAGGTCACCACCAGCTTCGCACTGCGCGCGGTGATCTATCGCACGAAATTGCCGCGCCCGGACGAATGATCAGGCGGCGGCTGCAGGGCTTGGCTTGCGCCAGAAGAGCGCCGGGCAGGAAGAGAAGGCAGAGAAGGATCCATTTGACGACTGATCGATGCAGCCCTGCGCCGTTCTTCCCAAGTTGTGCGGATGGCGCCATGCGATCAGGCCGCCCTCACCCCAGGTTGCCAATGCCCACCTTCCTGTCTATCTGGTCAGCTCAAATGAATGGAGGGGAAGATGGCGAAACATGTCCTGCTGGCGCTTACCAACCCGGTCGAAGGCAGGGAGGCCGAATTCAACGACTGGTATGACAAGATTGCCTACCCCACGTACAAGTCGCTTCCCGGTCTGGTCCCTCTCGGTCGCTTCAAGGCGGCGGATGTCCCTCACATGTTTCCTTTTCAGCGGAACAATGAATACAAATACCTTTCCATCTATTATTTCGAAGCTGATGACCCTGCCGAATTCATGGATCGCATCAAGGCGACATTCGCTGATCGCCCCGAATATGAATTTTCACCCGACATCGACACCTCTTGCTTCTTCGAACCGATCTTCACTGCGATAACGGACGTCAATTTCGAACCGTTGGACCGGTTTGAAGGTCTCAAGCGTTAAGGGGCTGAAACAATCATTTCTTGAACCATTTGATCAGTTTTAATATGACCGCAGTTTGAATCACCGACGCTCACCGGAGAGATTGCATGCCCCAGGCCGCTGACCCGCAAAACGCGATCCTGCCCCCCGCGCGGCTGGCGCATGTCGTGCTGCGAACCTCGAACTTCGCGGAAATGATCGCCTGGTACGAGACGGTCTTTGGCGCAAAGCGCGTATTCGAGAACGAATTCCTGTGTTTCCTTACCTATGACGAGGAGCATCACCGGATTGCGATCCTCAACATGCCTGATCTGAAGCCCGCGCCTGACGGCATCACCGGCTTTCATCATGCCGCCTTCACTTATGACACCTTGGGTGATCTGCTGGCTACGTACAAGCGGCTGCGCGACCTCGGGATCAAGCCGATCTTCCCGATCAATCACGGGCCGACGACTTCGATGTATTATGCTGACCCGGACGGCAACCAGATCGAGTTGCAGATCGAGAATTACCCGTCAGTCGAGGAATCGACGCAGTTCTTTTTCACGCCTGCCTTCGCGGAAAATCCGATCGGGGTCGAATTCGATCCAGAGGACTTGCTGCGGCGCTTCGAAGCTGGTGAACCGGAAGCCTCGCTGAGGCTGCGCCCCGATATCGGCCAGCGCGGGCTGGAGGCGGTCAGGCTGCGGTAACCGCCCCGATTGGTCATAGCCGGGAGGGACGGGCATCCGCCGCGCCGCTGCCTGACTGTCGGTCTATGCCTGTTACGGATTGAATTCGACAACGGAAGTTCAGACATATGAGCGGGAACCAGTATGATGTCGTGGTGATCGGCTCCGGTGCTTCCGGGCTGACTTGCGCGACTGTCGCCCAGCAAAAAGGTCTGCGCTGCCTGGTCTTGGAAAAATCGGCCCTGCTGGGCGGCACCACCGCCTATTCGGGCGGGGGCGTCTGGATCGCGGGCAACCCTCACATGCATCAGTCGGGGGCAAGCGACTCGCGCGCCGATGCGAAGGCCTATCTCTCGGCGGTGCTGGGCAATCACTATGACGAACTGCTGATCGAGGCTTTCCTCGATAGCGGTCCGGAAATGGTATCCTACATGGAAGAGAACACCCAGGTTCGCTTCTTCTCGATTCCCCTGTCCGATTACCGCCCCGAATTCCCCGGTGCGAAGCTTGGTCGCACGATGCTGACGCAGGAGTATGACGGGCGGGCGCTGGGCGGCTGGCTGCGCAAGCTCCGCCTGCCGCTGCCGGGCTATGTCGCCTTCGGCTCGATGCAGACTGATCCCCAGCATCTGGGCAAGCTCAAGCAGGCGTTCCGCAGCTGGGAAGGTTTCCGGTTCAGCGCCGGGCGCTTTGCCGCCTTCCTGCGCGATCTGCTGCAATACGGACGCGGCGCCAACCTTGCCAATGGCAACGCCCTGGTCGGCAGGCTGCTGCGCTCCGCACTGGATGCGGGTGTCGAAATCTGGCCCGCCTCGCCCGCCGGATCTGTCAGGCAAACGCTAACTTGTCTCCACTTGGCGATTCTTCGCCGATAGAGAGACCCGCATGAAACCCATTTCCTTCAAGCGCCATCGCTTCCCGCCGGACATCATCAGACTCGGCGTTTGGCTCTATTATCGTTTCACCCTAAGCCTGCGAGACGTCGAGGATTTGCTCGCTGAACGCGGGATCGACGTCACCTACGAGACAGTGCGGTGCTGGGCCAACAAGTTTGGCCCGGCGATCGCAGCGAACATTCGCCGCAAGCGCGGACGTGCCGATAGCGTGTGGCATCTCGATGAGATGGTGGTGCGGATCAACGGCCAAAGAATGTTCATGTGGCGGGCCGTCGACAAAGAAGGCGAAGTCCTTGACGTTCTGGTCCAGAAGCGCCGCAACAAGGCGGCTGCACTGAAATTGCTCAGGAAACTACTGAAGCGACAGGGCTTCATGCTGGAAGCCATCGTCACTGACGGGCTGCGCTCCTATCCTGCGGCGATGAAGGTTCTCGGTTGCCAGCATCGTCACAAGCCGGGCCGGTTGCGGGATAATAATCGGGCGGAGAATTCTCACCTGCCTGTCCGACGACGAGAGAGAAAGATGCAAAGGTTCAAGTCCCAAGGGCAAGCTCAGCGTTTCGTTTCCACCCACTCAGCGATCTACAACACCTTCAATATCGAGCGACATCTCATCTCACGAAAGACCATGCGACGCTTTCGATCTTCCGCCATGGAGGAGTGGCTGGCTGCGTCCCACGCTGCTGCATGAAATTCCACGTTCCGGCCTCCGCTCGCCCGGGGAAAGTTTACCTGACAATCCCTGTCACAGATCCTTCGTTTTACGGTCCCGTATTTTTTCCACGATTTGAGCAACTTCTTCCGTCTGGAACGACATCTCCTCGAACGCATGAGACAAGTCAAATTGCACACTGGCCGAACGCAGCCAGCTGTTGAAGGCATATTTGGTCTTCTGGACGGCATCCGCCGGATAGCGCGCCAGCGTGACGGCAGCATCAAGCGCGGTGCGATCAAGCTCGGCATCGTCGACCGCCGCCGACACAAGGCCGATCCGTTCGGCCTCCTCCCCGCTCAAAGGCAAATTCATCATCACATGATATTTAGCCTTGGCCAACCCGCAGAGTAGCGGCCAGATCAGCACGGCATGATCGCCTGCGGCAAGACCGATTCGGACATGCCCATCCATCAGACGCGCATCTTTTGCAGCGATGGAAATGTCGGACAGAATACCCACCGCCAATCCGCCGCCGACCACCAGCCCGCGCATGGCCGAAACGATCGGCTTTTCGCAATTGACCATATTGTAGACAAGGCGCTGAGCCTCTCGCATCGTGCGGCGGCGCTGCTGTGGATCATCGAACATGTCGATCACCAGTTCCGGCTCACCCCCGGCACTGAAATCGGCTCCCTGGCCCCGGACGAGCACGACGCGGACCTCGGGATCGGTGTCGATCTCCAGCCATATTTCCGAAATCTGCCGATGCGTCGTATCATCGAGCGCATTGCGTCGTTCAGCACGGTTGAACGCCACCAACAGTACACCTGGCGCGGCCCATTCAATCTTGAGGGCATCAAAACGGGCATATCGGGCTGTCATCGTCTCTCCTTATGGCGTACGGCCCCCACGGCCTACCTTCAGCCGCATCAGTTCCGGAACCGTTGGGGAATTTCGTTCAGGACAATCGTCTTGGGTTCCAGATAGGCACGCAGCCCTTCGGTGCCGCATTCGCGACCATAACCGGATTCCTTGAAGCCACCAAAAGCAACCTTGAAGTCCAGCTTGAAGCCATTGTGACCCACCGTGCCCGTGCGCAGACGCCGCGACATTGCATAGACCTTTTCGACATCGTTGGTGAATACGGAAGCATTCAGGCCAAACGGGCTGTCATTGGCGATGTCGATCGCCTGTTCTTCTGTGGTGAACGGAATGACCGATACGACCGGACCGAAAATTTCCTCGCGCGCAGTCTTGGCCGCGGGATCGACCCCGCCGAACACCGTGGGCTCCACGAAAAAGCCCTTATTCAGATGCGCCGGCCGTTTCCCTCCACTGGCCAGGCACGCGCCACTGGCGACGCCTTGCGCGATATAGCTTTCTGCCCGAGCCCGCTGGTTGGCGGAGGAGAGCGGCCCCATCATCACGGCTGGGTCAGCCGGATCGCCTACACGGATCGCTTTGAACCGGACATCCAGCGCCTCGAGAAAGCGATCATGCTGCTTCTCGTTAATCAGCAGGCGCGTCAGCAACGCGCATACTTGCCCAGTCAGCAGCGGAGCAACGCCGGCGATGTGATCGGCCGCAGCTTCAATGTCGAAATCGTCGCAGATAACCGCAGCAGACTTGCCTCCCAGTTCCAGCGTGAAACGCGCCACCCGTTCGCCACATAGCGAAGCGATCCGTTTTCCCACGGCTGAAGACCCGGTGAAGCTCACCTTATCCACGCCGGGGTGCCTCACCAGCAGCTCTGAAACTTCGCGATGCGCCGTAATGACGTTGAAGACCCCGTCGGGAAGGCCGACTTCCTGACATATCGAGGCCATCACATAGGCTTCCCCCGGCGCTTCGGGCGAAGCTTTGAGGATGACGCAACACCCGGCAAGCAAGGCCGGGGCGGCCTTGAACGCGATTTGCGTCATTGGTGCATTCCAGGGGATGACGCCGGCAACTACGCCGACCGGCTCATGGGCGAGCAGCGTGATCGCCCCGGCGCCAGTATCGCGATGTACCTCCTCGAACTTAAACGTGTCCGCCATGCGCCCATAATCGGCGATCTGGTCTGGCACCATCTCGAGGAATAGGGACGCTCCCGCCTGCGTGACGCCCATCTGCCGGCTCCACACCGCGGCAAGTTCGTCCTTGCGAGCCTCCACACGCTCAGCGATCGCGAACAGGTATCGAGCCCGCTCGGCCGGCGACATGCGTGGCCACGGACCATGATCGAAGGCCTTGCGTGCGGCGGCAACCGCAGCCTCGACATCGGCCTCCTGTGCGGCAGGGACAGATATGAACATCTCTTCGGTGGACGGGTTGACCACCTCGATCCGGTCCATCGTGGACGGCGCACGCCATGCCCATCCGATGAAGAACGCATCAAGATCGCAACCGCTGAAAAGTTCAGTCGCTGCCATGGCCAGTGCCTCTCGTGTCGCATGCCCGGCCGCTTCGTCGGTCGTGGCAGGCGGAAATCGTGCTAGTTGATTGTGCCGCTGTTGAGCAGCGCGGCAATCTCGTTTTCCGGGATCGCCCAGTCGCGCAGGACTTCAGCGGTGTTGCTGCCCGGCACCGGCGGCGGTGAATGGACACGCGCGGGCGTGCGGCTAAACCGCGGCGCGGGTGCTGGCTGCCGCACCCCGTCCACCTCCACAAACCCACCCCGGCTGGCCTGATGGGGATGCCCCACGGCTTCGGCGACGGACAGGACCGGTGCGAAACAGGCCTCGACCCCGTCGAACAGAGCGCACCATTCATCCCGTGTCCGGGTGCGAAAAATGGCCGCAAAGCGCTGTTTCATGGCGGGCCAGCTGGCGCGATCCATCTGGTCGGGCAAATCTGCAGAATTCAGCCCCACGACCTTCAGGAAATTGGCATAGAACTTCGGCTCGATGGGCGCGAGGGACACATATTCGCCATCCGCCGTCTCGTAGACGTTATACCACGGCGCACCACCATCCAGAAAGTTGGTGCCGCGCTGCGGTGCCCAGCTGCCGCTGCCGAGAAAACCGAACTGATGGGTCATCAGCGACCCGATCCCGTCCAGCATCGCCGCATCAACCACCTGTCCCTGCCCGGAAATGCGCGCCTCGATGATGGCCGCAAGCACGCCGAGCGCCAGATAGAGCCCGCCACCGGCATAGTCCCCCAACAGATTGAGCGGAATTGCGGGCGCGCCATCGGTCGGCCCGATCATCGACAACAGCCCACTGAGCGCGAGGTAATTCAGATCGTGCCCCACGGTATCGCTGAGCGGCCCTTCCTGCCCCCACCCGGTCGCGCGGCCATAGACGAGCCGCGGATTGACCGCCCAGCAGACATCCGGCCCTAATCCGAGCCGTTCCATCACGCCCGGGCGGTTGCTTTCAAGGCATGCGTCGGCCTGACTAAGCAAGCGTAGGGCCAGAGCGCGACCGTCTGGCGATTTGAGATCTATCGCGATCGAGCGACGACTGCGCGTGGTGGGGTTGAACCGGTCTTCCTTCTTGATGCCCAGCCCATGCGACGTCACGCGATCAAGTGTCACCACTTCCGCGCCCATATCCGCCAGCAGCATGGCACAGAACGGATTTGGCCCGACGCCCGCAAATTCGATGACCCGGACGCCCTGTAGTGGCCCGGAACGCGGCGCTTTCGAGGTTGACGCCGTCATGGTGCCACCCGTGCGATTTCTTCGAGCGAGGAGCTGTTCTCCAGCGATGACGTATCGCCTCGCGGAAGCCCGCAATAAACACTGCGGATCAACCGCCGCATGACCTTGCCCGATCTTGTCTTGGGGAGTTCGCGGACCAGATGGACCCTATCGGGACGGAAGGCGCGGCCGAGCCTCGCATCGGCATGGGCCTTGAGAGCATCGCTGATCCCCTCCTGCCTCAATCCCTCGCGGCAGACGGCGAAAACCACCAGGATCTGCCCCTTCCGGTCATCATCCACACCGATCGCGGCCAGCTCGATGGCTTCGGGAACTTCGAGCAGTACGTCCTCGATTTCGGCGGGGCCGGTACGCTTGCCAGCCAGCTTGATCGTGTCGTCCGACCGCCCACGGATGAAGAAATTGCCGCCCACATCGCGTTCCGCCAGATCGCCATGGACCCAGATGCCGGGGATCGTCTGCCAATACGTCTCCAGATAGCGCGCATCGTCTTCCCAAAAGGAACAGGTCATGCCGACAAACGGCGCGCGAACCACCAGTTCGCCTATCGCACCCGTCACCGCAGAGCCATCCTCACGCACGACATCGGTTGCGATGCCCGGCGAGGCCGTGTTGAAGCCACCCGCCGGTATTGGCTTGACCACCACGCTGGAAACCATCGCTCCCGACGCTTCGGTGCCGCCGGAATAGTTGATCAACGGCGCTTGGCCATGACCGAAATGACGTTGCTGCCAGACGAAATGTTCCGCGCTGATCGCCTCGCCGCCCGTGATCAGCAAACGGATCGACGAGACATCGCCTGCCAGCGCCAGTTCCGGGTTGGCAGAAAACGCCCGGATCATCGTGGGGGCAGTGCCGAAATGGGTAACGCGATGCCGTTCGATCATGCACGAAATGCGCGAAATGTCGGGCATGTCGTACACGCCGTCATAACAGACCATCGTCGCGCCGTGCATCAAGGTGCCAGCTATTATCAACGCGCCTGCAATCCAGCCCATGTCGGCGGGCCAGAAAAACACGTCGCCTGCCTGCATATCGAAATGCACCAAAGCATCATGCGCGATCTTGAGCGGGAACCCGCCGTGGCTGTGAATGATGCCCTTGGGCTTACCCGTGGTGCCGGACGTAAAGAACACCATGAAGGGGTCGCTTGCCGCCATCGGCTCCGCATCTTCGCTCGCCGGCTCAGCCGCTGCCAGATCATGCCAGTTGAACGCGGATTCCGGCCCGGTAGCGGTGCCGTCCCGTGAGCGCAGGATCAACATTTCCGTACCCGCGATCCGCGCCGCGTCAACGGCCACGGCTTCGCGATCCATCCACTTGCCACGCCGGTGGAAACCGCAGGTCGAGACCAGTGCACGGGCGCGGCATAACGTCAGGCGCGACACGATCGGATCAACACCAAAGCCACTGAACATCGGCAGTACAACCGTGCCGATGAAGGACAACGCCAGCATCGAGACAACGGCCCCTGCTCCTGGCTCCATCAGCAGGCCAACCCGGTCACCCCTCGCCAGGCCGGCAGACCGCAATCCATTAGCAAGTCTGCGTACACGGTCCCGCAACTCGGCAAAGCTGACACGTTCTACATCGCCGTGCTCGTTCTCGCAGATCAGTGCGGTCCGGTCGCGTGTGGCTGCGTCTTTCGCCCATGCGAAAATGGTGTCGAGCCAGTTGAGCTTGCCACCGGCAAACCAGTTGGTGAACTCCGGACCACGGCTCACATCAGCAAAGTTATCGTAATCCCTGGACCAGCGGATGCCACACAGGTCGAGCGCCGCGCGCCAATAGGCGTCGGGCTTCTCGATGGAAAAGGCATAGAGTTCGTCATAACCCGCCAGGCCCAGACGTTTCGCGAGCGCGGTGACGTTGGCTTGGTCGATGTCTGCCTGTGAAGGCTCCCAACAGCCGGAATCTTTCAGCGGCATTGCGTGCCTTTCCCAATTTTGCGTGGGGGCCTTCGGCCCCCATCTTCTTGTCGTCGATCATGTGCCGGTAAAGTTCGGCGCACGCTTTTCCATGAAGGCCTTTGATCCCTCACGCGCATCGTTGGAGCGCAGCAGGACCTTGATGCATTGGTCCTCAATCGCGAAGGCTTCGGCCATGCCTTGCCCTGAGGACTGCACCATCGCCTCCTTCGCCTTGCGCATCGCCAGCGGCGAGTTGCGCGCCATGCGCTGGACCAGCACGCGGGCGGTGTCTTCCACCTGATCTGCCGGAACAACACGGTTGACCAAGCCGATGCGCAGCGCTTCCGCCGCCGGAATGGCATCGCCCACCAGCAAGATTTCCGCCGCCATCGCGCTCGATACCTGACGCGAAATTCGCGCGACGCCGCCCGCAGCCGGGATCAGTCCGCGCTGCACTTCGAGCAGGCCAAGGCTGCTGTCATCGGCAACCACGCGCAAGTCGCAAGCCAGTGCCAGTTCCATGCCGCCTGCGACGATCGCGCCGCGCATTGCCGCGACAATCGGGGTCGAAAAGCTGGTGCCGCGCAGCATCGCACGGTTAAGAATCTTGGGTTCGGCAAGCATCGCCTCGTCCCACTCATCCTCTGCCCCGCGCGCGCGGGTGAGCAGCGGCGTCAGGCGGCCCAGATCGGCGCCGGCGCAGAAGGTCTTGCCGCCATTGCCGCGCAGCAGCACGACGCGGATGGTCGGATCGTTGGCAATATCGTCCCACGCACGGGCCAGCCGCACGATCATTTCCGGGTTCAGCGCATTGCGCTTTTCCGGACGATTGAGCACGATTTCGGCAATGCCATCGGCGCAGAAGAACAGGATCGGAGCCTCGCTCATGCATCAGCCTCCGCCCAGATATATGAGAATTCAGGATCGATCACCTCGGCCTTCAGCCGGATCGGATTGCCGATCGCGACAGCATCCGGGGCCATGTCGGTGCGCGCGACAACACGCGGGCCCTCTGCTGTTTCGGCCACTATGGTGACGTAGGGCACCTTGTCCTTCCAGGCGTTTTCCACCGAGAAATGCGACACGGTGAAGGAATGGACCTGAGCCTTGCCGCTGACCGGTTCGAATGCATAATTTTCGGACGAACAGTTCGGGCAGTAATAGCGCGCCGGGTGAGTCCACTGGCCACAATCACCGCAATGCTGAAGGCACAGCCGACCCGCTGCGGCAGTGGCCTGATAAAACGCCAGATCAAGATCGTCCGGCTGACCCTTTGGTTTGGTGCTGCTCATCAGGCTCCCCTTCCCAGAATGGCGATCGTTCCGTCACCCAGATCGCCGTAGCCGGTGACAAGGCCGACCGAGCAATCGGCCACTTGTGCGGCACCTGCATCATGGCGCAGCTGGCGCACGGCCTCGACAACATGATTCATGCCCCAGCAATGGCCTTGCGACATCAGGCCGCCGTGAGTGTTGAGCGGATAGCGACCGCCTAGCTCGATATTCCCGTCCTTCACGAAATCCGCCGCACCGCCGCGCTCGGCATAACCAAGGGCCTCGAGTTCAAGCAGCGCGACGTAAGTGAAACAGTCGTAGATTTGCAGAAAATCCATGTCTTGCGGCGTGACACCAGCCATAGCAAAGGCGCGCGGTGCGGCATAGTCCAGACCGAGCTTGAGCATGTCCGGGCGGTTTATCAGTTCATCCGGGCGGTTGGGATGCCCCTCCGCACCGCCCAGGAAGGTGACCGGCACGTGCTTCAAATCCCGCGCCCGCTCGACCGTGGTGACGACCACCGCCGCCGCACAATCGGTTTCAACACAGCAATCGCTCTTGCGCAGCGGTTCGGTGATGAACGGACTGGCCAGATAATCTTCCATCGTCAGCGGACGGTCGCGCATAAGCGCCGTTTCGTTCAATTGGGCGTGCTTGCGGCACGCGACGGCAATCGCTCCCGCTGCTTCGGGCGGAACATCGTACATATCGACGTAACGCTTCAGATAGAGCGAATACCACCACGGGGCCGAGCGCAGGCCATAAGGCGCGTAATAGTTGCGGACCGTATCGAAAAAAGCCGCGGAAAAGCGCCGCTTGTTCGGGCGGGCGTCGGGCCGGGGGCGAAGGGCGGAATAGCCATTCCAGCCAATCGGCACGAGCACCGCTGTCGCCATGCCGCACGCAATCGCCATCGTGGCGTTGATGATCCCCGCAACCGGGCTGGACCCGCCCATTTGCGGGCACGCCGTGTAGCGGATTTCCGGAATACCCAGATGCGCACCGATTTCATCCCAGGCAACAAACCCCGGCGGCGGGATGATGCCGTCAATGTCCGTAGGTTTCAGTCCCGCGTCGTTGATGGCATCCATGCTCGCCTTGAGCACCATTTGCAGGATCGATTTGTCGGTGCCCCGGTAATAGCCGTATTCGCCGATGCCGACGATGGCGCTTTTCCCGGACAGGGTACTTGTCCCGGTCATTGGTGCGTCCCTTAAACGAGTTCGAACGAAAAATCGGTGATGCGCCCCTTTGGCTCATCGACGAATTTCACGCGCACGCGCGGCAATGTGTTGAGCTTCTGCGCCGCGACCTCGATGTCGGACAGGTCGAGCCCGTGGACGAGGTTGATCAGCGCCGTATCCGCCCCGTCCAAGGTCACGTATGCCATGACGATCGGCGGTGTTGGCAGGCCAGGAAAGGCGGTGGTGATGATCGTGAAGGTTTCCAGCGTGCCTTCCGGACCGACCTCCTGCCACTCGTCGGTCTTCGACATGCAGACGTCGCAATAGGCGCGCGCGGGAACCAGCAGCTTGGCACACTTGGTGCAACGCGTGCCCATGATCCGCTGGTTTTCACGCAATTCATGAAAGAAACGGCTGGCGCTTTCACCGGCGAAATAGGTGTAGTTGAAGTTCCACTTACCTTCGATCGTAACGAGATCCATAATTGCTATCCTTTACGCTGCCTGTTGCTTGCCCAGCACGCAGGCGGTGGAAAATTGGGTGGCACCGCCCTGGCCGGTGGCAACGGCCCGTTCGACATCGGCGACCTGCCGCTCGCCCGCCATTCCGCGAACTTGAAGCGCGGCCTCGGCGATGCGCACCATGGCGGTTGCACTTACCGGATTTGCCCCCTGCGGCCCGCCCGACGGGTTGATGACCGGCAGCGACGGATCGACAAACTGATCCTCGACGAACCTCGGACCGTCCTCTGCCGTGCAAAAACCAAGCGCCGGATAGGCCATCGCTTCAGCACTGGAGAAAGCGGAATAGAGTTCCACGGCGCGCAACTGCTCGCGAGGGCGATCTACCCCGGCCTGACTGTAGGCCCGCTTGGCAGCCAGTTTCAGCGACAGCAGATCAACCAGGGTTGCGCCGGGACGGTGGATGCGGTCCCCCATCGCATAACTGTCGGTGATCGACGCCGCACCCTGAATCCAGGCCGGGTTGCGATCTCCCACCATGCCCTTGTCCACGATGACTACGGCGCAAGCCCCTTCGGACATCGGGCAGGCTTCGAGCCGGTGGATCGGCCACGCCAGCATGGGTGAATTGAGCACGTCCTCGGGCGAAACTTCCTTGCGAATGTGTGCCAGCGGATTGCGCATCGCGTTGCGGAAGCTGCGCGAGGCAATCTGCGCCCAGTGCATTGCCGTGTAGCCATAAAGGCGCATCAACATGGACGCACGCAACGCCGCCATCGTGATCGTGGTGAGCGGGAAATCCTTTTCGTACACCGGATCGAAAATGGTGTTGAACACCTGCTGCGACGATGTGGCCTGGCCCATCCGCTCAAGCCCGACGACGAGCACCGCGCGGGCGCGCCGGGCCTGGATATAGGTGTTGCCCGCAAAGACCGCCGACGAACCGGTGACGCCTCCGGTATTGATGCGCAGGAATGGTTTGCCGAAGCCCAGCATGGCGGTACGTTCGACCGAAGCTTCGCCGGCAAGAGCATCTGGCGCGACCCCGGAAATCACCATGTCGATGCCGTCGATGTCCATGTTGGCATCTTCAAGCGCAAGGCGCGCAGCTTCCCAGATCAGCTCGCGCGAGCTCTTGTCAGGAAAGGAACGGCGATAGCCGGTCTGCCCGACCCCGATAATTGCGGCGCTCATACGGCCTCCAGAATGACTGCGGTTTGTGTCTGGGCGGCAGTGACGCTCAGCCCTGAAGCGAGTGCGATGCGCGGTGCGCCCTGCTGTACGCCGCCAGCTACACCGCGCAGTTGAAGCGTTGCCTCCACGATCCGGGCAAGCCCCATCGCCGGGACGCTGTAGCCGGCCATGCTGCCGCCAGACGGATTGCAGCGCGCATCCTGAGCCAGCATCGCCATGCCCTGTCCGGGCGCGGCGCGGCCAATGGCCTCCAGCGCGATGGCTTCATCATAGAGAGTCATGCCGTCGATCTCGAACAGATCAACCTCGCCGATACCGATCTGCGCTTCGTATAGCGCGCGCTCGGCGGCACGTTGCAGGGCGGGCGCCTTGGCCAGGCCGCGATCCCCCAGCCAGTAGGGTTCCGACGAAAGCCCGATCCCCTTGACCCGGACTCGTGACGGTCGCGGCGAAATGACGACGGCCGCCACCGCATCGGCCCACAGCGGCAGATGCTCTTCCACAAACGGATAGGCCGGCTGTGACCGAAAGCCTCCCTGCTGCAATGCGCGCGGATTTGCGCCCGCCGCAGCCTTGCGCCGCTGCTGTGCTGCATTGACGTGACTGTCATCGCCGCCGTTGATCCGCCATTTCTGGGCGTTCATCGCCGAGACGTGCAATTCCTCCAGCCCCAGCGGCGCCAGTATGATCCGATCGAACAGGGCACGGGATAGCTCCTCGACATCGTGTTCCGATGCGCGGCCCCAGGCCGCGACGATGCAACGCTCGGACTCACCGGCTTCGATCCGCGCGACTGCTGCGCTGAATGCGCCTGCCCCATCGTCGGAGTACCGCACTTCGTCCCGCAGATAGGCCCCGGCAGCCGGTGCCGTCACCATGCTGGACAGCGAGCGACCGTCGACCAAGTCGTGCGCGGCAAGAACCACGGAATCGATTCCGTCATACTCCTGCCCTGCATCGTTCACGGCGTTCGACACCGTATCGAAAATCAATTCCGTCAGGCTGCGTTTGGGGTCTGCCCAACTGAATTCCAGCGCGGCCCCCTCGATGTAGACGTCTTCAAACATGATCAGACTTCCTTCAATTCAATCGGACGAAGGTGGCTTGGCTATCGGCGCTCATGCCGATCCCGCCGCTTCATTCTGGCTCTGGCTGGCCGCGACCATTTCCTTGACCGCCTTGAGATCGGCCTTGCCGTTCGGCAGGCGCGGAATTCGATCCGCAAAAACGATTGTGCGCGGTGTCTTGTACCCGGCAAGCCGCGCCCTGACGTGCGCGGCCAGCACGTCGGCCGTAGCCGAGGCCCCAGGGGCAAGTTCAACCAGCGCAGCGATGATCTGGCCGAAGCGTTCATCGGGCAGTCCCAGAACGATGGCGTCATTGACGGCATCGTGGCCTTTCAGCGTGATTTCCACTTCGTCAGGGAAGACCTTTTCCCCGCCAGTGTTGATACATTCCGACCCGCGCCCGATCAGCGTTACGGTGCCGTCCGCATCCACGGTGGCCCAGTCTCCCGCGACGACATACCGCTTGCCGTCGACAATGCGGAAGGTGGCGGCGGATTTTTCCGGGTCGTTATAATAGCCAACAGGCTGGCGCCCGCCAATCGCCAGCAAGCCTTTCTCGCCCGAGCCGGGCACCACGTCCTCCCCAGCCTCGCTCAGCACGCGAACGGTGCCCTTCGCCTTGAACGAAGCTGTCTTCGGCGCAGCGTTCTGCGTGGTGACGGAGCGACCCAGCGACATGGTTTCGGAGGAACCGAACACATCGGCGATGGCGACGTGCGGCATGTGCCGCAGCAGTCCTTTCTTCACGTCGGCGCTGAAGACGACCCCACTCGACACGATGGTGCGCAATGACGCCAGACTCCAGCGGTCCGGCTCTGCATCAAGCGCCTCCAGCACCGGACGGGCAAAGGCATCGCCAACCCACATCAGGGTCGCGGCCTGATCCCTATCAACCGTGTCAAGCAAATCTTGAGCGCTGAAGCTGCGCTCCTGAAGGTGTGAAACGATTCCGCCCTTGGACAAGGTGGTGAAACAGGTCAGCAGACCCGCACCGTGCATCAGCGGACCTGCGGTCAGATGGGCCCGGCCCTTGTGCGAAACCTTGGTCCGCAGAAATTCGTCGTCAGCCTCTTCAGGAAATTCGTCACCGTTCTCGGTGTTAAGCCGCAGGAACAGATCTTCCTGGCGCCACATCACTCCCTTGGGAAGCCCCGTGGTGCCTCCGGTGTACAGCAGCAACAGGTCGTCGCCCGAAACCGGCCACGGCCGCCAGTCAGCCTCGGGTTCGAAACTCGCGGCTTCCTGATAGGGGGTTGCCCAATCCGGGCATGGGCCGGAACCGTCGTCCACCCACAGCCATTGCCGGACGCCGGAAACGCGGTCCCTCACCTGATCGATCACAGATGCAAAGCAGCCGTGGAAAACGACGCATGCGACGTCCCCGTTCTGCCACAGATAAGCCAACTCATCCGGGCCATAGCGATAATTGGTGTTGAGCGGCACAAATCCACCCCGAAACGCCGCCAGCGCAGATTCGAGATATTCGACGCAGTTATAAAGGTATTGTGCGACCTTGTCCTGACGCTGTAACCCCGCCTTGACGAGAAACGCGGCTATCGCCGTCATCCGCCGGTCCAGATCGCTCCAGATGACCTTGCGTGCGCCCTGAACGAGCGCGACCGAAGACGGGATTTCCTCCGCAACGGTTGCGTATATGTCGGAAAAATTCCAACTTGCCATCGAGTATCTCCCGTGTCCGGCGCTCTCCTGGCGGCAGGACCACAACAATCCAACTTCAACGTTGGTGTCGATGAATATCCCGAGCGCGACCCAAGTCAAGTCGCTTCATCAGAAGATGGCCACAGGTGTGATCGGACTGCCCACGCCACCACGGATTGCCAGCGGTGCCACCACCAGCATCACACTGGCAGGAGCCGCCGCAGCCAACCCTTCCAAGTCCAGCAGTTCCGCCAGATAGATGCCCTGGTTGCGCGTAAGCGCAATGTGGAGAGGCATGGCGCAATCCGGATCGCGCGACGGAATGACCTCCACCGCAATGTTGTCAGCCGCAACCAGCGCAAAGCCGGACTGGATGATCCAATCCGCGCATTCGTGGTGCAGGCCGGCGGTTTCGAGCTTGTCTGCCCGTCCTTCGCGCCAAGCTTTCAGCCATCCTGTCCGTACCAGCAACGCATCACCCGGCTCCGGCGAGAGACCGTTTGCGGCAATACGATGGTGCAATTGATCAGGGGTGATCGCCTGTGTAGGAGACGAGCTTGGCCCACCGAAATCGACAAACAGGCCCCGCGTGACAATCGCTCCAAGCTTGTCGATCCCGCAGCGCATCGCTCCGCGACTGGTGACGTGGCTGGCCGGATAGCCATTGTACATCACCCCTTCGCGCCAGACATGCGCCAATGCGTCGATATGCGTGGTGGCGTGGGTGGGCAGCATGATGACATCATCTGAATAGCCATAGCCCGCCCGTTCGGGCAGTCCGGCCATGTAATCACCGCCGTCGCGCGTCATGAAATGCTGCGGTGCCGCACGCATGTCGGCCGCTGCCCCCTTGTCATTGGCCATGATAGGAACCGCCAGAGGCACGACGCGCCCCAGTCCCGCCGCCGCCACGCCGCGCAGAGTCGCCGCGGCATCGACCAGGTTGGCTGCACCGCGTTCGTCATCCAGTCCGTACCTGGATGTCAGGCTTGCCTGCGTCATCGCGCGCTCCCGTTATCAGACCAAGCTCAAAAGAAGGCTTGCAGGCCCGTGATCGAGCGACCGAGGATCAACGCATGAACATCATGAGTTCCCTCATAGGTATTCACCGTTTCCAGATTGACCATGTGCCGCATTACCGGAAATGCATCGGAAATGCCGTTGCCGCCGTGCATGTCGCGAGCCATGCGGGCAATATCGAGCGCCTTGCCGCAATTGTTGCGCTTCACGAGCGACACCATTTCAGGCGCGGCCTCGGCGCGGTCCATCAGCCGGCCGACGCGCAGCGAGCCTTGCAAGCCCAGCGTGATCTCCGTCATCATATCCGCCAGCTTCTTCTGGTAAAGCTGCGTCTGCGCCAGCGGCTTGCCGAACTGCTTGCGATCAAGTCCGTATTCACGCGCAGCATGCCAGCACGATTCCGCAGCGCCCATTGCACCCCATGAAATGCCGTAACGGGCGCGGTTTAGGCAGCCGAACGGGCCTTTCAGACCTTCAACGTTAGGCAACAGCGCGTCTTCGCCCACCGCAACGTCCTGCATCACGATTTCACCGGTTGTGGAGGCGCGCAGCGACAGCTTGCCCTCAATCTTCGGTGCGGAGAGGCCATTCATGCCTTTTTCCAACACAAAACCGCGAATCTTGCCGCCATGTGCTTCGGACTTGGCCCACACCACGAAAACATCGGCAAACGGCGCGTTCGAAATCCACATCTTGCTGCCGTTGAGCACGTAGCCGTCGGCCGTCTTGCGGGCCACGGTCTTCATGCCTGCCGGATCCGAACCGGCGTCAGGCTCGGTCAGGCCGAAGCAGCCGATCAACGTGCCTGCGGACAGGCCGGGCAGATATTTCATCCGCTGCGCTTCCGAGCCATAGGCATAGATCGGATACATGACGAGCGACGACTGTACCGACATCATCGAACGATAGCCGCTGTCGATCCGCTCGATCTCGCGCGCTACAAGGCCATAGGCAACATAGGAAGCGCCAAGCCCGCCGAACTTTTCCGGGATAGTTGCACCAAGAAGGCCCATCGCGCCCATCTCGGCAAAGATTTCCGGCGCGGAGGTTTCGTCGCGGTTCGCCGCAACCACGCGAGGCTGCAACTTGTCGAGCGCGAACTGACGCGCTGAATCGCGCATCAACCGTTCATCTTCCTCCAGTTGATCGTCGAGCAGGAAGGGATCATCCCACTTGAAGCGCGCCATATCAGGCGCATCCTTGGGCTTGAGCGGGGTGTAGGTTCCGGCGGATTGATCAGTGTCTGCCATTGGAATGTCCTCAATCAGATGTCTTGTCATCAGTGCGTGGGCCGCGCTCAGCGTCCGGCGTGATCGGTGAGCGGAAGCGCATCACGCTCGGGCAGGATGCCTTCCAGAGCCGCCTTGATCTCTAACGACAAGAACCGCGAGAAGATGCGCGAATCGAGCAGCGCGCCACCCGTGATCCACAAGCCGTCCTGACCCGTGCGCCGCCACATTGCGCGCATCTGGTAATCATCGTCAAAGCCCCAGACTTTGCCAACCTTTTCCGCAACATCGTCACCGAACATGGCGCGGATATTTTCCTGCATGTTGAGATAACCCGTCGCGAGCACCACCGCATCGCACGGGACGACGCCGCCATCGCGCATCTTTAGGCCTTCGGCGGCGAAGCCTTCGACCTCGTCGGCCTGGATGATTCCCACGGCCCCATCGACGATCAACGGCGAACACCCGACGTCGATGTAGTAGCCGCCCTCTCCGCGCATGAACATCATCTGGAAGCCGGTGCCATCGCTGCCGAAATAGGTTTTCATCCCGCGGGCGTTGAGACCTTTCAGCAGTTCCTCATCCAGCTTGGCCGCCTTCTGCGTGATGCCGCGATAAGAATCTGCCAGCAGTTGATACGGAATGGCCGATACCACCATATCGACGTCTTCGGTCGCCTGATGGTCGTCGTAAATCGCATAGATCAGCGATGCGCCCGGGCTCCGGCTGATCACGCAAGTAGGCCCGCGCTGCATCAGCGAAACGGATTTGACCCCGTGCAGGACAAGATCCTGAGCAATATCATGACCGCTGCTGCCAGTGCCGACCACGACGACATTCTTGCCGACATACTCCGAGCAGTCGCGGAATTCGCTGGAATGCAGGACCTTGCCCTTGAAATTGGCAACACCAGGCAATTGCGGACGGTTCGGGATTGAGCCGCTGACCCCGGTTGCCATCACGACGTGCTTACACCGGCGCTGGCTCACGACACCGTCTGCCCCGCGCAGCGATACCGTCCATTCCTTCTCCGCTTCGGAATAGCTGGCTTCGCACAACTGCGTGGACGTCCAGACGTTCAGTTCCATGCATTGCGCATAGGATTCCAGCCAGAGCGCGAGCTGGTCCTTGGAAAGCCACATCGGCCAGGTCTTGGGATAAGGCATGTAGGGGAAATGGTTGCCCGGCAGGCCGTTATGCAGCGTCAGAGAATGATAACGTTCGCGCCACAGGTCCCCGACCCGCGCCTTCTTTTCGACCACAAGGGCATCGACGCCAAGCTGACGCAGTCGCGCGGCGAGCATCAGCCCGGCATGTCCCGCGCCGACGATGATCACTTCGGGATCGCGATCCGAGTACGTACGACGATCTTCCCATTCCTCCAGCCAGTTATGGCCATTGGGATTGGCGGCGTTGCCATCGTTGGTGGGACGAAGACTGGCAACCTTCTCTTCAAAACCCTTCAGTCCCTGAAGTGTGGTCAGCAGAATCCACGCTTTCGGGCCGTGCTCGGTCGGCACCAGCCGGACAAATGCGCTGCCGGTGCCGATGGCGGTATCGAAATCGAAAAAGCCCTCGACCACCGTCTTGAGCGAGCGACGCCGCGCCAGCGGACGCGGACGGGAAGGCGCCGCCCGGACGTTGCTCAGCCCCGATTTGACGAGCGTCTTCGCGAAGCCTTGGGCGATATCGTCCCGGCCCGGAAAAATCTTGTGCTGCCAAGTCATGGCCAGAAGATCTTTCCAGTAGCCCTCTTCATCAAAAAGCTGCGCAATCGCGGCCGGATCCGACTGACCGACACATTCCGCAAACTGACCCAGCCATGCATAAAAGAGAGCTTCCGCATCGATAGACGCAGGTGCTTGGGCGTTGCTCATCGAAATTTCCCCTTCCGTATTTGGCGCTCGACCGCTCCCGGCCCCTCCGGCACGCCGGAATTCCGAAACGACCGGGAACTGGTCACAGCATGCTTCCCCAAACCTGCCGTCACCCGATGCTGCTTGAAAGCCGCTCGACCGCGGCGATGTAGTCTTCCATGAATTCGCGAACGATTTCGCGCGTGGACGTTGGCTGATCCATCATCCCGACGCCCTGCCCCACAAAGTAGCTGGCCAACTGCTTGGCGCCTTCATGCCCGCCGTTCGCCAGCTTCAGAACCTTGCTCATGGCGGTGTCTGACACGATGGATTGCAATGGCATGGGCAGCGGCTTGGGCGCGCCTTCCGCTTCCCACGCATCGGTCCAGTCCGACCGCAACTGGCGGCAGAACTTGCCTGTGCGGGATTTTGAACGGATGGTATCGCTGGCCGAAGCGCTCAGCATCTTTTCCTTTACCACCGGGCTGGTTTCAGCTTCCGGCGTCGTCAGCCAGACCGAGCCGGCCCACGCCCCCGCCGCGCCCATGGCGACTGCGGCGGCCATCTGCTCACCCTTTACGATGCCGCCCGCCGCCAGCACCGGCACCGCAATGCCGGCAGCGCGCAGCGCGCGCACCACCGTGGGTACCAGCACCATCGTGCCGATTTCACCGCAATGCCCGCCCGCTTCCGTGCCCGCCGCGATAATGATGTCCACGCCGGCTTCTACCTGGCGCATGGCATGTCTGGCCGATCCAACCAGCGCACCGACCGGCACGTTGGCCGCCTTGGCGCGCTCCAACATGTAAACGGGCGGAGCGCCCAGCGCATTGACGATCAGGCCAATCGGATGGGACAGCGCCACGTCAAGCAGACTTTGCGCACCTTCATCGCGAATGTTGCGACCAATCTTCGACCCGCGCGAAAAGCGTTCATCGGTCAGGTCTGCGGTATCGATACCGTGGCTTTCAAGGATAGAGCGAGCGAAAGCCTTGTGTTCTTCCGGAATGGCCATGACCGCCTGGGATGAACTGACAGACTTGCCCTTCCCTTCATAATTGTTGGGCACGATGAAATCCACGCCATAGGGCTTGCCGTCGATATGCTCGTCGATCCACTTCAGCTCCGCCTCGAACGCTTCGGGCGAACGTACATCCACAGCCCCGAAAACACCCATCCCGCCCGCTTTGGACACCTCCACCACGACATCCCGGCAGTGGGAGAAGGCGAAAAGGGGAAATTCGATTCCGAGTCTTTCACACAAGCGTTTTGACACAGTACCCTCCGAACGCCTTTGCGGCGCCAGTCTGGATTTGAAGTTGCGAACCAAAGGCAACGAATGATCAAGCTGGCGATTCGATAGTCGCGATCGAATCTCACTTCAACATCAATGTTGACGTTTAATCGAGATTATTGCTGTCCCGGTTTCAACGTCACCATAAGCGCCTCCGCCTCGGCACAAAGCAAGTCGCCGTGGCGCAACTGAACCGCCAGAAATCGCTTTCGCCCTTCCTCGCGCGTGATTCTCGCAGAAATGCGCAAGTCCGTATCGATGGGAGTGGGTGCGCGATAATCGACTTTCAGGAACGCAGTCCTTGCGACGGGCCGTCCGTCCGTATGGGCCAGACGCCCTACAAACTCGTCGAAAACCAACGCGACCGCTCCGCCATGGGCAACACCGTTACGGCCGAGAAAAAAGCGACCGAACCGAACAATGCCTTCCAGCGCACCTTGCCCGGCGGCGGCGAAAGTGACGGGTGGCCAGGACGCTTGCCCCCGCCCGACCAGGTCCACCCTGCGCGCATAGACCTGATCCGGCTCCGCTACGGCCACGCGCTTCAGGTCTTCAGTCCATTTTTCCAGATCGCGCATCAGGGCGATAATCGCGGACTGACCGGGCCTGGCCCCGGCGAAGGCCGCAAGAAACTCACGCAGCGCATCAATGGCACGGCCATATTCCTCGCCCCCGTAAGTGGTCCCGGGTCCGTGCCATGCGGCGAATGACTCCACTCCACCCACGAGCCCCGCCTGATCCCCGCCGAGATCATCAGCCTGCTTCTCACCGCCCACGCCCGGTTTACCAATCACCGTCGGGAAACGGGTTTTCCACTTTGAAGTGATCGATCAGGTGCCCGGTAAGCGAAGGTGCACAAGCATCGAGTGCATCAAGCGTCCAATCGCCCTCGCGAAACAGCGCGCCACTGAACGCGGGCGGCGTCAGCAAGGCGACCTCCTCACCGCCCACGAAAAAATCCTGCCCGTTGATATGCGCTGCCGCGGGGGTGCACAGCCATGTCACCAACGCTGCGATCGACGCCGGGGACGCCGGCTTGTCCCAGCGGGCAGCGCCGCGCTCACCGATCCAAAAACGACCGAGCCGGTCAAGCAGCGGCTTCCAGGTTCCGGCCAGATTTTTCTGGAACCAGTCCCCGCCCCCAACCGCGCCGCCCGTTGCACGCGGGCGGATCATATTGGTTCTGATATTGAAACGTCCCTGCTCGCGCGCAACGCTGCGCGTCAATCCCGCAACCCCTTCCTTGGCGGCCGAATAGGCGCTGTTGAACGGCATCCCGAGACCAGCCTCTGACCCTGTGTTGATGATCGTACCGCCGCCGCGAGCGCGCAAATGCGGCACAGCATGCTTGATGGTCAGGAACGTGGCCTTGAGGTGTGTGCCCACGACCAGATCCCACTGCTCATCGGTCAGAAGATTGACCGGATTGCCGCCCCGCATGCCGGCATTGTTGACGAGTATGTCGAGTCCGCCAAATTCGTCCACCGCCAGTTCGATGGATTTTCTGGCACCCTCGGAACAACTGATGTCTTCGGTCGACGCCACCGCAGCGCAGCCTGCGGCGTTGATCTCATTCGCCACGACCTCCGCCAGCTTGGCGCCATCGGAACCGGTGCCAAAATCGGCCACCACAATCCGCGCACCCTGTTCTGCCAAAGCCAAGGCTTCGCAACGCCCAATGCCGTGGCCCGCCCCCGTCACGACTGCAACTTTTCCTTCCAGGCGGCGCTCTGACAATGTCACTCCCCTTTTACCTGGCCTCATATTACCTGCCAGCATTCCCAGATAGATTGCCCTTCGCGAAAATCAATGTAAACGGCGATGTTGAAATTTGACTCCTTGTGCGACTGGACGGCGTGGGCTCGGATGCCTATGGACCGCACGTCAGAATGCGTAGGAATAGGCAAATATGGGCAAGGTTTCCGCGAAGGCGGCAAAACGCCTGGAAATCATGAAGATCGGGGCAACCGTCTTTAAAGAGGTAGGGTACGAAAGCGCTACTGTCGATGAAATCGCCAAGCGGGCGAACATGGATCGCGCCACATTCTACTACTATTTCAAAGGAAAGCAGGAACTGTTTCGCGAGATGGTCAATCTCGCGACAGCAAACAACGTGGCCAACGCCGAACGAATTGCCGCCCTGAAAGAGCCGCCTGAAGTCAAACTACGCAAGTTGGTTGAGGCGCTGTTCGATTCTTACCAGCAGCACTACCCCTATCTCTACGTTTATCTTGAACGGGATATCAGCCGCCTCACCTTCGATCAATCCGAATGGAGCGCCACCATCATCGCGATGAATGCCCGTTTCAACCAGGCCGCAGTGAGCATCGTCCGCGAAGGACGCGAAACCGGCGCGTTTATTTTCTCCGTCAGTGACAAGGTTATTGCCGCCGGCGTTCTCGGCATGTGCAACTGGAGCCATCGCTGGTTCAACCCCGATGGCGCATTGAGCGCAGCGGAAATCGGCAGGGCATTCGCCGACATGGTGATCGAAGGGATATGTCCGTCGGCAAGAAAACCGCTGAACTGACAGGATCGAACACGCCCGCCGCTGCATAATTTCAACATCACCGTTGACATTGGCAATCGGCAATGTCAGCTTTCCCGGGCAAGCTCTGGTGAAACGTCACCATCGAAACACGTCCACCGACTGTTTCGGGAGCCAAAGACAAAATTGCCTGGGTGGGTGTGCAGCGGATGAACTATGATTACATTATCGTCGGCGCGGGATCGGCGGGATGCGTGCTTGCGGACCGGCTGACCCGCGATTCGAATGTACGGGTGCTGCTTCTGGAAGCAGGGCCGCTGGATAACAGCCTGTTCATCTCTATGCCGAAAGGGCTCGGCAAACTCTACGAGACCTCGAAATTCTGCTATTTCTACCAGGTTAGCCGCGGCGACAACGACCAGTCCCCTCCGGAAGTCTGGCTAAGAGGGCGAGGAATCGGCGGATCGAGCTCTATCAACGGCCTGATGTACCAGCGCGGTCATCCCGATGATTACGATGAGTGGGCCACGCACCTCGGGCTCGAGGGCTGGACCTGGGACAAGGTGAAATCGGTTTTCAAGGCAATCGAAGACCATGAACTTGGCGAGAACGACTTTCGCGGTGCTGGCGGGGCGCTCGCAGTCTCGATCAACACCAACAAGACGCCTTTGATGGACCTGATGGTCAAGGCCGGAACCCAACTCGGCCTGCCAGAAAACCTCGATTCAAACACGCCGGCGCAGGAAGGCATCGGCTACGTCAATTCAACAATCCGCAATGGTCGGCGCTGGAGTGCGGCCCGCGCGTTCCTTGATACGGCCCGCGCGCGCCCGAATTTGAAAATTCTGACCGGCGTCACCGTTGATCGAATCCTGTTTGAAGAACGTCGCGCGGTCGGAGTTGCCTGTAGGAGAAACGGCCAAGGGGAAGAATACCGTGCAGGACAGGAAATCATCCTGTCGGCCGGGGCGATCGAATCGCCAAAACTTCTGCAACTGTCGGGCATCGGCCCGCGCCCCCTGCTGGATGCAGTTGATATTCCCGTTGTGCAAAACAGCCCTGAAGTTGGCGAAAACCTGCGCGAACATCTGGTGTTTCGCATCCAGTATCGGCTCAAAAGTGCCACCGGGCAAAATCGGGAACATTCGGGCTGGCGCCTGCTCGTGCATACCGCGCGCTACTTCCTGACGAAATCGGGTCTTATGGCAGCGCCTCCTTATGACCTCACGGCATTTGTGCGCGTACGCAAGGAATCCAAGCGGCCGGACACGCAGCTGTTCATCGGCGGCACTTCGGTTGACGTGACGATGGCACAGGAACAGTTCAGCGTGAAGCTGGCCTTGGAAAAGCAGCCGGGGGCATCGATCATCGGCTATCATCTGCGCCCTCGCAGCAAGGGCTATGTCAGGATCACTGCCGCCGACCCGGACGCTCCGCTCAACATCAACGCGAATTATCTGACTGACCCGGTTGACCAGGAGGTCGCGGTTGGTGCCGTTCGGTATATGCGCGACCTTATGGGACAGTCCGCCATCAAGGGGCACATCGCCGAAGAGACCTTCCCAGGCACACAGATCCAGACCGACGAAGAAATCCTGCAAGCCTACCGCACGATGGGCGGGCCGGGCTATCATGCGGTCGGCACTTGCCGGATGGGGACCGACGAACACAGCGTGGTCGACGAACGCATGCGGGTTCGCGGGGTTACGGGCCTGCGGGTAGCCGACATTTCGGTGTTCCCGAGCATGGTGTCCGGCAACACCAACGCGCCAGCGATGGTCACCGGGTGGATCGCGGCTGACATGATTATGGAAGACAGCCGCGTAAACGTTGCGCGCTAGCGTTAGGACCCCAGAGGGCGCTGTCAGGCGAAGTGCTACAAGCCTCCAAGGTGCTGTCAGGCAAACGCTAACTTGTCTCCACTTGGCGATTCTTCGCCGATAGAGAGACCCGCATGAAACCGATTTCCTATAAGCGACACCGCTTTCCGCCGGATGTTATCCGACTGGGAAT